>Ga0325401_1001236_pt1 | contig 21273 bp, 20 predicted proteins | sample PopdelMetagenome_FD_205666 | JGI IMG/M metagenome (GOLD analysis project Ga0325401, IMG submission 205666) | Populus deltoides microbial communities from Bellville, Georgia, United States - Xylem-PdKOR-R2 | ecosystem: Host-associated > Plants > Phyllosphere > Stem > Wood/Secondary xylem | place... | reverse complement strand
CATCGCGGTGCTGGTCACCTCGCACCTGCTGGGCGAGCTCGAGCGGGTCTGCGACCACGTGGTGGTGCTCGACGGCGGCCGGCTGCTGCAGGCCTCGGCGACCGCGGAGTTCCTCGGCGCCACCGGTAGCCTGCTCGTCGAGGTGCAGGGCCCCACCGGCGCCGACCGGCTGCTCGGCCAGGCGCTCGTCGACGCGGGGTACGCCGCCCGCCCGGCCGAGGGCACGCTCGTCGAGGTCGACGTGCGCGACGACAGCACGCGCGACGTGGTGCGCGACCTCGTCGTCGACCTCGGCCTGGGGCTCGTGCGGATGCAGGAGCGCCACCACCGCATCGAGGACGTGTTCCGTGGCTGAGCCGCAGGAGACCCCCACCGGCCGCCCCGCCGGCGTCATCCACGACCTCGGCTACCGCCCGTACGCCGGACCGCGGCTCGGCAACCGCGAGATCGCCTGGTCGTTCTTCGTCACCGGGCTCCGCAACACCTTCGGTCTCGGCCGCTCGGGCCGCTCGAAGGTGCTTCCGATGACGCTCTTCGCGATGATGCTGCTGCCGGCGCTGATCCTGGTCGGGGTGCTGGTGCAGGCCAAGGACGTGCTCGGCCTCGACGCGCAGATCGTGAGCTACTCGACCTACCCGCTCACGACGCAGCTGCTCATCTCGGTCTTCGTCGCGGCGCAGGCGCCGGCGCTGATCTCGCGCGACCTGCGGTTCCGCTCGATCACGCTCTACCTCGCCCGGCCGATGCCGCGCACCGTCTACGTCCTGGTGCGGCTCGCCTCGCTCGCCGCCGCGACGCTGGTGCTGATCGGCCTGCCCCTGCTGCTGCTCTACCTCGGCGGGCTCCTCGCCGACCTGCCCGCCGGACGCGAGACCGGCCGCTTCCTCGGCGGCATGGTCGGCGCGGTGCTGCTGGCGCTGCTGCTCTCCTGCCTCTCCGCGCTGGTCGCGGCGCTCACGGTGCGCCGCGGCCTGGCCGTCGCCGGGGTCATCGTCGTGCTGCTGGTCAGCTACACCGTCGTCACCACCGTCCAGGGCATCGCGGTCGGCACCGGCCACCCCCGCGTCGGCGAGGTCGCCGGGCTGTTCTCGCCGTTCACCCTGGTCAACGGCGTGCAGCGGGCGCTCTTCGACGTGCCGCGCGCGACCCCGACCCCGCCCGAGGGCGCCGCGATGGGTGCGCTCTACCTGGCCGTCGTGGTCCTCGTCGTCGCCGGCAGCGTCGCCGCCCTGCTCGCCCGCTACCGGAGGGTCTCGCCGTGAGCAGCATCGTGGTCGACCACGCCTCGCGCTGGTTCCGCAACGTCGTCGCGCTCAACGACGTCTCGATGACGATCGGTCCCGGCGTCACCGGCCTGCTCGGCCCCAACGGCGCGGGCAAGTCGACGCTGATCGCGCTGATGTCGGGCTTCCTCGCCCCCTCCTCGGGATCGGTGACCCTCGACGGCGAGCCGCTGTGGCGCAACGAGCAGGTCTACCGCCGCCTCGGTCTGGTGCCCGAGCGCGAGGCGCTGTTCGACCACCTCACCGGCCGGCAGTTCGTCGTCGCCTGCGGCGAGCTGCACGGGCTGCCCGACCCCGGGGCGGCTGCGCAGCGGGCGATCGCGACCATCGAGATGACCGAGGCGCAGGACCGCTCGATCTCGACGTACTCCAAGGGGATGCGGCAGCGGATCAAGATGGCCTCCGCGCTCGTCCACGACCCCGCGGTGCTGCTGCTCGACGAGCCGTTCAACGGCATGGACCCCCGCCAGCGCCTGCACCTCATGGAGCTGCTGCGCACGATGGGCGCCGAGGGCCGCACCGTGCTGTTCAGCTCCCACATCCTCGAGGAGGTCGAGCAGGTGGCCCGCCACATCGAGGTGGTCGTCGCCGGACGCCACGCCGCGTCGGGCGACTTCGGCGCGATCCGGCGGCTGATGACCGACCGGCCCAACCGGTTCGTGATCCGCTCCGGCTCCGACCGCACCCTCGCCTCGGTGCTGCTGGCCGACGCCTCCGTGCGCGGGGTGCGGCTGCGACCCGAGGGCGGGCTGGAGGTCGAGGCCTCCGACTTCGGCCGGTTCAGCGAGGTGCTGCCGCGCCTGGCCCGGGAGCACGCCGTCCGGCTGCACGAGGTCACGCCGACCGACGAGTCCCTGGAGAGCGTCTTCTCCTACCTGGTGTCGTCGTGAGCAGCCTGAGTGCGCCGGTCCACCGCACGGTGGTGCGCCTCGGCGTCAGGTCGGTCTTCGGCCGCTGGCGCGGCGTCCTGCTCTTCGCGCTGCCCGTGGTGCTGCTGGCGCTCGCGGTGCTGGTGCGGGTGCTCGTCGGCCAGGACCGGCTGGCTGCGGAGTCCACGCTCTACGGCCTCGGCCTGGTCGTCATCACGCCGCTGGTCGCCCTGCTCGCGACCTCGGGGCTGCTGGCGCCCGAGATCGACGACGGCTCGATCGCCTACCTGCTCGCCACGCCCGTGCCGCGCTGGCAGATCGTCACGAGCAAGCTGGTGGTGGCGCTGGGCTGCGTCGTGGCCTTCGCGGCCGTGCCGATGCTCGTCGCCGGGCTGGTGCTGCGCAGCGACGACCCGACGCTGGCCCTCGGCTTCGGCCTCGGCGCGCTGGCCGGCGGAGCGGCGTACTGCGCGGTCTTCGCCTGGCTGTCGGTGCTCACCCGGCACGCGATCGTGATCGGGCTGATCTACCTGCTGATCTGGGAGGGGCTGCTCGGCGGCCTGCTGTCGGGCATCCGCTGGCTCAGCATCGGCCGCTGGTCGGCCGAGCTCGTCGACCGCATCGGCGGCGTCTTCCTGGTCGACGACCTGCCTGTGGCGTACGCCGTCGTCGCCCTCGTCGTCGTCACCGCGCTGGCCACCTGGCGCACCGGGGTCCGGCTGCGGGCCTTCAACCTGACCGGCGACGAGTAGCCGCCGGTCAGGCCGGGCCCAGACTCAGGTTCAGGCTCAGGCGGCCTGGGCGAGCCGGCGCTCCTGCTGCTGCAGGCGGGCGGCGGCGGCGCGGCGGACCTTGGGGCCCTTGGTGCTCATCGCCCAGAGCAGCTTGGTCTGCTCGACGAGGTTGGAGCGGTTGGTCGTGGCGAGCCAGCCGTTGGGCAGCGAGAGCCGCACGACCTTGTGCCAGGCCGAGCCGACCTGCTGCGGCAGCGACGCGGAGTGGTAGTTGAGGTCGTACTTCTCGAACAGCGCCTCGACCTTGGGGGCGACCTCGGCGTAGCGGTTGCTCGGCAGGTCGGGGAAGAGGTGGTGCTCGATCTGGTGCGACAGGTTGCCGGTCATGACGTGCATGGCCTTGGAGCCGGAGATGTTGGCGGAGCCGAGCATCTGGCGGAGGTACCACTGGCCGCGGGTCTCGTCGTCGGGGATCGACTTCTTCTCGAAGGTCTCGACGCCCTCGGGGAAGTGGCCGCACATGATGACCGAGTGCGACCAGACGTTGCGCACGAGGTTGGCGGTGAAGTTGGCGGCCAGGGCGGGCAGGAAGCCGCCGAGAGGCAGCGCGAGCGCCGGGTTGACGACGTAGTCCTTGGTGGCCTGCTTGCGGATCTTCTTCAGCGTCTTGGACAGCTGCGCCTTGAACTCCGGCGAGCGCTTCTCCTTGGGGATGCGCAGGTTGCGGCCGAGCTCGAGGTCGTAGGCCGCGATGCCGTACTCGAAGAAGCAGGCGTTGATGAAGTTCCACACCGGCTGGGCCAGGAACATCGGGTGCCAGCGCTGGTCCTCGTCGACGCGCATGATGCCGTAGCCGAGGTCGTTGTCCTTGCCGACGATGTTGGTGTAGGTGTGGTGCACCTCGTTGTGGGCGTGCTTCCAGCCGTCGGCGGTGGAGGCGTTGTCCCACTCCCACGTGGTCGAGTGGATCTTCGGGTCACGCATCCAGTCCCACTGGCCGTGCATGACGTTGTGCCCGATCTCCATGTTCTCGAGGATCTTGGCGACGCTGAGGCCGACGGTGCCGAGCACCCACAGCGGCGGCAGCGCGGAGCCGAGCAGCACGGCCCGCGAGCCGAGCTCGAGGCGGCGCTGGATGGCGACGACCCGGCGGATGTACGCCGCGTCGCGCTCGCCGCGGTCGTCGAGGACCTCCTGGCGGATCGCGTCGAGCTCGATGCCGATCTGCTCGACGTCCTCGGGGGTGAGGTGCGCGGTGGGGTTCTCGGACTTCTTGGTGATGACGGTCATCGACGGGCTCCGATCTCGCAGTCGCCGGCAGCGGCGCTGATGCAGGTCTGGACGGGGACGCCGTCGGGCCCGGTCTCCCCGGGGACGGCGACGGTGAGGGCGCCGTTGCGCAGGTCGCGCACGGCACCGCTCTTCAAGGGGATGACGCAGCCGAAGCAGACGCCCATCCGGCAGCCGCTCGGCATGAGCGCTCCGGCGGACTCGGCGACGTCGAGGATGGGGGTGGTGCCGTCGGCCTCGACCTGGCGGCCGTCGGGCAGGGTCAGCGTGCCGCCCTCGCCCTCGGCACCGGCCGCGACGACGTGGGCGCGGAACCGCTCGGTGTGCAGCGTCAGGCCGCGCTCGGCGTGGTGGCCCTCGAGGGCGTCGAGCAGCCCGGCGGGGCCGCAGCCGTAGGCGAGGCGCTCGTCGAGGTCGGGCACCAGGGTGGCGAGGTCGGAGACGTCGAGCACGCCGTGCTGGTCGTCGTAGCGCTCCAGCAGGGTGATCCGGCCCGCGGCGCCGTGGGCGCGCAGCTCGTCGCGGAACATCGCGGTGTCGGCGCTCTGGTTGACGTGCACGAGCACGATGTCAGTGCTCGGCGGCACGCGGCGCGAGAAGAGGTTGCGCAGCATCCCGATGACCGGGGTGATGCCGGAGCCGGCGGTGACGAGCAGCAGCTTGGGCGGCATCGGCTGGGGCAGCACGAACTCGCCCTCGGCCTGCTCGAGCTGGACCATCCGGCCGACCTGGGCGTGGTGGACCAGGTGGTTGCTGACCACGCCGCCGGGGATCGCCTTGACGGTGATCGAGATGCAGCGATCGGGGCGCGGCCCGTGGGTCAGGGAGTAGGTGCGCCAGAGGCGGACGCCGTCGACGTCGACGCCGATGCGGACGTACTGCCCCGGCACGTGCCCGGCCCAGTCGCGGCCCGGCTTGATCAGCACGGTGGCGGACTCGGCGGTCTCCGGGGTGATGGCGACGATGCGGCCCTGCAGGCCGTCGCGACCGCGGCGCAGGGGGTGGAACACGTCGAGCACGTCGTCCACGTCGAGCGGCGTCACCGCCGCGTCGGCCACCCGGCGCAGCACCGTGCGCAGGCTGGTGGCGCGCCGCGCGCCCTGCCCGGCGCCACTGGGGACGGAGATCGATGCCATGGCACCAGTGTGTTGTACGCGGGTGCGATGATTCATGACCTGAGGACGTGAACCGCCACGTCACAGTTGTTCGCAGGGGATGAAAATGGCGCAAGAACGCGGACTCACCCTCCCCGGCGAGGCCGTCAAGGCCATGCGTACCGAGCTGCCCGACCTCGCCGACGCGGTCGTCGCGGCGATCGTCGAGGAGGTGCCGGACTACCGCGACGCCTTCTCCGGGCCGATGGGGCAGACCATCAGCAACGCGGTGCGGCTCGCGCTGGGCGGCTTCCTGACCCTGGCCGCGCGGCGTCGACCCAGCGACCGGCGCACGACGGTGCTGGCGACGGAGGGCTCCTACCAGCTCGGCCGGGGCGAGGCGCGCAGCGGACGCTCGACCGACGCCCTGCTCGCGGCGTACCGCATCGGCGCGCGCGTCGCGTGGCGCGACCTGTCGTCGACGGCGGTGCGCCACGGGGTCGGCGCCGACGTGCTGGCGGGGTTCGCCGAGCTCGTCTTCGCCTACATCGACGAGCAGTCGGCGGCCGCGGTCGCCGGCCACACCGACGAGACGGAGACGACGGGCCGGGTGCGCCAGCAGCTGCTCGACCGGCTGACGGTGCAGCTGCTCGAGGGGGCGGGCGCCGACGACGTGGCCGAGGCCGCCGAGCGGGCCGGCTGGACCCCGCCGACCACCCTCACCGCGGTGCTGGTGCCGGAGTCGCAGGTGCGCGCGGTGCTCGGCGACGTGTCCGCCGCGACCCTGCGCGCCCCCGTCGTGGAGGAGACGGCGGTGCTGCTGGTGCCTGACGCGCGACGACCGTCGCTGCTGCGCTCCCTGGCCGACCGCGGAGCCGTGGCCGGACCCGCCGTGCCGTGGCTCGAGGTGCGCCGCTCCGTCGCCCGGGCCCGCCGCGCGCTCGCCCTCGGCCTCGGGCTCGACACCGAGGAGCACCTCCCGGCACTCGTGCTGCACGCCGACGAGGACGCGCTGGCCGACCTGCGCGCGCGGGCGCTCGCCCCGCTGGCCGACCTGAGACCGGCCACCGCCGAGAAGCTCGCCGACACGCTGCGCGCCTGGCTCCTGCACCAGGGCCGGCGTGAGGACGTCGCCCAGGCGCTCTTCGTGCACCCGCAGACCGTGCGCTACCGCGTCACCCAGCTGCGCGAGCTGTACGGCGACCGGCTCGAGGACCCCGAGACGGTGCTCGCGCTCACCCTGGCGCTGGGGTAGCCGCGTCGGGCGTGCGCCAGGTGAGCGGTGGGTCCTCAACCCGGGGGGCCGGGTGGCGGTGCGTGGGCAACCTTCCTGACGGCTCAGGCGGTTGCTCAGGCACCGCTGCCCCGGTCGACGGTTGACGACTCACCGCTCCCTGGCGCACGGAACGTCGCGGACCACCGGATCGACCTACCGGATCGACTCCGGCGTCAGCGCAGGCTCGTCGGGCGGAGCGAGCGTCAGCACGGCGTCCTCGATCAGGTCGTCGGTCTCGATCTCGCTCTCGAGGCGGCGGAACCTCAGCGCCAGGTGCGGCTCGTCGTCGTCGCCGGTGAGGTCGACCGCGGCCACGACGAAGAGGCGCTGGGGGCCGACGAACTCGACGTGGAGGTAGGTGATCCGGTCGATGTCGGGGTGCGCGAGCAGCGTGCGCAGCACCCGGCGACGCACCTCGGGACCCTGGCCCTCACCGAGGAGGTACTCCATGTTGCGGCGCATCAGGAAGACCGCGACGCCCGCGAGCAGCAGACCGATCAGGATCGAGGCGGCGGCGTCGTACTCGTGTCGGCCCGTGAGCTGGTGCAGCCCGATGCCGACGGCGGCGATGACGAGGCCGAGCAGCGCCGAGAAGTCCTCGAAGAACACCGCGCGCAGCGTCGGGTTGGACGTCTCGGAGACGTAGCGGAACGGGTTGAGCCCGAACCGCTTGGCCGCGCCCGAGACCTGGCGCGAGGCCTGCAGGAACGACGTCCCCTCGAGCACGAACGCGATGCCGAGCACGATGTAGCTCGCGAGGTAGGAGTTCTCGCCGCCGTCGCCGAACAGCTCGGTCACGCCGTGCCAGACCGAGACCACGGCGCCCGCGGAGAACAGGCCGAACGCCGCCACGAGGGACCAGATGTAGGTCGAGCGGCCGTAGCCGCGCGGGTGGGCGGCGTCGCGCGGCTTGCGGCCGGTGCGCTCGGCGACGAGCAGGAACACCTCGTTGCCGGTGTCGGCCCACGAGTGGGCCGCCTCGGCGACCATGGCCGCGGAGCCGGTGATCACGGCCACGAACGTCTTCGCCGCGGCCAGCAGACCGTTGGCGACCAGCGCCACGACCACGGTCAGCAGCGACTCCGAGGAGTCGTCGGACCCGTCGCTCGCCGCCCGCTGCTCCGCCTGATCCTGCGCCACCTGGACGCGGTACCCCTACCGTGGTGTCCATGCGGGGTCTCGTGACGACGGCGGCCCTCACCGCCGCTCTCGCCCTGACCGGGTGTGCGCCCTCGGGCGCCCCGACGGGTCCCGCGGCCGCGCCCGTGGCACCCACGACGGGGCCGGCCGACGAGCCCGCCACCGAGCCTCCGGTGCGTCCGCTGCGCTACGTCGCCCTGGGCGACTCCTACACCTCCGGTGCGGGGCTGCCCGGCAGCGCGCCCCGCGGCTGCCGGCGGGCGCCGCGCGCCTACCCGGCGCAGGTCGCGCTCGCCCTCGACGCGACGTACGCCGACGCGAGCTGCTCGGGCGCCCGCACCGTCCACGTCACCAAGGCCCAGCCGCACCCCGGCGTCGCCCCCAACCCGCCGCAGCTCGACCTGGTGCGCGCGGACACCGACGTGGTGAGCATCGGCCTGGGGTTCAACGACGGCGGGTTCCTGCGCGACCTGACGCTGCCCGGGCGCGACCGGTCCGAGGCGATCACCCACGTGCCCGGCATCGGGCGGGCGCTGACCCGGGTCGTGGGGCGGGTGCGCGAGCGCGCCCCGGAGGCGACGGTCGTGCTGGTCGGCTACCCGCAGCTGGTGCCCGCCCGCGGCTCCTGCGCCGTCTCTCCGTGGTCGGGCCGCTCGCGGCGCCAGGCCTTCGCGGCGTTCGACGCGCTCTCGCGCGAGACCGCGGCCGTCGCCGCGGCCACCGGCGCCGTCTTCGTCGACGTCGCGGCCGCCAGCGCCGGCCACGACGTCTGCGCCGGCTCGCGGGCGTGGGTCAACGGCTCGCAGCGGCGCCCGGGCACGGCGTCGGCGTACCACCCGCTGCAGCGCGGGCAGGACGCCGTGGCCCGGCTCGTGGTGGCGGCGGTCCGTACGGTGGTCGGGTGACGCGCCGCCCCCTCCGCCCCGCCCTCGTGGCGCTCAGCGCGGTGCTCGCGCTCGCGGCCTGCAGCGACGACGGCGCCGGCCCGTCGAGCTCGCCCGCTCCCAGCCCGTCGGTGAGCAGCCCGCCGGCGTCTGCATCGGCGTCCCCCTCGGCGTCGTCCTCGGCGTCGTCCTCGGCTCCGGCGGGGCCGCGTGTCGAGCTCGACGGCGCCTACGTCGCCCTCGGCGACTCCTACACCGCGGCGCCGGGCGTGCCGGTCACCGAGACCGAGACCGGCTGCCTGCGCTCGGACCGCAACTACCCGAGCGTGCTGGCGCAGTCGCTCGACGCCACCTCGGTCACCGACGTCAGCTGCTCCGGGGCGAGCACCCTGTCGCTGGTGGGCGCGCAGCAGACGACCAAGGCGGTGCTGCCGGCGCAGTTCGACGCGCTCAGCGACGACGCGGCCCTCGTCACGATCGGCATGGGCGGCAACGACCTCGACCTGTTCCAGACCCTGGTCGGCACCTGCGCGTTCGTCGCGCAGAGCGCCCCGGAGGGGGCTCCGTGCCAGGCCCAGCTGACCGCGGGCGGCACCGACCTGATCGCCGACAAGATCACCCAGATCGGCCAGCGGATGACCTCGGCGGTCGCCGGCATCGCCGACCGGGCGCCCGGCGCCCGGGTGCTCGTCGTCGGCTACCCGCAGCCCGTGCCCGCACAGGGCACCTGCCCCGAGCTGCCGCTGGCGGCGGGCGACTACGCCTACGTCCGCCAGGCCATCGTCGCGCTCGACCAGCAGCTGCGCTCGGCCGCCGAGGCCGGCGGTGCGACGTACGTCGACGTGCTCCGCGCCAGCAAGGGCCACGACGTCTGTGCCGGCGACGAGGCGTGGATCCAGGGCGCCCAGTCGGTCGAGGGTGAGGCCATTGCCCTGCACCCCTTCGCCGTCGAGCAGGCCGCCGTCGCCGAGCTGGTGCTCGCCGAGCTGGGCTGAGCCCGCCGGCCCTCACCGCCCCCGGGCGGTGAGCTGTCAACCGCCAGCACCGGGCAGCGGTGCCTCAGCAACCTCCCGCAGCCGCCAGGAGGTTGACCACGCACCGCCACCCCCGACGCGAGGTTGAGCACCCACCGCCCGCAGGGACCCGCGGCGGGCGGGAGCTCAGAGTGCTGAGTGCGCCACCCGGCCGCCGACGGCGGTGAGGGCGACGGACATCGAGCGCAGGGCGGGCCCGACCTCGGCGGAGGGGCCGGACGCGAGCGGGTCGGTGTCGAGGAGCACCAGGTCGCCGCGGGAGCCGGGGCCGACGGTCGGCTGGCCGTCGACGGAGGCGGCGAGGGCCTCGGCGGGCGTGAGGGCCTGCTCGGGGGTCCACGGGTCGCGGTCGTCGGCGCTGCGGTGGACGGCGGCGGAGATCGCGAGCCACGGGTCGAGCGGCGAGACCGGGGCGTCGGAGCCGAGGGCGAGCTCGACGCCGTCGTCGAGCATCCAGCGGAAGGCGAAGCTGCGCTCGGCGCGCCCCGGCCAGACCAGGTCGGTGAGGTCGCGGTCGTCGAGCAGGTGGGCGGGCTGCACCGAGGCGCGGACGCCGAGGGCGGCCATCCGGCGCACGTCCTCGCGCCCGACGAGCTGGGCGTGCTCGATCGAGCCGACCGCGCCGGTGTCGGCGTAGGCGCCGAGCGCCTCGGACACCGCCGCGTCGCCGATGGCGTGGGTGGCGATCTCGAGGCCGTGGGCGTGGGCGCGGGCGAGCAGGTCGCGCAGCTCGGCGCCGGAGAGGTTGGGCTGGCCGGCGGGGTACTCCAGCCGGTGCGCGTCGGCGTAGGGCTCGCAGCACCACGCCGTGCGGGTGTTGAGCGAGCCGTCGCTGATGATCTTGAGCGGCCCCATCGTGGCCCGCTCGTCGCAGCCCGGCAGGACGTCGCCGGTGCGCAGACCGGCGGCGATGACGTCGTCGAGCGTGTCGGCGTACGTCGCCCAGCGCACGCGCAGCACGTCGCACTCGGCGGCCCAGCGGCTGGCCCACTCGGCCCGGTCGCCGCCGAACTCGAAGTCGACGAGCCCGACCACGCCGCGCGCGGCGGCCGCGTCGAGGGTGCGGCGCACGGCGTCCGGGGAGGTGCCGTCGTTGCCGACGAGGGTGGCGAGGCGGGGGTAGACCGCGAACCACTCGTTCTCGCGCACGACCGAGTCGCGCACGGGCAGGGCGAGGTGCATGAGCGCGGTGGTGTTGAGCCACGCGTGGTGGCCGTCGCCGCTGATGAGCACCGCCGGGGTGTCACCGGTGACGGCGTCGAGCTCGGAGACGGTGACCTCGCGGGTCCAGGTGCCGGAGCGGTGGCCCCAGCCGACGATCGGCACGCCGGGCAGGGTCGTCACGCGCTCGGCGACCAGCTGGAGCGCCTGCTCGGGGCTGCGCGCCGGGCCCAGGTCGAGACGCTGCGAGGCGAGGGTCCACTGGGCGAGGTGGACGTGCTGGTCCCACAGCCCGGGGGCGCACCAGCGGCCGTCGGCGTCGACCTCCTCGACCCCGGCGCGGGCGTCGAGACCGGTGGCGACGGCGGTCACCACGCCGTCCTCCACCAGCACGTCGACCGGCTCGAGCGGCGGGGCCGCGGCCGGGCCGATCGGCACCAGACGGGCGCGGCGGACGAGCAGGCTGGTCACGGGCGCCACCGTAGTCGCGGCGTTCTCGGGACGGCACCTCCGGGCGGCTACCCTGCAGCGCATGTGGCGGCGGGCGACGGGGGTGGCCGTGGTGCTGCTCGCCCTCGGCGCGGCCGGGGGCCACGTCGCCGCCGACCGCACCCGGCCCGAGCCCGTCGCGGTCGACCTCCCGGAGCCCGTGCCCGCGGTCTCGCCGGCCGTGCCCACGCCGCCCGCGGTGGAGCTGCTGCCCGACCCGACGAGCCCCGCGCTCGAGGCCGCGGTGCCCCTGGAGCGCGTCGACCTGCGCACCAGCAGGCGCGGACCGGGCGTCTCGGTGGAGGTCCCCACGGGGTGGGACCGCAACAAGGAGACCGAGGGCGGCGCGGCGTGGAACTTCGTGCCGCCAGACGCGATGCTCTACACCTACAAGCTGCGCGTCGACTTCGTCGCCGGCGAGCACGAGGCGGTCAGCGTCGCCAAGAACGCCCGCAAGGACGGTCTGCAGAGCGCCGAGGACGACGACGCCATCGCGCAGCTCACGTTCCTCGCCGAGACCGAGGACGCCTTCGTGGCGACCTACGTCCAGGGCGACCACCTGCGCGTGACGACGGAGCGCTGGGTGAGCTTCGGCAACGACGTGGCGTACGCCGACATCTCGGTCACCGGGCGCAAGGTCGATGAGGAGGGGCTGGCGGACCTGCTCGCCCGGGTCGCGGCCTCCGCGGAGCCCCTCGACGCCCTGCCCAAGCAGGAGTCGACCGACGAGCCCACGGACGAGCCGACCTCCTAGATCCCGTGCGTCTCGACCCCGTCGAGCACCTGGGCGGCGGTGGGCCGGTCGTCACTGCGCACCTGCACCCAGAGCAGGGTGTTGCGGGTGACCTGGACGACCCGCTCGACGACGACCCCGCCGGGGCAGCCGGAGTAGACGACGGTGACCGACGAGTCCCCGCCCCGGGTGTCCTCGACGGCGCGGCCGGGGGTGTCGCACTCGGGGTGCTGCGGCACCTGGTCGGGCAGGGAGTCGCCCTCCAGGAGGGCCGCGAAGACGCCCTGGCCGTCGCCGTCGCTCCAGGTCGCGTCGGTGCCGACCGACAGCGCCGAGACGGTGCCGGTGGAGTCGGGCGGCTGCCAGCCGTCGGTCGCGTCGGCGCGGTCCCAGGAGGCGGGCACGGTGACGCTGATGTTGCCGTCGCTGTCGAAGACGGTGCGCTCGGTCGGCTCCGAGGCGCGCTGCGCGGCCCAGCCGCCGGCTGCCCCGAGCACCAGGGCCAGCACGCCGACCCCGGCCAGCACCGGCCAGGAGCGCCGGCGGCGCGGGGTGGCCCCGACCGGCAGGGTCGCGGCGACCGGCGCGGGCGTCGGCCGGCGGCCGGGCTGGGTCAGGTCGGGGTCGCGGTCGAGCCAGGGCCGCGTGACCTGGGTGCGCGCATCGGCGTCGACGACCTCGTCGAGGGCCGCGGCGAACGCCGTCACGAACGCCGTCACGTCGGGGAAGCGGTCCTCGCGGTCGGGCGAGAGCGCGCGGCGCAGCACCCGGTCGACCTCGGCCGGGAACTCCCGCTCCGGCGTCGACAGCGGTGCCGGCTCGCCCGGGGACTGCGCGGCCGCCAGCGAGGCGTGGGCGAACGGCGGGCGCCCGCTGAGCAGGAGGAAGGCGAGCGCGGCCAGGCTGTACTGGTCGGCACGGGCGTCGGGGCTCTCCGCCGAGGCCTGCTCGGGCGAGACGAACGTCGGGGTGCCCGCCACCATCGTCAGCCGCGACGACACGTCGAGCGCCTTGCCGAGCCCGAGGTCACCGACCATGGCGCGCACCTCGTCGCCCCGCGGGCCCCGCACGGTGCGGAAGAGCACGTTGGCGGGCTTCACGTCGCGGTGCAGCACGTCGCGGTCGTGGAGCGCCTGCAGCCCGGCGCCGACCTGGCGCACGACCTCGAGCGTCTGCGCGACGCTCAACCCGCCGGCCTCGAGCCGGTCGGCGAGCGTGCCCTGGTCGGCGTACGACATCACGAGGTAGGGCCGGCCGTCGTCGAGCTCGCCGGCGTCGTAGACGCTCACGACGTGGGGCGACTCCACCTTGCGCAGGTAGCGCCCCTCCTCGACGAAGCGGCGGCGCACGTGGGTGTCCTCGGTCCAGTTCTCGGCGAGCACCTTGACCGCGACCGGCGAGTCGAGCTGCTCGTCGTAGGCCAGCCACACCGTCGCGAAGCCACCGGAGCCGATCCGGCGGCGCACGGCGTACCTCCCGAGGCGGTGGGGCATGGACACCCCGGCATCCTCTCCCGAGAGGGTGAGGGGGAGCACGACGGGGAAGGATGTGTCCCGTGGTGAGCGAGACGGGTGCGACGCCGGACGAGATCGACGACCTGGCCCGCCGGGCGCAGGGCGGTGACCGCGACGCGATGGAGCTGCTGCTGGCCGCGGTGCGCCCGCGCACGCTGAACGTCTGCCGCGGGGTGCTGCCCTACACCCCCGACGCCGAGGACGCCTGCCAGGAGGCGCTGCTCAAGGTCGCCGAGAAGATCGGCAGCTGGAACCAGCGGGGCCGGTTCACCACCTGGCTGCACGTCGTCGCCGTGAACTCCGCCCGGTCGACGTACCGCCGGATGAGGAACCAGGCCGTGCCCGCCGACCCCTCCGACTCCCCCGCGATGCAGCGCCCCGACCCGCGCACCACCAGCGTCATCGCCGGCACGCGCCTCGACCTGCTCGAGGCGATGGAGACGCTGGAGCGCGAGCACCCCCAGTTCGTCGAGCCGCTGCTGCTGCGCGACGTCTACGGCCTGCCGTACGACGAGATCGCGCAGCTGATCGGGATCCCGCTCGGCACCGTGAAGGCGCAGATCCACCACGGCCGCAAGCTGGTGCGCCCGATGCTCGCCGACGGCGCGGTCTGATGCGCCTGCTCGTCCTCGGCGGCACGGTCTTCCTCTCCCGCGCGGTCGCCGAGGCCGCCCTCGCGCGCGGCCACGAGGTCATCTGCGCGGCCCGGGGCACCTCCGGCCCGGTGCCCGAGGGCGCTCGGCTCGCCGAGGTCGACCGGGCCGAGGACCTGCCCGACCTGGGGGGACCCTTCGACGCGGTCGTCGACGTGGCGCGTCAGCCGTCGTGGGTGCGTCGCGCCCTGGCCGCCACCATGGGCGCCCATTGGGTCTTCGTCTCCACGATCAGCGTCTACTCCGACGAGGCGACCCCCGGGGGCGGACCCGGCTCGCTCCCGCTGGTCCCGCCGGTCGTCGACGACACCGACCTGGAGGCCGAGCCGTCGGCGTACGGCGGGCTGAAGGTGGAGTGCGAGCGCCTGGTGCGCGACGGGGCGACGTCCGCGACCGTGCTGCGGCCGGGGCTGATCGTGGGGCCGGGCGACCCGACAGGACGCTTCACCTACTGGCCGCGCCGGCTCGCCGCGGGCGGCGAGGTGCTCGCCCCTGGCTCGCCCGACGACAGCGTGCAGGTGATCGACGTGCGCGACCTCGCCGACTGGGTGGTGCACTGCGCCGAGGAGCGGGTGGTCGACACCCTCGACGCGGTCGGGCGGTCGCTGCCGTTCGCCGACCTCCTGGAGCAGTGCACGCCCGACGGCGTCGACCTCCGGCTCACCTGGGTGCCCCAGGAGCACCTGCTCGACCAGGGCGTGGAGCCCTGGGCCGGGCCGGACTCGCTGCCGCTGTGGCTCCCGCGGCCGGCGTACGACGGGATGCTGGCGCACGACGTGGCCCCGGCTCTCGCGGCCGGGCTGGAGCTGCGGCCGGTCGCCGAGACCGCCCGCGACACCCTTGCCTGGCTCCGCGCCACCCCCGACGCCGTCGTCACCGGGATGGACCGCGACCGTGAGTCCGCGCTGCTGAGGTCCTGGGCGTCTCGGTCCGGGCGGTAGTCACCGACGTTCCGGGGCCCTGAGACACCTCTCAGCCCCCGGAACGTCGGTGACTACCGGGCCGGACGTCGGTGACTACAGCCGCCCGCCCGTGTGCGCCAGGATCTCCCTGACGCGCGACTTGGCGAGCTCGCAGTAGTCACGGGCGGCGTCGCCGGCGGCGTCGGGGTCGCCGGCCTCGAGGCCCTCGAGGACGGCGCGCTGGGCCTCGACGAACCGCTCGGAGGTGACCGGGGTGGCGCCGAAGCTGCGCGTCATGACGTTGCGGATCGAGAGGGCGCCGAAGGTGCTGGTCAGCAGGTCGTTGCCGGCGAGGGCCACGATCCCCTCGTGGAAGGCGTAGTTGGCGTCGAGGTAGGCGTCGAAGTCGATGAACCGGTCGCCGACGAGCAGCGCCGCCATCCGCTCGAAGCGGACCCGGAGGTCGGCCATCGCGGCGGCGTCGACGGTGCCGGCTCGCAGGGCGTCGGCGAGGCCGGCGATCACGCCGAGCTCGATGGTCAGCCGGGCGTCGAACGTCGTGTCGGAGAGCCGGGTGTCGAACGCCGTCACGACGTAGCCGCGGTCGGGGTCGCGGCGCACGAGGCCGTCGGCGGCGAGGCGGGTCAGCGCGTAGAACGCCGCGGGGGCGTCGACGTCGAGCGCGCCGGCCATCTCGTCGACGTCGATGACGTCGCCGGCGCTGTGCACGCGGTGGAGCACGCGGTCGCGGGCGCGGTGGTAGACCTCGTCGTCGCGGGCGAAGGAGAACCGGCCGAAGCCGCCACGGAAGTAGGTGAGCGGGTGGCCGTCGTGGGCGACCGCCGAGACGACGTGGCCGATGAAGACGGTGTGGGTGCCGCCGACGATCCGCTCGACGACCTCGCACTCGAGGTGGGCGAGCGCGTCCTGCAGGATCGGCGCGCCGGTGCTCCCGGCCGTGGTCGGCACGCCGTGGAACTTGTCCTCGGACGGGGTGCTGAACCGGTGGGCCAGCTCGCCGCCGCGCTCGCCGAGCACGTTGACCACGAAGACGCCGGCGCTGCCGACGGCGGCCGCGGTCGGGGTGGCGTTGTTGAGGCAGGCGATCATCAGCGGCGGGTCGGCCGACAGCGAGGTGACCGAGCTGGCGGTCATGCCGTGGCGCTGGTCGTCGTCGTGGGTGGTGATCACGGTGACGCCGCTGGCCAGGCGGCCCACCACGTCACGGAACTCGCGGGCCGTGATCGTGCGCGCGGACTCCGCGGTCGACAGCTCCGTCATGACTGCTCCTCCTGCGGGTCGGGCTGCGGGTCGGGGGTGGACAGGAACTCCTCGAGCGCGGCGACGGCCGGCTCGGGTGACTCGATCAGCGCGGCGTGCCGGCCGGGGAGCCAGCACGTGCGGACGTCGGGCAGGGCGGCCTCGAGCTCGGCGACCGCCGCCTGGAACGGCGGGGCGTCGTCGTCGCCGCACACGACCAGCACCGGCTGGGTGATCCGGTCGAGCAGCGGGCGGGTGTCGGCGCCCTCGAGCAGCTCGCAGGCCCGGGCGTAGCCCTCGGGCGAGGTGCCCTCGACGGTCTTGGCGGTCCAGGCGACGACCGGCTCGTCGGCCTCGCGGGCCGCAGCGGTGAACCACAGCGCCAGCGTGGGCTCGACGTACGCCGCGACCCCGTCGGTGCGGGCGACGGCGGCGCGCTCGCGCCACATCGCCCGCATCGGCTCGGGGTACGTCGTCACGGCGTCGACGACGACGACACGCCGCACCAGGTCCGGGCGGGTGGCGGCGAGCTGCTGCGCGATCAGACCGCCGAGGGAGACGCCCAGCAGGTCGACCGGGCCGTCCCCGTGGGAGGTGAGCCGGTCGGCCAGCCAGTCCGCGTGGGCGTCGAGCCCGGCGCCCTCCGGCAGGGCGGGCTCGGCCCCGTGCCCGGGCAGGTCCGGCGCGAGCGTCGGCACGCTCAGCCGTTCGCGCAGGTCGTCGAACATCGCTGCGTCCACGCCGAGCCCGTGGAGCAGCACCAGGGTCACCGGCCGCTCCGCTCGGGCAGGGCCGGCATGCCGTCGGACGGCTCGGTGTCGGCGGCGTTCATCACGAGCGCGAGCGTCGTGTAGTAGCCGAGGGTGGCGACGAGCTCGAGGACGGCGGTCGACGAGAGCTCGCCGGCCAGACGCTCCCACGCCTCCTCGTCGCGTCGGCCCGTCCGCAGCAGCGCCCGGGCGAGGTCGGACACGGCCGCGACGAGCTCGTCGTCGGCCGGGCGACGTCCGTCGCCGAGGGCGTCGACGTCCGCCTGCGAGACCCCGGCGGCCAGCGCGAGCGGCTGGTGGAAGCCCCACTCGAAGGGCTGGTCCCAGTGGCGGGCGGCGCAGAGGATCGCGGTCTCCAGGAGCCGGTCGGGCAGCTCGGTGGAGAAGCGCAGGTGCTCGCCGACCTTCTGCACCCGCGTCATCAGCTCGGGGCTGTGCAGCAGCGGGGCGAAGGGCCCGACGAGCGCGCCGCGCGGTCCGGCAACGATGGTGGCGACGGCCTCGCGCTGGGCGGGGGTCATCGACTCCTCGGTCGGCGGGGTGAGCGGCTGCACGCGGGCGGTGGACCCGGCGCCGGTGCTCACGAGGCGGCCCCCGCGACCTGACGGTCGGCGGTGGCGCGCTCGACGGCGGGCATGACCTCGGTGGCCATCAGCTCCATCGAGCGGCGGGCCAGGGTGGGGTCGACCCAGTCGAGCCCGGCGTAGACGAGCTCGCCGAACGGACCGACCTGGTCGTGGAACGCCACGACCTGCTCGGCGACCTCCTCGGCGGTGCCGGCGATGACCAGCTCGTCGAGCAGGGTGTCGATGGTGATGCTGTCGTCGTCGGCGGCCTGGTCGGCCTTGAAGAGGTTGAGGCGACCAAGCTTGCGCATCTTGGTCAGCATCTGCTGGTAGTAGAAGCGGTAGGGGCTGTCGGGCGAGTCCTTGGCGTACTCCACCGCCTGCTCGTGGGTGTCGGCCACGAAGACGGTGCGCGCGACGCGCCAGTCCGCGACGTCGGCGGCGGCGCCGACGGACTCCTTGCCCTCGACGTACTTCGGCCAGTGCGTGGCCACCCACTGCGGCAGCAGGAAGTTGGCCGAGAGCGGGTGGAAGTCCTTGCTGCCCATGGCCACGACGCCCTTGGAGTACGGCGCCACGACGGTGCCGACGATCTCGGGGCGCGGCTGCTGCAGCGGCTTGCCGATGAAGCCGACGCCGAGCCCCTCGTCCATGGTGCGCGCGGTCGAGACGTGGAAGCGGCCGCCCGGCGAGCGGATGTCGTAGGGCGCCTCGCCCTCCCAGATCGCGGTGATGACGTCGACGGCCTCGGCGAAGATCGCGGGGCGGTCCTCGTCGAGCAGTCCGAGGGCCTCGGCGTCGGAGGCGAGGGCGCCGGGGCTGACGCCGAGGATGAAGCGGCCGTCGGAGAGGTGGTCGAACATCGCCGAGTTGGCCGCCACCAGCACCGGGTGCTGCTGGGAGAGGTTGGTCGTGCCGGTGCCCAGGCGGATCGACGAGGTGTCGTGGATCAGCGTGGCGAGGAAGACCAGGCTGTTGGTGATGTTCTCGTGGCGGTCGGTGAGGTGCTCGCCGATGAACGCGTCGTGGAACCCGAGCTGGTCGGCGAGGATCACCGCCTCGCGGTCCTCGCGCAGGGTGTCCTGCCAGGTCCTGCCGAGCGGGTGCAGCGGCATCGAGAAGTAGCCAAGCCTCATGGTCGTGTCCTCCGGGAGTTCAACGCGGGTTCGAGCGTGGGGTGGGCGCACCGCCCCCTTCCCGTCCGAGTCTTCGCGGAGTCGGCGGGTGGGGCAGTGGCGGAGCGGGTGAGATGTCGTGCGGGTCGATGACGCCCGGCGTCAGCGGGTGTCGGGTGCCGTGAGCCGGTGCAGCCGCAGGGCCACGTCGACCTCGGTGCGGCGCTGCCGGATGTCGTGGCCGAGCAGCTCCTCGACGCGTTGCAGCCGGTTGCGCACGGTGTGCTCGTGCAGGCTCAGCGCCTCGGCGGCGCCGACGTGGCTGCCGCGCTCGAGCCAGGCCTCGAGGGTCTCGCGCAGCCGCTGGGCCTCGGTGGTGGGGGCGGCGAGGCCGGCGAGCTCGTCGCGCACGAACGCCGCGCTGCCGACCGGGTCGGCGAGCAGCAGGCAGTCGAGCGCCACCTCGGAGTACGTCGTGACGGGGGCGGCGCGGTCGCCGCGGCGGCGGCGCACCTCCTCCACGCTGTCGAGCTCCTCGGCGGTGCGGCGGAACCCGTCGGGCCCGGCGTGGACCCGGCTCACCGACGCCGTGACGCCGGAGGAGCGCAGGAACGCCACCAGGGCGGCGAGCTCGTCGTCGCGCCAGCTGCGCGAGCGCCCCAGCCAGAGCGTCGTGCGACCGGTCGAGACGGGGAAGAGCAGCGACTGGCGGACCGCGGCCCGCTCGCGCAGCCCGACCAGCAGCCGGCCCGCGGCGCCCTCGGGCACGTCCGGCAGGTGCACCGCGACGTGGTGGGAGGCCAGGTCGTAGCCCAGGGACACGACGTCGGCCGGCGAGAGCGTCCCCTCCCCGCGCAGCAGCTGGCGCACGAGGGCGTAGCGCAGGTGGTCGCGCGACTGGCTGAGCGCGCGCTCCTCCCGCGCGTGGGTCTCCGACACCTGGGAGGCGACGTGGTGCTGGTAGCGCAGGATCAGCGCGGTGAGCTCGTGCAGGACGGGCAGCACCTCCTGCGCGTCGATCCCCTGCTCGGAGGCGCCCCGGGTCACCAGTGCGCTGAGCTCGTCCCACATGATCCCGAAGCCGACCCGGTAGGACCGGTTCATCGCCGAGGCGGGGATGCCCAGCTGCGCCACCATCGCCGCGAGGGTGTGCGGCTGGGTCAGCACCACGTGGTCGAGGTCGATCTGCCCCGCGAGGAACGTGCGGAGCCGGCCGACGTTCTCCTGGACGCTGGCGGTGAGCTGGGCGACGAACGCCTGGTTCTCGAGCTGGTCGGGGTAGGCCGCCGGCATGTTGCCGGCCATCACCTCGGCCACCAGGGCGTCCACGTCGAGGGTGAGCATGAGCTGCTGCGCCCACGTCGGGATCGTCGGCAGCTCGTCGACGTACAGTCGCGAGCCGCGCGGCTCGACCACCATCACTCCTCCGTCCGCGCGCGCACGACCTGTGTCGTCCGTCACCAGCGACCCGAGACCGCCTGTCATACCACGTGGGGTGTCGACATCTGGTCGAGGACGGCGAACACGGAGGCGGCGTCCTGCGCGGCGCGGCCCTGGGCGGCCGCCGCCTCGTAGAACACCCCGGTCAGTGACAGCAGCGGGATGGGGCTGCCGGTGTCGTGGGCCAGGGACCGGATCGCGGCGATGTCCTTGAGGAAGATGTCGACGCGCGCGGCCGCAGTGCGGTAGCCCTCGTCGAGCATGAGGGGGCCGCGGTGGGCGAGCATCTTGGAGCCGCCCGCGCCGTCGACCAGGGCCGGCAGGGCCAGGTCGAGGTCGAGCCCGGCCCGCCGGGCGAGCAGCAGCGCCTCGGCCGCGGTCAGGTTGTGCACCGCGACCAGCAGGTTGGCCACCAGCTTGAGCCGGGTGCCCGACCCGAAGTCGCCGACCTCGTACGTCGCGCGCACCATGTCGGCGAGCACGCGCCGCGCCGGCGCGGAGGTCGCCTCGTCGGTGCCGCTGAGGTAGGCGATCACGTCGCGGTCGCGCGCCTGCTGGCTGGTGCCGCTCAGCGTGCAGTCGAGCAGCGCGAGGCCGAGGGCGCTCGCCTGCTCGCGCGCGGCGAGCTTGGCCTCGAGCTGCAGGGTGCTGGTCTCGATGACGACCAGCGGAGCACGCCCCGCGCGGTCGGCCGCGCCGAGCGCGTCGATGACCGCCACCAGCGCTGCCGCGGAGGGCAGGGAGGTGACCACCACGTCGACGCGGTCGGCGACGTCGGTGGCCGAGGCCGCCGGGGCACCGCCGCGGCGCGTGAGCTCCTCGACCGCGTCGGCCGAGAGGTCGTGGCCCACCACCTGCCACCCGGCGTCGACCAGGTGACCGGCGAGCGGGGTGCCCATCGCGCCGAGGCCGACGAAGCCGACCTCGCCCGGTGGTCGTCGTTCGTAGAACGGGTCGCTCATGGCTGCGCTCACCGGGGCACCCGGTGGATGCCGGGGATCCACGAGCCGCCGGTGCGGGCGTCGGCGGTGCTGGGGCGCTCGAGGGCCCGCTCGAAGAGGACGTC
>Ga0325401_1001235_pt1 | contig 21275 bp, 10 predicted proteins | sample PopdelMetagenome_FD_205666 | JGI IMG/M metagenome (GOLD analysis project Ga0325401, IMG submission 205666) | Populus deltoides microbial communities from Bellville, Georgia, United States - Xylem-PdKOR-R2 | ecosystem: Host-associated > Plants > Phyllosphere > Stem > Wood/Secondary xylem | place... | reverse complement strand
TTTTTAGCATGGCTTATCACCTAATAACATAATTTTCTCAATTGTCATACTTAGAAAAAGGGATACAATTAAAGTAATAATTAGTTACACTTAATTACCAACTTGTCCATGCACTAAATAAATAAATAAATAAAAGGCATGTAAAAAAACACAATTTGGATTAAAATAGCATAATATAGAACCCATTAAGTATTACTCTAAAATGCGTGGGTTTTTCACTGTGCAAGGTTTCACTGTTCATCCTCTCACACATTATTATGGATAAGCTGTGCAAAATTTTATCTTTTTTTCAATTTGGTCCTCAAATTTTTATTTCTTATGATTTAGTTCTTATTGAAGACCAATTGATTTTGATTTCTTATGAAAAGATGGGATTGAATAAAAAGAGACCGAAATGAAAAAAATGTCAAATATAGATAGCATGCTATAAGTTTTGCAAAAGATGCACTTTGATCCTTGAACTTTAAAAATCACGCAAATTATACAAATTCAATACTTTAATATTTTCCAATTCAATTTTGGTACAAAAATTTATTTTTGTTATTTTTTAGTCTTTGGTTGAGAGAGGAGAGAGAGATGTCGCTGGATTCTGATAGTTGAGAAAGAAAAGTGTTACTGACACCAATTTAGGCCACTAAAACAAATTATATTTATGTCAAATGGTTTCATTTGATGAGGGGTCATGTTAGGTGTTTTTATATCGTTAAAGTATATGAAAATTTGATTTTTGAATTCGTGTTTATTTCAGTTTTTTGGTGGTTTTTTGGGTTTTTTAGGCCATTGATAGGTTTATCACGATTCTTATAGTGTTTTATAGGTGTTTCGGGTCAAAAATATATTAAAAATGAATTTTTGGGTAAAAAAATTAAAACCTCGATTTTCCAATCACCACAATGGTCGGAATCTAAGCAAATAAAACGACGCATCATCTAATTTGTTTTCAAAAGAATTTGGGGCCAACGACATGTTGTCCGTCTCAGTTAAAAACAAAAAAAAAAAAAATAAGGGCCCAAACATGTGAGTCCTTACAAAATAAGCCAGTTGGCCTGGCCTTTGCTCTTTTTTTCTATTTTTTTAATTAATAGTTTTTTTTATCTCTAAATTTTTATAATTTATAATTAAATTAGTATCTCTTCTCTGTTTCATTTTGTTCGGAGAGCTTATTTTAAATAACAATTATTTTTTTAGTTATGTATTTAAATTTGGAGAGTTTTTCTGATTTATCTATAATTTTTTTTATCTTTTGTAAGGATAAACTTTATTTTTAAAAATAAAAAATATATATTTTCAGATGATATTTCTAATATGTGCAGCCTTATATGATTTTTTTCCCTTTTTAATTTATTTGATCAATTTTATTTGTCTCTATTTCTATTATCATTTGCTCAAGTAAAAAAATTATTTTAATAAACAAAATTAGTAAACACAACCAGGTAAATTTCTCTGACTCTTGATTTTTCAAGTTTTATTTTTATGTATCGTTAATAACTTTTTATATATTTATTCTCACACTTAGCTCTCAATTTATTTGATTACATGTGTGTATAAAAAAATTTATTTGAACTTTATCTTTTAAAACTACAAAAATACATTGAAAAAACATGCATATATAATTTTTTATATAAAATAAAAATTATTTAACCTGAGGAAAGCGCAAGTCACAGAACTAGTTATATTTATATCTCATCTTTATTAACCTTGTCTATTTATAAATTGATAATTTAATACATGAAGCATTGTTCAGTATGAAAATTAACTTTTATTTTCAATCATAATTTAAAAGATTATTTTTTCACAAATAACTTGTGATAGAAATTATTGAAATTCAAAATTTATATAAAAAACTACTCAAAGTAATTTCTTCAAGAAAGAAGATGACATGAACTAGAATCGTTAAATTAAAAGTAAAAAATTTGAACTTTAAGTTTTAACCAAAAGTATAGTACAGTTTTGATTAAAAGTTAGAAGTCAGAACTATATTATTTAAGTAGAGAATTATCTCTAATAAACCATTTTTTTCTTTAATAATAAAAAACAACTTAAATGAATTCACAAAAAATTAAACCACAATTGGTCAAAGTTACCTGATAATTTATAGGGCACGCGAGTTTGCTACGTATAACATTTGACATCATATTTAGTTCAATACTTCAACTTTCAAATAGTTAATCTTAGTCCCTTAATTTTACTTCCAAGTGATTGGATCACGTGCACCGACAGGAAGACAGCACTTGACTGCCATATAATAAACAAAAATTATATATATAAAGGAAGGAGACCCTTGATCGAATATCAAGAAGTGGAAATCTTATATGAAGCAATGGTGAATAAATCTGAAAGATTATAGAAACAAACAACATGGACTAAAATTAAGCTTGACTATCTCCTTCTTCACTATCTCCTTCTCTGCAGTCTCAATAGCTGAAAAAATCTGCTGGCTGAATGGTTGATGAACTCCAGGTAAAGCCAGATATGTGACAAATGTAATTGACAATGAAGACCATGTACCACCACATATACACAAGCTCCCAATGCTCACATAAACAAAAATAATGTAGAAGAATATGGTAGGTTTTAATCATCTACTCCTAGCTAATCTTCTCAACCATTTACAGCCATCTCCATTATCACATCATTCCAGTAGTCAATAGGCCCAGGTAAACACCAATGTAAACAATCATTCTGAACTTTCGCATTTTTGTCCTGCGCAAATGGATGAAACTGCCTGTATGGACCCGGATGGCCATCAGGTCTTGATAACAAAAGATTTGTGAAATCGAGGAGTTTAAGATTTACCCCATTTTCAGCAGCTTTCACAGATGCCTTCTCAAACTCAGCTAATTCAACAGCACGCAGAATCTTGTTCAAGTCCTTCAATTCAATCTCACCTTCTTTAGCTGGTGTTGTTTTCGTACAATTCCCTCCATTGTGCCATTCTCCATTCTCAAAATGATCCGGTGTGGATGTCCTGAAAAAGATCAATCCCTTGTGTTTGGATGTTGCAATGAAGTTCATTGCATATCTCAGGGCTTTCTCATAAGCAAAGACAAATCCCTTCTCTGTCAGGTTCTTTCCAGGACATATATGACAGCCCACCTCTGTGTCATTCTCATGGTAGATAGCAGCTTTGAGGAACCATTTTCCAGTAGAGATTATCATGTAGTCAAAGCTCTGGTAGAGATTTGTCCAGTTCGTATCAAGTTTGTCAAGCTGCAACTGAACTTCAGATGATGAAACACCATTATTATCTTCAAAGATGGCAGCTTTTACAAGGAAAGGAGACCAGATGTTTGACATGGTAAAGTTGTGGGAAGGAAAGTGCCATCTTTTGGATTTGTACTCCTCATCGTGGTAAACTTCAACTGCTTGTTCAACCTGCAGGACCATATAGTTCAATCTAATAAGCTTTATAATTCCCTTTGCCTCTCTTTGATGACTACAATCACCAAAAGAATTGGTACACTTATGGTTCCCTCATTCAACAAAAGTTCACATAGCATAGCATGCTCTTATTACTTTAGCAAAAGGAACATTTTAGGTGACAGTAATAGTGACAAAGTAAAGCATCCTGCCTCTCAAGAGTGCAGTACAGCGGTGGAGGTGCTGAGTATCGGTAGATTTCATAGTAAAAATGGTTGTCGAGCGTAAATGTGTTGTGATGACTGAAAAAGGCAAGAAACAATTCAGGGAAATTTATATTTTGAGCACCACCATATTGTGACAGAAACTTTTGAAGTGTTCGGATAGACAAGAGTTCTAATGACTAGAGGAAACTCCAAGCATCTTCCAAGAAGACTGCACACTCCTAGTACATTTTGGACATGTCTAACTAGGAAATCAATTCTGATTAACATTCACCTTGGAAAAGTGATGAAATGTTTCTCCATTGACCAGCCAACATTTTAAGGCCCATGTGTATGTGTGCGTCAAATTCTTGGGATAACTTTCAAGTGGTATATCATGCAATTTGCAGAAGCATTATAATTTATAACTACACGGTATAAAAAAACTAACATGAAGCAGAGTAAATTATGCGTGCACTAGTTAGTAAAACAACCTCATGAGCTAACAAAAAAAGCGCTGGGTTCATTATGATTTGGCTGGTGAAGCACTATAATAATCTAGTTAAATTCACTGAACAAGCCAGAATCCAGTGACAGAGCATGATAACATAATGAATACACACATATACAAACCACCGAGAGTCAAAGAGAGTATGGGACATGCAGAAACACTCATGATAAATGCCTATCTATTTAATAATTTCAATAGCATTCATAAAAGAATGAAGGTGAAGAATCAATGGTACTCAATTACAGAGCAAACAAAAGATAATGTCAGGCAATGAAAAAGCTACCAAATACCCAAATACAAGATATAACAGCAGCCCAGAGAGGAGATCAATTGTTGACACCAAGATCAATGATATAAGAGATTTTTAGGAAAGGCCACATACTAATGAGAAATTAATGAGAACAAATTACTTGGGAAAAACAAGGATTTGAATGTCCCTAAAAAACTGTCCAAACTGAAACAGAATTCAGCAAAACCATAGCATAAAGATTTCATTAGGATTTAAAACACTGAAACTAAAACAGTTTATTTGTGTCAATTCTGTTTTGGTTAACTACATGTTTATTCTACTCTATATAAATATTCTAGTAAATCAGAAAGGCGCAGCAAGGAAAAATGTGAAATGTGGTTCAACTGTCCAAAGCCAAGGTTCAAACTTCAAAGTGCTTAACCAACCCCAAAACTTACTGTTGAGAGAATGCATAGCAACGACTGCACATGGTTGCGGGATATTGAATCACCAATCAATGCCCATCTTTTATTCCTCATCACCTCAAGAAACCTTTGAGCATCAAATGGAGGTAACTCACAGTCTCGCGGATTCCACCTCCAGAATAGATAGCCTGAATCTGGTCGTCCATTCCTCATACAATTCTGATGACCTTCAATCAAGGAGCAAGTGGCATTTGTGTACATTGGTCCGGATGAATTGGGAATCCAATCCCCAGTGAAAAGATCACACTTTCCATCATTAAGTTCTGTAAAACCAAAGCTCAGTCTCAATAAAATCTGTGGTGAGAGATTTTATGGAAAGTAAAGGGGCATTAATCTTCAAAATAGATACTAATAGATTCATTTGTCAAACACCCAGCTAGAACAACACCAATGAGCACTCAATTGAACAAAAAAGAGCAATTAACCATGCAATACTAGACGAAAGCACCCATAATTATTTCCAATAATTTGTATAGTAACAACCGAACCCTGACAAAACCCACCAAAAGTTTCAATCTTGCTAATCACAAAAACTTTTTTCTGTGCTTGGATCTCATAGTACACTCAATGATGAATAACTTTCTCAAAAGCATAGTCTCTTTACTCCCAGCTTATCTAATTTTCATGTACATTGCGTGAAAAAAAGGGCAAAAGATAAGATATACGAGAACAAAACAACCCAAATTTGTTACCTTCTTGAGGTGTCTCGTCTTCGTGTTCTTGTACACCGGAAGATAGAGAAGTCTCTGAAGTATTCACGGAAGCAGGTGGCTTTGGAATATCAACAGCAACAGGCGGTGGTGGTTTTGGAATCTCAACAGAAGGAACAGGTTCCTTTGACAATTCAGTGCTATCAACAAACGGGGTTTCTATATTTGGTTCAAAACTTGAAGATTGATAGAAAAAGAATCTAAAAGCAAAACCCAACAAGAGAACTGCAATTGCTAGCTTAAATATCCAATTGCTGTACTTATTAAGAGACTTTAGCCTCCAAATTAACTTCATTTGCTTGCTTTTGCTACTCTGCTTTGATCTTTGTTGCTTCTTCTAAAGCTCCCTTGATATGATCAAGATCTCGAGCTTTAGTAATGGAAGTGTCGGGCAGTAATACAAGTATTCAAGAAGAAGAAGACGGTGAAGTGGATAAACTAAAAGTAAGTGACCGACATTGAAGACTGTTTTTTATAACGTAAGCAAAGTTAATTGAGGGAAAAGACAAGATTGGTACAAACTACAAAGAAGGTTAAAACCAGAAGAGGGGGTTGTCAGCTGGCAGTTGTTTATTCTTTTCCTTATAATTTCACTTATTTTCTTCTTCTTTTTCCTCAATAATTTTATTATGGACACTTGGACAGTCATAATACTTTACTTATTGTTCTTTTACTTATAAAAAAAAATACTGAATTCAGTTATCAAAAAATAAATAAATTTGATTAAAGTGATGGGTACTTCAAGTTACAAAAGAAAATCAATTTAAGCACACAAAATCTGCGTTTTTTTTTTCTAAAAAAGATATTAAGCAAATAATTTGTATACAAAATAGTGTTTTCAAAACAAAAAAATAGAACTTTTTTTTTCTCATACTAATATTCGTATTTATTATGATAATGAATGAGCAAAGTATTACTTCTTGTGTTTCTTTTTTCATTTTCTTTTTTTCTTTTAGTTTTTTTTTCTAATTTCATTCTCATACTCTTTTTAACCGTCATTTAAGTTATTTTTTAACTGGTTAACTTAATTGAATCATTTTAAAATAACTTACACAATATTTAATTTTAAACTCGACCTAAACAACTAGTTAAATCCAGAGGTTTTTTATACCAATTTTATTTTTTTTCTCGGTTTTATCCTCGAATTTTTTTTATCAATTGATCAAGTTATTCATGAATCAACCAAGCTGACTGAATCATATCATGACAACTCCTATATAATTTAATTTTAAACCCAAGGAAGGTAAGAAGTTGGGTAAAAAAATATTTTTTTTTATCAATTTTATCTTTTTTTCTCAATTATATCCTTACATTTTTTTTTAACCAGTTGGGTTTAATAATAATGTCAAATAGTTCTTGATTCAAACGGGAACGGAGTATAAAGGATTTGTTACCGGTCAAAATCTTCAAATATCAAAGATACCATAAGTATAGGAATACAACAAAAATATTTAATTTTTATTCATTCATGTTTTCACTTACCAAAAAGGTATTGCAATTTTAATGTAGAAACAACTAGAAAACTCTTATAATAGTGAATAAGAAAAAATAAAGGAGGAAAGAGATTCCCTTTTACTATGAAAAAAAAAACTAAAAAAACATCATAATAAAGAATAGGAAAAAATATATTTTCATAAAAAAAGCTCTTGCATTAGTCTCCCAGGTGGAAAGAAACTCGTCCTTGTATTCAGTCTTCAGTTAAAAGTTTTACTCCATCAAAAATATCATTTTTGTATGTAAGTTATACCATGGTGGATCCCTAACACCTTCGTGTAAGCCAACTCATCATGGGTCCCTAACACAACTCCTTCATATAAGTCACCCCAACATGAATCTCACCACCAGGATTTTGAATGATAATAATTTTCATATATGAAAATAACACACCAGTTCATGAATGTATTTTTTTCCCAATAGAGAACCTCATCATCCCCTTCAACACAAGCACGTCATGTTATTTTAATATAGCACTCTAGTTCATGGATGTATTTTTTTCAACAAGGAACCTCTTCATCCCCTTCAACACAAGCACATCGTGTTTTAGAACCTCTTTCAATAATGATTGTTCTAAAGCATATGACAAAACAAAATAATCAACAAAGATCATTGGACTATAATAGCAATTGATATAAACAAGAGCGAATAATAAAGGGGTTTGTTATAAGTCAAAATCCTCAAAGATCAAAAACACTACAAGTAAGAGGAGACAACTAAAATATTTAATTTTTATTCATTTATGTTTTTACTTGACAAAATAATATTACAACTCTTTATATATAAAAAAAACTAGAAAATCCTAATAATATTGAATAAAAAAAGTATTTCAGAAAAAAATTATAACAAAGAATAAAAGAATACATATTTTTCAAAAAAAAATCCTAACATCATTTATGGATGTCCGGAATATTTTTTTTGTGACAATAAAAAAAATAATTCAACAGTGGCCTGTAACCTCGCGCATTCTCTAAAAGGGTTATATTATCATTCCAAGTGCGGCGACCGGCAAGTGAAAACACTTTCTTTTTGTCTTGAGAGAAGTGGGGCGTGGCGTTAACGACAACTATGGTCACTGGTTAGGTCTCTCTCTTTTTTTTTTCTTTTTTTTTTTAATAAAATCAAAATTTGAAGCCCACATAGAAAGTGATTGTGTAATAATTGTGAATGAATTGTGAATAAAATAGTTAATGATTGGAAAGGTGCGGTAGTTAATGATTCTTTTTCTTAAATAGAGAAGTAATTATTATGGGAAAGTGGGCGTAGGGTTCCAATTTTTTTAAAAACTAAACAGCAATCTACATTGCTTGTATTTGTGTTTTAAATGATATTTTATTAAAATTAATTAATTTTTTATTTAAATTAAATTTTTGTACATTTTTTTTTACTGCTACGATGCGTGAATATTAAAAATTATTTTTTAAAAAAATATAATATTATTTTAATGTATTTCTAAATAAAAAATAATTATTAACAGACCCCAGTCACCTCTGACTACGTAAGAATGAGACCGGTCTCCTGCTAAGCTTTCATCTGAATAGAATAGGAGAGTTTCCTGCTACAAAGAATTTATGTCGCCGCAAAGGATGCAGATTTACCCTAAAGTTCAAGTAAATCACCAAAGCCAACAGAAGAGGAACACTTTGCGACTTTGGTGTTTCTGTAAATTGAGGTTCACAGTAATATTATAGAATATGGTAATGGGCCCACCCCACCCTCCAGCTTCTCACTGGGGCAATTTTGGAGGTGGGAAGACAGCGAAACAAACAATCCAGATAGAATAAATTATTCTCAAGTCCATTGGTTTTAAATACTATTACAACTTAGTCCCTTTTATTTGACTCTTGTTGTTATATATATATATATATATATATATATTCAAAATGTGCCCTTTAATACTTTTAATTTCTTAAAGAGAAACCAACGGAGTAGAGGGTTAAGAAAGATAAGACGTTTTAATAAAACAATGGTCTCTAAAAGTCAGGCGGGCACTAGGGACTCACAGTCAACAAGTAAGAGAGTCAAAAGACTAAGTTATAAATTCTAAAAAATGAAGGACTAAGCTATGATCAGATTTAAAACCTAAGGATTAAAGAATAATATGCTCATCCATATATCACAGTGGGTGAAATAAAGCGTTTCTTTATTAAAAAAATTAGCACAGTAAACGTAATAATCTGGCCAAATAGCACCGTTTGAAAAAAAAAAAAATAGTAAAATAACATATTTTAACAGTGTCACGCTTCTAAAAAACGACAAAATAATGTCACGCTTGAGAAGCATGACATTTAGCAAATGTCGCATTTCAAAAACACGACAACTTAAGATGTATGCATTTAATTTACCTGACGCTCCTAAAAGATCTTGACGTCATCCCCACATATAGTTGGAGATCAGTTGTCTTGCATGCTTGTACAGATATCCATGTCTTGCATACATGAAAAGAGCAAAGAAGTCGGGGGGATGTTTGCTAATCCTACAAGTATGAAGCGAGAAATATTATCTAAGACTTTACATGTTTGTTGTTAACACAACTTATTCAAAAGGTTTTTTTATTGAATAACAATTATAGTCGTGGGAACATCTTCATGTGGGCAGACCTTAGTTACCTCGATTGCCTTCTATGAATGTCCAAACTATCAAATTATTGTTGTTAATATTTAAAAAATTTATATTCTACAAGTCATATGGACACCTTACTCGGATGACAGATTAACAATTGCTCTGGCAGTTTGCAATAGCAGGGTGGACATTAATGGTTCTACTAATATTTTTTAAGATGTTCGAGCTACATTGCTCAAACTGGGTAATGCAGCAGTTTGGCTACAGACAACACATTCTAATCGACATCGACACTAGTAATGCATTGCACACCATAACTCATCAGGGTAGAAATGATGATTACAACTAGTTAAGTCAACATGGAGCTTATGTATCATAGTGGGATACACAAAGGAATGAGATATTTACATAGATGCATCTCGTTATTATAGATAAGGAGTATATGATTTGATACATGAGTATCACACGTCGGGTTATTACTCTGGATCTCGAGCAATTCCACCACCTGGATACATACGGTAGGGGCAATATGTCTAGCAAATTCAAAATCTCGTAAGTATCAAATCTTTTCATGATTATGAAATGTTAAACGTTGGGTTCTATGTATTGATCTTTTAATTTAACTTTAATGTTTTATTAATGTTAGGTTGGTTTTATACTAGAGAAGGGTCGAGAGTCTGTATATTATCTCCATAATACTAACGAAGAAAACAAAGTTCACACCATTGCATCCCCGTGGTTAAATGTTTGCCGTACTGGACTCAATAACTTTGGAGAGCGGTTAACTATTGATGATGTTATGGCAGAGAACAAGGTCACTCAAGCAGGTGTAGGAGCTAGATCCAATCGTGGTACCAGTAGACAATGTAGACGTAGATAGATATATGTTTTATATTTCTATATTTAGGATTACTTGAATATGTATTATTGAATAATTTTTTTATTCATTTAAAATATATATATATATATGTTTTTTTTATTCATGGGGCTACTTGTGGTTATGAAATGTGAGAATTTGTTGATTGTTGTGTTTTTTGCAGGTCTTTTTAAGCGAGATGAAATTTTAGGTATAGTTCATATATAGTGATGCAACCATATTATTCGATAGTTTCACCAATATTTAACTAATGTTTTACCTATGTTATATCTATAAAATATCTTGAAATTCTTTGTTTTATGTTTTGAATATACTTTTGGATGAAAGATGCAAAATAGAGTAAATTGGAGGTAACTGGCAAATTTGACGTTCAATCGATGTTTTGTGCAGAGTGTGAGTTCTAGAGGTCGAAATGAAGTGATTCCAGTAGCACTAAAACGCTAACATCCATACCTTTCTGCACATCTAAGGCAAGAAAATAAAATAAGGAAGATCATGAAAATCGCAGCTTTCAAAGTCAAATCTCGCAATCTGCCAATGTTGACCTTCGGTCATTCCGACTTGAATATCTGGAGCTACAGAAGTCCAATTGATGCAAACTTTGTTGGATTCCTGACTAAAATTCCTATAAACGCTCAAATTTTTAGCCAAAAACGGTGTCATATGAGGGAGATGATTTTCCAAAGATGACAGCTGAATTCTGCCAACAAACAGGTTTCGTGAAGGAACATATCCAAATTACGTTTCGAAGCATCTAAACCGGCGTCCAAGTTTTTATTTCAGCAATTTAGCTCCTCTGAGTCAAAGCTTGAAGATTTAATGCAAGGCTATTTCTCCTTTTTAGAAAAATAGTTGTTGAAGTACTTAAATGTAAACTGTCAACTTAAGGGAGGACTATTTTGTAAAATAGGAACTAGGGTTTCTTAGCATATAAAAAGAAAGAAAGAAGGGCAAGAGGGCAGAAAGGGGGCAGCAGCCAGAAGTGAAGAAACACAAATTATCCTCTCTACAAACTAGAAATAATGCTTTCTTCTATCTTTAAGAGTAGTTGTTCCATAGATATGCAAGGCTAAGCTCGTTTTCTTGGTTGCAAGGACACAACAAACCTTCGAATTTCAAGAACCGTGAGATTTATTCTTCCTTTGATTTTCAGTTTATATTATGAATGAGTATGATTGTTTTCCTATGCATATTTTCTATGATTATTGTTGATAATTGCTAGAGCGGACTCTAAGTTATTATTGTGAACAATTTATTGCTAAGTTTGATATCAAAACCGGAGTTGTGATATATAAACTTGTGAAGCAACTAAGCTTGATAATTATGGCGGAACTACGTTATTAAACTTAGGGAGAACACTCAAACAAAGAAACACAAGTTGTAGACAACTTGGTTGTCAAGAGATCAATCAATTTATCTAATTCTTAGGGCTGCCATTGAACTAAATCATTAATGCGGACATTGTGATTATTTGTTGGTTAGGGTTAGTTATACGGCGGATCCGTTAATTAATCAACGTTAAAAAAAGATAAAAATTCAGAATATAAATTGAAGTTTCGTTTCAAGGATCGGTTCTAATTTTTGTTGGTGGATGTGTGCTTGCAACCAAGGTTTGTTCTCTTGATAATTTTCTGATTTTATTAAATTTTGTTTGATAGTTTTCTGTTTTCTTTTGCTTTATCCTAGATAACGTCCAAACCCCCCTAAATTGCATATCATCTAGCATAAAAATCTAACTTGAATCTTCCTTGTAGGATCGACCCCTTGCTTGCTCTATACTATCTTGTGTGTTGTGTTTGAAGTTAGGGTAATTAATTTGTGTGACCGTGACATCGCAACATATAGAGAAAACTTTATTCAAATTTTGTTAAAATTATAATATTTTTAGCTTTCCAAAATAATAAAGTAAATTAAATTTCAAATTAACAAAAACTAATTTTATGAACTTTTTCAGGCTCAAAACACAAATTTTTCAAAATTAAACAGTAGCCAAAACAATCCGATCATTTCTCAAAACGATTAGATTATTTTGGCTACTGTCCAACTTGTTTTCTAAAATATTTAGTTGTTTCTCAAAATGATTTGGTAATAAATATCTCGGTTAAGGAACCACAATATTTAATCATATATCATGGTTCTAAAGTGTAACATTACAATAATATTGCCTTTTAGAATCACAATAAAATTATAATTAATTTCATGATTCTAAAACAAGATATTATTATAACTCTTATGAACCACCACATCCTCAAACATAAACTGTGTTATAATCTTTCCATCCTGTGTTACTTACCTCTTCTTCTTCTTTTCCTGTGCTAATTATCCAAATAAAGCAGCATATGATTTTAAAGCCAAAAGCATCAAGTGGTTACTGTGTAAAGAATCCTCAAAATCTTATTAAAAGCATTACAGTAGCAAGTATTTTATTAGTCCTATCGTAGCAGCATTGTTTTCACTTTTCAGGTGACAAATGATGGGCCACCTTCCTACAGGGACATAAAGTCTGCCTATGCCCTAATCTGCCTGCTAATCATACATTAACTTCTGAAAGGAACTATTCAAGTATTTAATGATCATTAGATTAAACCCTGTAGCCTGTTTTTCTGAATAACTTGCATTCCTAACCATTGACAATAAACAGAAAGGCATCCAACTTTACATACAAGGACGTACAAGAAGACTTCATGAATACCATGTTGCGTGTAGACATTGGGATGAATTTGACATTGCAAGGACAAAGACAACTCAGGATATCAACAAAACAACACACCTGAAAATAATGTAGGGTTGATGACCTCATAATCCCCAACTGTGATCAAGGTCCTTGATTACAAAGCTTCCTTGGAACCTTCATGCCAAAGCCACGTTTAGCCTTCTCAACTCTGTTCAAAACAGTCAGCAATCAGTTTGCATCAATATACATTGAGATCTAGTCTCCTGAAAGCTAGCAAATGTAATTAGTAAAAAGCGTGAGCTGCCAAACAAGAAGTATTCTACACTTCCAACATTTCAGGCCATGGCCCTTTTGATGGTGATTTTATGCATATTGATCAAGGCAAGGCAGAAACGAAAACCAAGCAGTGTCAACTACAAGAAAATCAACGAAAATTTTCCTTCCTTCAGTTTTCAGACATACTTGAGTTGATATTTTGTTCATATAGAACAAAGCAACAGATTTCACAATATGTTCCTTCTCTTCCTTTTGACAGTCCAGGCACATGATGCGAACATAAGCGATGGCATTCATGATCAAAATTCTCCAGATAACCACAATGGCAAGACCTTGAAGAGAAGAGGCGGGCAAATTTGATTGACATATATGTTTCAGAATCTTCTTGTGACTGGTTTTAATTAATTGCTTTTTATTTACAAGAATCACAAATTTTGGGCCAACTTTTAGGAGTGACATTTTTTAAACTTGACTTTATCATATTGTCCATATGATATCGAATCATTTAGAGTGTGATATCCATTATACTGGTTACAGAACAAACTGTTTATGTTTCTACCGTGTTGGAAAATTTATTAAAACATTACATTTTACGCCAAAATAAAAGTGAGCTTCACTCACTTTTCAGGTTAAAACTTTGTTAAAATTTAATCCCAACATAAACTCTTTAAAATATAACATTAATATGATTTAAACAAATTATGGGTGAATAAGAAATAAATCTCAAAGAATCATTGATTGAGATGCTTTGGTGAAACTAAAAACTCTTTAAAAGAACTTTATCTCTCAAAGAAAATTTATCCCACATAGAAAAGAAACAAAACCCTCTAGAGGTCACCAGTTTGAATGTCACAAACCTCAGGGTCACTGAAAGCTTACATGGTCGTTAACTTTAGGGTCTCGGGAGATTAGCTGACGTGCACGTAAGATGGCTCAGACACCCACAGTTACCAAAAAAAAAAAAAACTCTCTTGGTGTTTATAAAGTAAAAAGTTGGAAGCTAAAATTATACCTAAAAGGCACCCAAGCTTTTAAATAAAAAAGGTCCTAAGAAAAGTGAGCTTTAGACTTAAACCAACACGCATGCTGGCCCGACTTGTGCTCGAGATGAGTTTAGGTTTATTGTAATGGTGAGAATTAATTCTTGAGCTTTGAAGAGTTTTACACAAGTTTTTTCTATATTTTTATAGTGTTGTACTTCTCTTTTTATGCTTTGTTTTCATTTTACTTTGGATCAAAGATCTTATTTGGAAGTACATTTAAATTAAAATGGTGTTGTTGAAATCTTTGAAGACAAAGTGAGGAATAATAAAGCTTTAAGGACAAAGAATTCATCATTGACAATAACAAAAGTTTTATTACTTTAAAGTGATTCAAAAAGTAAATATCCTATTTTATTTTTAATTTAAACATAGATATTTCTATTATTAGTATACATGTTAAAACTTTGATTTGATATTAATTGCAAGTTTGAATACATATTTAACATGCATTCTAGAATTCTATTATTATATTTATATTAAAAGCATGTTTGCCATAAATTTTATTTTACATGCTTATAGATTTAAATTTATATGAAATTTCAGCTTTCCTTAAATATATTATGTTTTAAATTATGATAAACTAAACATCAACATACTATAGAGCTTTGTATAAGTCTTTAGTAAGCAGTTGTGGTAAAAGAGGAACTTACGTTGGGGCAAGTCTGCCAAGGCTATCTAGCTCTTCGTCAGTATCCTCGTCAAAAACTCTCCCGGAAATTTCGACGATGTAGAACTTCTCTCTCGTGATTGGCAGTCCTCTACTGGAAAGTAGGTCAAGATCTTTCTGATGCAGCTCTCTCCCATTAACAAAGACACTTGTGTTACCAGCAGCACAATTTTCCGGCATGGGATAATTAAATTCTTCAATGGAAGGCTGCAAGAGAGCAAAGACAGTCATGCGGAAATATTAAAGTTGTCATCAAAAGAAGAAATATCCAAACCAATGATATCTTGATCTCACAGGAATAATGCCAAGGCAAGGATGTCCAATCACACCCCAAAATCCAGCTCGAACGTCATACCTGGTAAAGGCAGATTCAGGGCAAATGTTAGTATTTTGAGTATGAAAAACAAAGGCCATTTAATCTCTCATATTCATGCTTTGACAAGAAGAAAGACATGAACAAACAGAAACTACTTGGCTCTATTGTAAAGAAAAATCCTCAACATCTTTTACATGATAATTTACCCAGCTACCAATTTTGGATTATAGAGGTGCTGTAAATATGTAAGCATAGAAAAAATGGTACTCTTTCCCTCTTCATTTTATTTTTATGTCTTAGCCATCACTCATGAGCCATTTTGTAGTATACTATAAGGGAAACACAGATATCTAACTATTACTAGACAACACTAATGTTTTGCTGTCAGCAGGGTGGCATCATTTACAGTTTACGAGCACTATGTTGCATGTACAAGTAACGCAACAAACAAGATGCAACAGAAAGCAAATACTAACCAGTAATCTCCAGGCTGAATTGGCCCGGCGAGCTTTTCAGCCCTTTTGACCAGGCTATCTGGAATAGGTTTCCCGTTAATTAAAACGTTGGGTTTTTCATTATGCATGTGTTGATTAGATCTTGAGAAATCCCTGAAGCTCTTTTTAATAAAACCCGCCAAGAATGGTTCAGTCCTCTTGTTGCTCCTCAACCGATCTTCTTCTTTGCTTAACTTCACAGAGTCTTGAGATACACTGGTATCTAGATACTCATTGAAAGGAACTTCCACTTCAGTTGCCATTGAGACATCTTTCACAGAGCTCTGCCGAGAAATACTCTTCTCAAATATTACATTCTCCTGTTCCGTCCATCCAACCCTCTTTCCTTTATCACATTTGTTTCCTGCATGACTAGATAAGACATCACCAGAATGATCTTGGGCAGGTGAGCTTTGAAATGTTGAAGGCACTTTATCTTTTATGTCCAGCTCAGCAGCATAAGAAAAATCTCTCTGAACAACCATGTTATCCAGGTTCTCCTCTTCCTCAGAAATAATAGAAGATGACAAAGTAAAGCCATGCCCTTTCTCACATTTGCTTGGGTTTAGCTTCTGTTCTTCTGATAATACATCTTTGAAATCTACCGACTGGAAGTCATACCCAGGATTATCAAAATCATCAGAGCAATTTGTACCAACAGCATTCAAACAGCCATCAGAATTTAAGAAGACTTCTTTAGACACCTCATGTGAGGCACTGTCAGCCCCGACCAATACTTGCTTGCTTTCTGCAGGAACAGAAATAATCAGCCTCTTGTTTTCTATTTCAAGCAAGATAAGTGCTGAGCATGCACCACATCGCAGCTTTCGTAGGTTCTTCCCCCTTGCTTTAAGTTTTCTAGGCAGTTTCAGTAACTCAAAGCACTCATAACAACTTACTAATGGGGCCCCACCAGCTACGGGACAGCAAAGCTGTTCGTTTCCACGGGCTATCACCACCCTTCTAGGACGACTCTGGGGAAAGCCATCCATATCTGATTCAACATCAATTGGCCATGTTAGATGTGAATGTGGATCCCGTGAACTCAATGCAGGGGGATTTGCTTGAGGATGGTGAAAAGGAGGACCATATGTTACTGGATTTACATGGTGATTGAAATTGGTTTCAGTTGAGGTCATTGGGAATTTTATATTGCCAGGAGTAATGGGTGAGGCTTGTGAAGGAATACGCCAGTTCTTGTTGTAGCAATGAAAACAGGAGCACGCAGGTCTGTGATGCAAGCTTTCATGGGGATACGATACGAGAGGTTCATGACTGTAATCAACATATTGCCCTGCAAAGTTGCCACGAAGTGGTTGATGCAAGTATTGTTGGGGTGGTTGATGGGTACGCATCCTGGGAGTTTGTTGCTGGTATAGATCCGCATAACCTGGCATTTCATTTGCAGAATGCTTTGATGGAATGTATGAGTTCTGCATATCCATGCCATCACTGCTCATATAGGGAGCAGGTCCACGGCCATAGTGCTTGAAATAAGGGAGATTAGCAACATGGTTATCAGTAGGCAAGGGATGCATCGAGCTATTGTAAGCATCACGACCGTGGTAATGATCAGGAGGAGCTATTTTGCTGCCCATAGGAATCCTTTCCCTCTGTTTCACACCAACAGAACAAGATTGCCTGAGTTGCTCTTGCAACCCATCCAACTTCCTAAGAAGCTCAGCTCGATCCTGTTCTAAATACGCAATATTGTCAGGAATGTAATAATTCTTCACTGGCTGCCTGGATTCATAAGGAGAGGAACTCAAACGACAGTTTGAAGGTCCCTCACCAGGATAAGCAAAATCTGGAAATTTACTTCGTTTGACAGACGTTCCGAGATTCCTTCCCCATAAACCCTCTGTATCTGAAACCCATTGATCCATCACCCTTGCTGGCCTCAAAAACTCAGCAGAACTCTTAAATTGTGCTGGAGTTTCTCGAATATCTTTCTCTCTACTTGAATCAACTGACTCACATCTATTCATGTTCATGTTATTACTATCTCCGCAAATCCTATCATCAATCAGGTGCTTCATAGGTTTTTCTTTATCCGCATCACTTTGATAACCCATTTCCTGTTCCTTCACATTTGTGTTGCTATTAGCAGCCAAAGCCTCTTTATTCTCTGCTTCCGACAGAGGACTATAAACAAAATTCACAGTTCTTTCGTTAAAGATTCTTGCTTTTCTCCTTTTGTTTATAATCCCATCACTCTCCCTCCCTGTCTCAGATGCATTACCTACCTTACCACCTTCTTTCTCAGATAATCTCTCGAATATCCCAAAACCCTCTTCATCCCTCTCCATTCCAGACTTCTCCATTATCCCACCATTAACAGTCACTTTCTTCTTTGCTGTGTCATGAATAAAAACAAGAAAAAACGATTCAAACTCCCTTTTTCACCAAAAATCGACCTTTTAATCACCTACTTTCATTAAAAAAAAGTACCCCAAGGGAGAAAACCTTACAAAAATTGAAACTTTGAAGCTATTGTTCACAGGTTGGAACACGATGGAAGTTACAAAAACCCAAACTTTCCTTTGATTTCTCACCAACCAAACAAAGAGGAGAAAACGAACAAAACCAAAATCAAGACAGATGGAGAGTAAAGCAAAACTAACCTCGAAGAGCAGCATCACAACCACCACACTGGTACACAGAGTAGTCAGGAAGCTCTGGTAAGAGATCTTCACACTTCGGACAACGAACTAACCGAGCTTTGGTTGACCCTTCAGCCATTATTAAGCCTCAAAAACTAAAACCCAGAAACCAAAACACCATAAAACAAGCTCACCCCAGAAAAAATGCCCTAAACAAGCCTCAGCAACATCAAAGACAACAAACAAAAGCCTTGGAACCACTTACTTCAAGACAAACCAAATATCAGAATCATGGAATAGTGACTAAACCAAGACAATACACGACGAGACTTCTAGTTTTGAAGCTTATTATTATACTTTTTGGGAGAACTTTGAGGTTTCTATTGCAGTATAAAACATTTAACATTTTTCTTGCTTTAGAAACAAACAGGAAATAAGACAGAAAAAGAGGACAATTAAAAGAAACTAAGTGGTGGGGTTTGTTTAAAATCTAAGAATCTGTGGTTCCCAATAAAAATGGAAGTTTCGAAGGGAGGGAGGGAATGAGTTGGACAGATTCTCGACAGCACTGCTCTCTCTCTTTTTTTTACCTTTTTCCCGGGAAAGCTAGGGAAAATATGGGAAATGTGGAAAATATGTGTGGTGGTTTGCTTGCAAAAAATGTTTATACGAACACGGTATTGTTTTTTACTTTACATGACTTGTCGCCTGTTAAAGCAGACATGACGATGACACTGCATGCCACGTCTTGTTTCGAGTAAGACACTGTTCAGATTTAAGGTTCTTCTTTGCCCGTTCTTCTATACGAACAATCCAATAATTACAACTGGAAATTCATTAAAGAATTAAAATGTCGGGCTGATGTCATTGGAAAAGATAGATTACTCCTTGATTCCTTTCTTTTTTTCACGGTAATATTTATAGAATGAATAGATATGAAATGTGGAAATATGAAATGTGGAAATTGTCAACGGGCGGCAGTTGCAATAAATGAGACAGGGAAGTGAATGCCGTAAATTATTAGCTTCTCCAAATGCATTGCATGCATGAATTCTCTTCTGGATGCCATAAATTGAAAGAAAGCTACACTTTCTTTTTACAATAAATGCACGATCATGATATCACTTAACTGAATCAATCTTCTCTCCCTTGCAGAGGAGACCGTTCTCTCTTCAGCAAAGGGCCAAGACTATGACTTTTATCTAGGGAATGATTATTTTTTATTTCATTTTTATATTAAAATAAAATAATTATATCGAATTTAAAAAAAATCAAAACTGATTTAAACCGACTGGTTTTTATTCGATTTAATTTTTAGAATAAAAACTGATTCAAACTAGCCTGACTCGATTTTTTCTGATTTGAGTTTAATTCGGTTTTTTCAGTTTCAAACTTATAAAACCGAAACTAAACCGGTCAATTTTTTAAAAAATTTTAATTGGTTTAATCAGTTTTTTTTACGGTTCAATTTTTTTAATTAATTTTTTAATTCTTTTGATTTAATTAATTTTTTAATTTTTTTACTCATCCTGCTTCCCACCTGAACTATCAAGAAAGTTTTCATTTATTACAGAAAACAATATAATGCCCAGTGTCCGAACAGTGAGTTTACGCATGATGCAAACTGCTATATATATATATATATATATATATATATATATAACACAAAAATATAACGTGTTGCCGTTTTTCTGTGGAGATATTACACTGAGTTATTACAATGTGAATTGTTGCGTTGTGATATCGATTTTATCCTTTCAGGAGGATTTTAGATGCCCTAATTAAGAGGGGTAATTAAGTCATTTTAATTTACCGATCTAAAATTAGTTTTTTATGACTTTTAATTTATTTTTTATTTTAATTCTCAGCCTCCTTTTTTTTAATTATAGTTTTTTGTATTACATATTTTTTTAAGAGATTAGTGTGATTTATCTATATATTTTTTATTTTATATATATTTTTAAGAAATTGTTAAATATTTTTTAATAATATTTTTAATATGTGAAACCTTGCATATAATTTTTTTCTTGCCTTCCCCTTGAGATGAGTCGGCGCTGGCATCAGAAAAAGCCAGCAAGCCTCAAACACTACAATGGTCGGCAAATGAAAAATCAGCAGTAGGAATAAATGATATCAAGTCTAACGCATAGTATGATAAAATGTTATGGACAGAAAAGGCAAATGATATTGAAAAAAAAGTAATAAACTGCACGGTTAGTCAATTTACTAAAGTTTCTCCTGGACTGAAGATAATATATATATATAAACAAAATAAGATGGTTGTCCCTTACCCCAAAAACCAAGTAAGAATGAGATGCGAGATTGCGATGAAACTGAATCAAACTGATTTTTTTTTTTCTAATCAAAATTATCCAGTAATTTTGGAAAAACATTCGATTCCGTTTTTACAGATATAGCAGATAGCATGGTTAATCTGCTCTCCCTTGCTTGCGACAAGCTACACCGGATTGTTATTCTATGAGCTGGTTCGTGATCTCATTATCAACTTCAATGATTCAGAGAAACATGAATGAATTACCTCATCAGTACGTTTTTTTTTAATTTTTGTATTTTATCAATGTTACTTCAAGTGTAATTGATATTAAACAAGATTACTTTATGTATTCATTGTTAATAAAAAATAAAAAAAATTTATCTGATATATTAACAGGTGTTCATCAAGTTTTTTCATCCAAGATATCTAATTAAGTCGTAATATGATATAAAGAACAACTTCAATGTCAAATCATTATAATTTATCATGCTAAAAT
>Ga0325401_1001233_pt1 | contig 21289 bp, 10 predicted proteins | sample PopdelMetagenome_FD_205666 | JGI IMG/M metagenome (GOLD analysis project Ga0325401, IMG submission 205666) | Populus deltoides microbial communities from Bellville, Georgia, United States - Xylem-PdKOR-R2 | ecosystem: Host-associated > Plants > Phyllosphere > Stem > Wood/Secondary xylem | place... | reverse complement strand
CCTTGCAATCAAGTCCTCAATAAAATTGATTAAGCCTTTAAAAATCCTCATTGAGTTCTTACTCATCCAAATTATATTTATTTGCCCTAAATAAAAATATTTTCACCGAATAGGTCTTTTATCAATCAGGATTGGGTCGCCAATTTTGTCAATCTTTTACATACTGGTCCTTCAACTTTTTCACTTGTCATTTTAGTCCTTCATCACCAGCTTGAGCAATCTTCTAGGCTTTCTTCATGTGCATCTGTTTGTAGTTTGTATTTTTATTTATTTATTTTTTCTTGATTTTTTATGGGGTAAAAAATAGGTAACAATATGTACTGTGATTGTTTTCCTAGTAAGTTGTGTTAATGAAATATGAATGTTTAAACAACATATTTTGAAAATGAAGATGGAATGAATACGAGTTGTTGTAGGGTCAGATTAGGGTGCGAAAAAAGGCTGAAATAAACAGCCTAAAAAATAGCGTAAAGGAAGTCATTTTAGTAGTCTTATACAAGATAACAAAAAATAGGAGATACAACACTGTAGAGAGGTTATAGATGTAGAAAAGTCAAGGGTTATTTGTTGGTTTATGTGTTTAAGTTAGGGTTATATATTGCATGGAAATGGATGAGTGTGTTTTGAATAGGTGCAAGGTTTGAACTTCTCATGATGTGCATAACGATGTGAATTTCCTTTAATTGAGTTAAAGATATGGATTGAATAAGAATCGAAAGAAAATTTTTATAATGAATTCCTTAGTTATGATAACTTTGACGCTATTAATGTAAGGGAGACTGCAGAAGTTGGGCAACATTCAGGAAAAGTTGAGCGTTTACAAGTTTCAAAAGGTGCTCGACATTTTATGCCACTTTTAGAATGTTATAAAATTATGTAACTGTAAATTCCTTAAATGTATATTTTTATGTTTATTATTGAAATAAAAAGATATGAAAAGGCAAGTGAAAGTGTCATGGAGATTGTATTAACATTCTTGTATGGATGGCCGGGATCATTAGTACCTTGTGGTTAACCGGATTTGCATGTCATTCTTGTAGATCGCATGTAACACCTTACCTCACTAGCAAGATATTGTTCGTTTTGGGCCTCCCAGTCCACCCAAATTCAGGGCTTCCACCCAGGTCCCCCTCACGGTTTTGTTCTTGGCAGCCACACATGACCCCAAAACGCGTCTTACTAGTCAAGGTGAGCATGCACTTATAAGGCCCTGGCTCTAGTGCTCGCTTCCGATATGTGATCTTACAATCCCCCCACCTTAAGACTAGCCGTCCTTGGCTCTGATACCAAATGTAACACCTCCCCTTACTAGCAAGATATTGTCCGTTTTGGGCCTCCCAGACCACCCAAATCCAGGGCTTCCACCCAGGTCCCCCTCATGGTTTTGTTCTTGGCAGCCACACATGACCCCAAAACGCGTCTTACTAGTCAAGGTGAGCATGCACTTATAAAGCCCTGACTCTGGACGCTCGCTTCCGATGTGGGATCTTACATGGCAAAGCCTAAATAAGTTAATTGTTAGAAGAAAGATTGTATTTTAGTTAGAATAAAGTTTAAGGATAGAATTTTGGAAGTATTATTTAATCCTTAATATTTGTAATTATGATGTGTATTTACAACGATGAATGTTCATTTTAGGATCTTCATAAACTCGACCGGAGTAGTAGTTCTACTTATTTATTTTAATCTTTAACTTTAGGTAATGAATATGTAAATGTAAACTAAAATTACCTATTATGTCATGTAATCAAATTGATAATATTTTGTCATATGAATAAATTCGATAAAGTATAGTTAATCGATAGTTTTTAATTTCATTGTGTATATTTTATGTTTAAATATTATATCCATGTATGTGTTAAATGTAATGTTTGAAAATGATGTGATTTATTAAAGGATAGATGATAATTTGTGTGATGGGAGTAGCCAAGAGGCTATCCTTGAATTATGTCAGTTGATTGTCTATGATAGTTGGACCAAATTATATGTGCTAAATTGAGATGAGATAATTTGTGTTATGGGAGTAGCCATGAGGCTATCCTTGAATTGTGTCGGTTAATTTTCCAAGATAGTTGGACCAAATCATATGTGCTAATTGGACCAAGATAGGTTGAATACTAAGAACGTTACTTTTAAGGGAAACTCTAATAAAGTTTTGGTAGAATTAATGACGACATAAATTGACCCCAATCATGATATTAAAAAGGAATTTAAGGATTACTGAATTAATCTAGATGAAAAAAATAAATTTACCTCGTTTTTCATATAAGTTAAAGACTCGAAAGCTTTTAAAATTTCAAGTTGTTACAATTAGTAATTAGGATCAATGTAGAATGATTAATACTATATCTTGTACTTGAAATATGGCCTAGCTTGTCTGTCTCTTGTACTTCCGGAGACTTTATTTTATATGTCTTCATATGGTGACACATGATTCCCAGGAAGACATATTCATAATTTTAATTTTAATTTGCTTGTTCCAAATTTAAATCTGTCTTTTTTCCCCCTACAAGATGAATGATTAATAATTACTAGATCATTGGTATGTGCTATATTATAGATTGGATCAAAGATTCTTTAACATAAAAAAGCTTAGGTTTTGCTAAAAAATTTCTAGTAGAAAAAAAAATTTTAAACCGTTCGGAAATTGATTTAATGTGATTTGGTTGCCGTGACGAGTCCAAAGACAAACTGGATAACTGGTAAAAACTTAGTTTGACTCAAAATAAATATTTAAGATAAGATTTTTTTAATAAATATTAAGACAACAACATATTGGATCATGATAACTCATAAAAAAAGTAAAAAAAAATTAAAAAGCTCAAACTCTAATAAATTCAATATTGAAAGATAAAACTGAAAAAAATCAATTAAAAAAATAACTAAAAAAATAACCTGAGTCAACCTGAATTAATATGCTAAACTCGCAAATCGGATCATGAAACTAGTATAACCTAATAGAAAACAAATTGAAACAAATTATGAAGCTTAATTTTTAATCAACACAGTGTTGAGAGATGAAATTGAAAAAAAAATCAATTAAAAAAAGGACACAAAAAACAACTTGAGTTAACTAAGGTTAACTTGCTTTGATCTTGATCTATATTTGTCTCTCGATTTTTCAAGTTTTGTTTTTAGATGTCATTAATGATTTTTTATTGATTTATTAACGCACATAATTTTTAGTTTATATGATTACATGTGTGCATAAAGTTTTTTATTTATTTTATTTTTTGAACTACTAAAATGTATTGAAAAAATCTACATAGATAATTTTTTATAAAAAATAAAATATTTGACCTGCGACGGAGTGCGAGTCACATAGCTATTGGGTCCGGCTTTCAACAAGACCCAGATATTTTCAATTTTATTTTTTTGCCTCTTTAAATTTTTAAAATTTTCTCTTATTTAATTTTTTTCATACGATAAAAAGAAAATAAATTGATGAGATTTTTTTTATATTATACAAAAGTTGGGTGATGATAATTTTTTTTCATTTGAGGTTGCGTTGATTAAATTTTTTCTTTTAGTGTTAGGTCCTGCTGCCCAATAAAACCTAATAGAGTTGGGTTCTACTACCACCAGGATCTATTAGCACTGGGTAGTGTTGGGCTCTATCTCTAGCAAGACCCAATAGAGTTGGGTCCTACCTCTAACATAACCTAATAGTGTTAGACCTACTATCGACAGGATTTAATAGAGTTGAATTGCTGCTAAATCTAAAACATTTAATATTTTTTATATTTTTTTATATTAAAAAAATTATTATTGACCCTGCCACGAGCAATATACTAATATCATAAAAAAAAAAGAAATAGAGACTAAATTATAATTTACACTTAGCTAAATTGCTCATGTATTCTTGCTTCGTTTACTCATACTTTCAGCTTCAAAAACAGGGGCAAAAAATAAAAAATAAAATAGGTGTAACCTTTAACGCTAGGCACCACGAAAAATAGTCAAATCCAAAAGTCATAGTCGCATAGACCGACGAGTTGTCGTTTACACATAAACCTCGAAACGAGCTAAAAAATAAAGGAAAATACCCTCTATGTATAAACCCTAATTGGCAAAATTCTCTCCTTGCAAACGTGCATTCCTTTTATTTTCCTAACCAGGTAGCCCCTCTCCCTCTCCCTCTCCCTCTCTACAATCAACAAAAGCAACAACAGTATTAAGTTTTTTTTGCAATCATGGCAACAAGTAAGTTCCTTTGCTTTCTTTTTCCTAAAAAAGGGTTCATCTTCTGAGCTTTTAGTATCTGAACCCCATTAATTCTGCTTTGTTGTTTTAATGAAATGATGTTTTATTTATGTGTTTTGTGTGCTTTCTTGATGTGGGTTAGGGCTTATGTTCGAGAATTCATGTGAAGTTGGTGTCTTTTCAAAGCTCACTAATGCATATTGTTTGGTTGCTATTGGTGGTTCTGAGAACTTTTATAGGTAATTTCTTTTAAAAGGTTTTTTTTATGTTTTTTTTTTATGTATGGTTAATTAATTAAATATGATAAAAAGCAAGAAAAGAAGTGAAAGAATTTGTTTTTATAATTAGTAATGTGATTCTACTGTTGTTTTGTGCGCAGCGCATTTGAAGCAGAGTTAGGAGATGTTATTCCTGTTGTTAAAACTTCCATTGGAGGTTCTAGAATCATTGGTAGACTTTGTGCAGGTAAAGGGTTTTTTTCTTGTTATGCCAGCCTCCTAATGGTTATTTTTTACTAATGTCTGAAAGAAATTCTGATGTGTTACTGGTTTGGTTTTAATGAGTAGGAAACAAAAATGGAATTCTCTTGCCGCATACTACTACTGATCAAGGTGAGTATTACAGTTTTGAAAATATTTGTTGTTGTGGTTAGGGTAATTGTATAAGCAGCCAAGTTGATAGTTTACTGATTTGTTGTCCTTGTTGTTTCAGAACTTCAACACTTAAGAAACAGTCTACCTGATCAAGTTGTGGTTCAGCGAATTGAAGAGAGATTATCTGCATTGGGAAATGGTGTAGCTTGCAATGACCATGTTGCTCTAACACACACTGATCTTGACAAGGTATTTTGAGCTCTTCCTTTGAATTCATTATCTTCTTATTCGCTCTGAGTACTTTATATTATTGCATATCTTTAGAAGTTTGTTCTTGCTGTCTGCTTGTATTTTTTCTGTAATTACAAGCATTTTCTAAATGTTGATATGCTTGTTCTTCATTATTTTGATCAGGAAACAGAGGAAATGATTGCTGATGTTCTTGGAGTAGAAGTGTTTAGGCAGACTGTTGCTGGTAATGTTCTTGTGGGCAGCTACTGTGCTTTCTCCAACAGAGGTGGATTGGTAAGATTTTTATATGCTTTTCTAATGCTTATTCAGGCAACTAGCTGTTAAATATCTAAATATGCTTATCATGTTTTTAACTGATTACTTTGTGCTGCAGGTGCACCCCCACACATCCATTGAAGACTTGGATGAACTCTCAACCCTCCTTCAGGTGCCTTTAGTGGCTGGAACCATAAACCGTGGCAGTGAAGTGATAGCTGCTGGCTTGACTGTGAATGACTGGGCTGCCTTTTGTGGGGCAGACACTACTGCTACTGAACTTTCTGTTATTGAGAGTGTTTTCAAGTTGCGGGAAGCTCAGCCAAATGCCATAGTGAATGAGATGAGGAACTCTTTGATTGACAGCTATGTATGAACCAGTGATGTTGGCCAACTGTCAAATATATTAATGGTGCTATCTTGCTGTAAAGCTGAATCGCTTGACATTCCAAATTGAAAGTATTCTGATGCTCGAAATCACATGTTTTGTTATTAAAGATCAAGTTTGGTTCAAACAATTTTTTTCCCCACTGGTTTTGGCATGGTGATTCTTGTCTTGTTATGTTTAAAAATACTATTTTTGACCGATGAAACAATCACAATCTCTGTTATTTTATTAAATTTCTTTATAACCATGAAGAACAAAAACTGATACTGAGTTGGCTTACTGTTGTTGATTTTGTATTATCAATATTGCTAAGATCGCTAAGATACATGGCTCAACTCTGTTAAATTGTCCAATTGGGTGCCTATTTTCCCCTTGTATGCTAGCAGTACGCTATATGCTCTAACAAGATTGTGGTCAAATTTGAAGCAGGTCTAAAGCCAATGCCTAACTTTTTCAATGGTAGCTATTAGCTAAGAAGCTTGGATCCGAATGAAGGCGTTTTGATCTTCATGTTCATGTCTGAAACTATATCACGTATAAAGGTGTTACTATGTTCATTTTAGCGATGCTGAGACTTGGATAAAACAAGTGAATTACATTTTCCTGTGAATGTGCTGAGGGGGCTGCAAATGTTCCCATGCAACTAGGCTTTCAGGTTCAGAGCAGGATTTAATGCTTGAGCATATAAATTCTGCATCTTACGAGGGACTGCAGTTTAAGCTGATGAATGATTTAATATTTGAAAGATACCTGATTCAGAGGCCTGGTTAGTTGACGCATGAAAATTTTGACTCCCTCTTTATGTAGTGTTACATTAGCCATGCACCATTTTATCAGCAGCAAAAAATACCTGACTGATGGAATATAATTTACTCAAATTTGTTGTTTCCTGTGCCTATAAATGCAAATGGTTGGGCTGCCAAATCTTATGGGCTTCCTGCCCAATGTATTTCTTACCGTGATATTCATCCTGTTTTTTTGTTTTTTTAACAATGAGAAATTCATCAATGTCGATAAAACAAAAACCCCCTTTACAAAGTTAGGTTGCCTAGATACAATAAAGAACTCAGTTGAAACTTGGAAGGATACCACAACAAAGGGAAAGCTCTTGTAACATTGTTTGATGCCTAAAAACCAGAGACTTGGTGCTAACATTTTCCAGGGGATCAAAACATAGGGAAAGCACGAAGCTCTCCTATCTGTACTGCCCCTGGACAAAATCAAACACGGTATGACATTCAATGGCAAGGAAAATATTTTAGTTTCCACATTCAATGACATGACTGACATGAGGAACAACCCGACACTATAACTAAACATGTCATTTACTCTTTAGAAGTGTCAAGTGGGTTGATTATAAGTGTCAGGACAAATAAGCTTAAGAAAGCATTAAATAATTTTCTCGGACCTTTCAAAAACATGTCACTGCTTTATCCACCTGCTTCTTTCCAATCATATATATATATATATATGATTGTAAGGCACATTTACACATTTTCATCTCATGAAAGCAATGCTAAATCAAGCAAAATTAATTCTTGTGGAAAAAAAAGAATTAAGCAAATAACAAATAAGACTATATTAATAAAATAAAAAACTCATAATTAAACAAGTTTGCAGTAGACATGTCCAACAGTATAATCTTATAAAAGGAGCACAACACTTGGTGGAAAATAAATCCTTGAAGCATATAAATTAAGCAGTAAGCATAATCTAATTCATAAATTACATAACAAGAAGCACTTGTCATCATTTAGTTCTGGCGGTCCAAATATGGAGGGAATGCAGCGAAGGATTGGTCTGTGATGGGAGCGGGAGCATTTAAATCACTAGAGAAATGAGAAAATGGGGTGGCAGCGAATTCGTTAGAGATTGAGGCGGGCACAGGGAGATGAGGAGATGGAGCAGCGGCCATTGATGCTGCTGCTTTATCGGTTGTTGATGATGATGATGAGTTCCTCCTCCTATGCCTTGAGGTCGAACTACACCCTTGTTTATGTTCAGTATTGCTGGAGTTTTGAAGGCGAAGAAAGTACTTCTGGGCATGGCTTGCAACTTGTGAAGGGGTTCTCGTCACTACACAGTTCCTAGAAATGCTTCTCCAATCTCCCTTGCCATATTTCTTTAATCCATTCAGGAACAACCTGTCAATTAATTACAATGTGCCATTCATTGTGAGGTAGAAAGCTTCTACAGGAGAATATAATATTGCCCAAGATTTAATGACACTCTTAATTTCATCGAGTAATTAATAACAAAAGAAGTATATATATTCTTCCAAATGAAACCAAAAGAACAAAAAGAAAAGGTTAAAATTAATGCAATGCATTAATAACATATTTAAATTATTTAACACCACGCCATAACCCCAAATACAATCGGATGCGGAGAAAGGCCTAGAAATTTATAGGCAGCCTAATAATTATCTTTCACTCTGTTAATCACAGAATGTCCTCCATTGATTTTAAAGCTCAAGTTAGGAATTACAAGAAAATCAAAATTGAGGAAAAGATAGAGAAAGCAAATTAAGGATATTATTATTATACATACTTGTGTTCTTCTCCAGTCCATGGAACCCCTTTCTTTCTCTGTTTGGGTTTATCATTACTATTAGACCCTTTTCCTTTGTCACCTCTTGAAGGAGTCCCATAGTCAGGCAATGGGATAAGGCCTGACTCAATCTTCTCTACATCTTCAATCAATATTAGAAAATGATCTTCAGTCTGCTTCAAAGTTTTCTCTGGAATTCTTTCAGAAATGTTTTCAAAAAAATCAGGAGAACCAGGATCGAACTCTGCGATAGCGTTCTCGAACAATTTGTTCTCCTCCAAAGTCCACTTCACTCGCTCTCTATCAGGAGAAGAAGATGATGATGAATTCATTCTTTTTGTTAGAAAGTATGGATTTTAAGAGAAAACTTGTGTGTGTAAGAATGGTAATTCTCCATACTTATATATATGAAACATTTACCTGGCTAGGGTTTCTAGTCATTTCAATTGCATTTGACTGAATGTGTAAAAAATACGGTGTGGTGTGAATTACCAAATTGAGGTGTTCGATTTAGGAAGGTAATAAATTCTTCCAAATCAAATGAAATATACAGGTTCTTCCAAGACGGTGAATGAGTAAATAAGACAATTACAGTCTTGTTCTGGCACTGGAATAGTTTTCTATCTGGGAACTGGCTCATGCATGCATGGGGACGTTTCTTGAGGACCAAGAGTTTTTCTTCCATAAATTTACTCTGAATTTCTCACCAATATATAAAAGGGAAACTACATCCCTCCTCCCTGTAGATTCATTATTATTTAACTTTTGCTCTCATGATTTAAGATTTTTTAACATTACATTTCTTCTTCTTAAAAAGTTTCATTTTTGCTCTATTGTTATTCACGTTAATTTGATATATATGTCATTATCGGTTGGTTACACATGACATTATTTTATTCATGTAAATACATATTTATTATTAATAAAGACTTAATTTACCTTTAATATTCATATAATATTTGATTAACGAATCTAATATTTGATTTATAAATCTAAATTAAAGATAAAGTTTATGTGGCAAAAATGCTTTGCAAAAGAAAATATAAAGTTATTATAATTATGAGATTTCTAATGCATCAAAATATTGTTCTTAAAATATTCCTGACCGATACTCTTTTAAATACTAGACATTTATTAGAGCCATAGAGACCAATACATATTATGTTCTTTTCTTTATAAAAAGATGTGGTTAGTCTCATAAACTGAGGTATAAAGGATACTTAAAACTAATATTTAGGTGCTTGTCATAAGATATGAACACTGAACTGACCCGCATGAAAATTTCATATGGAGAGATCACCTATGTTTATGGAAAGGCTCACATGATAGTTATGTAAGTGACCCTTACACTTGAGATCACTAAGTTATCTTATATAGATAATGTTATGCTTTAATCATGTTACTTGTTATCTTATTAATCGAGATAACAAAGGAGCAGATATTGGGTATAATATGAAATATATGAAGATATTTAAGTGATCAAGAGATGATTCATCACCCTAGGTGAATAAAAAAAAAATATTACACATGCTCTCAAATAATATTGATTAAGAAATCCTTGACCAAAGTAAAATGAAATTTGAAAAGAGTTTCAAATCTTATTCAAATGATCAATGATTATTATGTAGAGAACAAATATAATTTAACATGATTGATATACTTCATGCTTTAATGTTAAATCAGAACATTATTGATGAAAGGATAATAATTACATTAAGAAACCAGTCATTGAAAGGTTAAGTCAAACTATTAATGACTTTTATAATATTTAGAAGATCATGGCACGTTACTAGATGATGCACCTGATCTTCAAATATAAATAAATCAATTGTTGAATTGATAATAAATTAAATTGTTTAATTTAATTTAATTTAATTATAATTATAATTTATATTTGAGCCAACATATTAAGAACCTAATGGATCACACACATTAAGAACCATTAGTTAAAAATTAAACTTAGATGATTTAATTAAATATAATTTGATTAAAATATATTTTAAAAATTAAAAACTAAAATATAATCAATACAGAGATTATATTTCTAAACGTAGAAAAATCAAATAAGAACTTGATCAAGTAAATTCCTAAAATTGCCTTAAATTAATATATGGATATTATCAGGTGGCAAAATATTGATATTTTATCAATTTATAGGGTTTTTCAGATTTTTCTATAAATAATAAGCTATGCCTTTTATTTTTGAGTGGTTGTCTATTAGATAGAAAACTACATAAGTCGCATAATATAGAACTAGCACTCTAAGAATATAAATCCCTATCTCCTAAATAGGAATTTATGAGATTTATTACTTGTGCTTCATATGAATTACTATTGGAGGCCAGACAATTAAACATCTTATCGGATGTGATGACCTAACTTTTAAAGAATTATTCAAAGTCGAAAAAGATCAGATCTTCAAGTAGTATATCCCTAAACAACTCTAGATCTATCTAACGGGATCCTAGGGACTCCCGAGTAATTTTGTTTTTTTGTTTTTGTTGCATGTATGACATTCAGGAAACCAACAGTGGTAACATAGCCTTCGCTAGACAATTAGGGTTATTGATTACATGTTTTAATTGTTATTGGTGTTAATTGTGAATTAATTTTATATGCAAAAATTATTTTTTCCAAAAGTAATTTTTTATCTCATGATTTAAAATTTAATAAAAAGATTCCAGCCATTCTTCCATCCAAATCAGGCTTGATTTTTTAGATCTCGTTGGAATCCACCATTGAATGAAAAAAATAGTTTTAGGTGGTTGCAAGGTTACTGGCAAAAGACCATAATAGCGTCAGGCGCTGCTATGCTGCCTTTAGCGTTGTGCGCAACGCCAGACAGGGGCAGCGCGAGGGCTGCTGCCACCAGGTGCAGATGCAGCATTGCTATCACTGCTGAAATTTTGATTTTAGCCCTTATTATATAAAATAATTATTTTATATTAAAATTGAAATGCTAAATTAAATTAATTATAGAAAATTTTTCTAATTAGATTAAGATTGAGTTAAAATGTTTAATTTAAAATTTTTGAGTTTTGTCATATTCTAATAGGACTAGGATTTCATTATTAAATTCCTCATTAAAATATTAAATATATGTTGAGATCATGAAAAGCTGTCTTCCAATTTTATATGCATAAAACTAAATTTTTATTTATGGATAACTTGTGAGTCACTCAAGGTTATCGTTAATCGAATATGTTTAATGCTAAGGATATATGTTTATATATAACTTGTTATGTATTAAATATATATTTGTTATGCCATGTATTGAATGAGACATGTTTCATTATTAAATTTCTCATTAAAATATTAAGTATAAGTTGAGAAAATGAAAAGTTGTCTTTTCAATTTTATATGCATAAAACTAAATTTTTATTCATGGATAACTTGCGAAAACAGTTCAGAGGAAATCTCTTCTGAATATGAACCTGGAAAAATCCGTAGCGCAACTTCTTAGATTTACTAGTTAGTTGGCCCGCGCTACGCTGCAAAACCAACCTTTGTTTTAGAATAAAAAAATAAAAAAGTAAAAAAAATTTTAAATAAAAAATACAATATTTAGAAAATTGGCTCAAGTGAGTTTAATAAACTCTGTTAATTTAATAATATCTTTAAAAAATAAAATATCGACAACAAACAAAGCGAAAAAACAACAACGACTCAATGCAAAAGATGAACGCTTGCCAATATTATGAAAATATATCTTCACAATATTTCAAAAACATCTCGATGATCTTATTTGTTAAAAAATTCAAAATTAAATAAAAATAGGATAATTTCATAGAAAGAAAAATAAAAAAATACAATAAAAAATCAATTACTGTTATATTTTTAAACCATGACTCGGGTTATAAAACCGAAAGCATTATATATAAAAAAAATTGTGAGGGTTAAAATCACAAAAAAAAACACAGCACAAAAAATTTCAAAATAAAAAAATACAATAAAAATAATAAGTGTTGAAATTTCAATAATAAATAAATCAAAAGGTAACAAAAAATTTTAAATTTGAGAGTTAAATTAAAAAGAATAAAAATATTAACAAAAGGATAAAAATCAAAAGAATAAAGATAAAAAAAAATTACACCATAAATTTAGATTGAATGGTGAAACTAAAAACAATGAAACTTCCATAAAAGATTCAAGGAAAAAAAAAATCATAAGATTGCATCAAATCTTAAACACCAAAACATAATAATAAAATGAATATACAGTATTCTTCAAGGTGTTTTTTTACACCAAAAAAAACTTTTTAATGTAAATCGAAAAACTTATGCACGTATCTAATTAAACAAATTAATAATCATTATGTAAAGCAATGAACAAAAATCATCAACAATAAAAAAAAATTGAGAAAACCAAGCAAAAAATAAAGATCAAGATATCTAACATTGCAATACTGGTAATTTAAGTGGTAATATTTAATGAATTCCTCTATCAAAATAAATTTGTAATATAAACCAACACAAACATAAAATTTATTGAACAATAATTAGAAACAAACAATGCAAGGCTGCACTTATGAAAAATATTATAAATAATTAATCTATATAAATTTAAGAAAAAATCACAGATGAATCATACCTACATCTCTAAAAATTAAACACATCCACTATCATTTAAAAATAATCATAATCTAATTAAAATATAAACCCAAAATTTATTTGAAAAAATATACACAAACAATGCATTATTTTTTTAAAAACTAAAAATTAAAAAAAAGAATCAAGCTAGGCGCTACTGAGCCAAGCCCAGCGCTTGGCCCAATAAAGCAACGATCTGCGCGCAGGCCTGGAAGGCCAGGCCCAAGCGCAAGAATTTATTTTTAAAAAAAGTTCAATGGGGCCCAAATATTTCAAAAAAATAAAATGCATCGCTTGCGAAACCCATAATCAGCCATTGTGGTGGCTAGAAAAATGGGGTTCTTTGTTTTTTTACCCAAAATCCCATTTTCAACCTATTTTTTTGTCCAAAACACCTAGAAAACACCATAGAGACCTTGTTAAATCAATTCATGTCCATTAAAAAGCCAATAAACCGCCCCAAAACCCAAAACAAAAATTATTTCCGAGCTCAGATCTACTATTTTAGGTGTTTTCATGGTAAACCAACATCTAATCATAACCCCCCTCATCATATGAAACTTTTTGACACAAAAATCGACTATTTTGGTGGCCAGAATCTTCCCCAACAGCTAATTTCTCTCTCTAAGCTAGAATTCGATGACTCTCTCTCGCTCCTCCCAACAAAAAAGGAATGAAAAGAAGAAAAATAAAATTAAATACAAAAATGTATTTTCTTTAAATATAAGAGACTCACTTGATATCTAAAAAATTTAGAGGATTAAAATGAATATTTTAACGAAATTTTAAACTCACTTTCTATGTTACTCGAGATTTTCATTTCATTTCCTTAACTTTTACTTCAACCATTTCTCCTAAAAAAATATGTAATTTGGACTTAAAAGAGTCAAATTATGCAAATAAAAATTCAAGGGTAAAAATGAAAATAACAAAAAAAAAAATACTATTCTAATCAACAGTGTATTGAAAGAAAAAAAAAAAAAGATGGTGATTGCAGTTGGTGAAAGGCTGATACCTTTTTAGTTAGTTAATTAACTGATTTCTCTTCAACGATCAACACCAAGTTTCAATCGTTAGACAAAAACTTACAGAAACATTCAGAAAATGAGTGAAGAAACTAAATCACCAGACTCTACATCCCTTGTGACCCGACCAGGCATCTTCTCTATCGGATCCTCCAGCGTTGGCAAACGCACCCTCCTCTCTAGTAACCCCCACTCTCGCTGTTCGATTGTTTCTTTAATCATTTTTTAATTTATTGATCAATTTTGATTGTAGGGATGCTGTCACTTGATTGTGAAGACTCCTTTGACTCATCAAATCAAGTTATCTCACATGGGTTAGCTTTATAGCTGCTTGTTTTTTTCAATGAAGTTCTTTTAATTGTGTAGTAATGGTGCTTAATAAGTTCTTTTTGTTTTTTTTGAATAGATGGATTATTAATACAAAGTACTACACGGCTGATGTAGCTCTATGGATGGCTCATCTTCATGAAGGATTTTCAATTGGATCACTTCCATTTTACAACAAGCTTACTGCTTTGGTTATGGTTTTTGACTTGGTGATGTTAGTATTGTAGTTCTTCATAATATATTTGTGATGAATCTAATTTTTTTTTTCATTTTTTGAATTGGAAACGATGCAAATGCTGCGATACCCAATTGGAGAAAACTTTAAAATTTTGAGTTTGGATGGAAATTATGCTTCTTTTTGTTGGTTTTAAGTGTAAATGTGAATTCTTCAAAACCCATTTTCCAAAAGGTTTAAGGTCTCAAAACTTGATGAAAAGATTGCTTCTTTTGTTGTTTTTTTTTTAATTGTTTATATGCAAATGCCTCAAAACACATTTGGAGAAAGGCTTAAAATTTCAAGCTTCGATGAAAAGAATTTTCTTTCGTTGGTTTCTTATTGTTGAATTTGGAAGGTGGCCAAAATATAAGTTTTTGAGTTTCAAGCTTTCATTTAAATTATGCTTCTTTTTGTTGGTTTCAAGTGTTTAAATTGCCAGTGCTTCAATTTGGGGAAAGCTATAAATTTGCAAGCTATGATGTTAAGTATGGTTTTTTTGTTGAACTGTGTGCAGTTATCATCTCTTGTTGCACTTAAGGATATTATCATCGCTGGAACTGATATTAGCAACTTTTTGATATTGTTGTGTGTTGGGAATAAAGTTGATCGGATTCCTGGTCATCCTGGTCATCCTGTTCGTGCTAAATATAGAAAACAGCTAAGGAAAATTGGAGTTGGGGTCCTTTGATAATCTGAGTATAGAGTTTGATGAGTTTGGAATTTCTGAAACTTAAAGAGGTAGTTTGTTGGATGATGAAGAAGAGCCATTGCGGGAGATGAAGAGGTCCTGTATTGAATAGTGCACTGAGAATGGCATTGAGTACATTGAAGCTTGTGCTTTGAATGTTGATTTTGACAAATGTGAGTACCATCTTCTATCTCCAAGTTTGTAATGATTTCAAAAGGGATCTATTTCATGACTTTTCCAAGCTCCTGATGGATAGCAAGTACTCAATAAATGACATTATGCAATATGTAGTTTTCTCAAGTAAAATCATGATGTTAATAATAATGTAGAACCTGATGTTTGTCATTCTACCTAACTTTTGATATATCTATGTATCTTTAGAATGAGAAGTGTTTTGATGGTTTATAATTGAGGTCAACAATTTTGTAGAATTTCAGTAAGGACATTCACCCTGCTTTACTGAAACTTTTTCCTGCTGATGGATTGAGAATTGAAATTTTGAAGTGAAAGAGAAGTAGGAACAGAACATGACTGGGTCTTCATGGAGATTAACATGGGATTTAGTCATAGATTTAGGTTGATGAAAGATTAACCAGGAAACAAACAAAAGTTGTAAAGTTGTAACTAATAATATTAAATCTCTATGTGTCTCACTTTTGGTATCTAGGAGAATTGCAATGTTGTTTTTGCAGGTTTATCAGTTGATGGGGATTGCAAGGAATAGAACGTCTCTATGGTGCTCTTTCTGCTCATATGTGGCCAGCAATGATCCTGAAATCTGACAATAAGATATCTCGACCAACTTTACCTGATAAAGAAGGTTTGACATGGCATGCCAGTATTATTAAGGGCATATTCTGTGTTGTTAATTGAAATGCTAAGTGAAATATATTCACACACCCTGCCCAGAAATCTCTGAAGAATCTGATTATGAATTCGAGTACAAAGTATTATCTGCTGGTCAGCTGAACCACGGGAGGACACATATGGAGGATGGGTTTCTGCAAATGGTACAACTGCCATTCCAGATGTAAAGGGGTCAGTTGCTGAAAATAATTCTATCAAGAATGTGAGAATGAGAACAGAGAAAAGTTTGGTAAAGAAGAGATACAGCCCTCGTCAACAGCAACGGAATTGCTGAGTGATAAGGGAGTGGTGCCTAATGTACAAGAGCCTCGTGAAAATTGAGAGTCGGATGAAGCTACTCATTTTGACTTTGAGGATTTAGAACAGTTGATGTCTGAAATTGGAAATGTGCGTGACAGCTTAAGGTTGATGCCTGATTTTAAAAGGATGTAAATGGCTCCTAATTTGGCCATGAAAATGGCAGCCATGTTTGGTGGTGGCAGTGATGATGAGGAGGAGGGAGTTGAATGATTAGATGGATTGGCTAGGACTAATTAGTTTAACCTGTAACTTTAAACCAATCTAGTTCATGGTGATTTTGGGGTGGTAACGGTCCAATCTTCTACAAGGTAAAGAGATGTACTTCCTGAAATTTTGTGTTGATCTCTTGATGTCTCTTTTCGAGTCCCCCTTTCCAGCTTGAGAAGATAATTAATGAAGGTATTTCAATACTCGCCTTAATGGTTATGTTGCAATAAAGTAGTCAAACAGACAAAGTTTACATCTATATTCAATATAGGGAAGGGCTCTGTTCTCTCATTAGTTCAACTTTTTGACCCTGGAACAATCACACCTGTGTTAGGCTGGATTTCGTGTAGAGACTTAAAAGTTTGAAGCTTCTTCGCAGTCAGATAATGATGGCACTCAGGTGAGAAGTTGCATGGAGAGATGCCATCTTGCCATTGGTCAAGTTCTTAGGAAAGTTTGGGAAAGGTGGCCAAGTCACTAATAAATCGAGTCATAAAGTTAAAATCATACAGATATTGATTTTGAAGGGTTTTTTTTTTTTTTTTTAAGGGTTGTTTGATTTTTTTTTATTTATTAATATAGATGTTCAGATTGACCTCCATTGTGATTAATTTTATGAGTTCTGAAATTAATAATGATATAAATTTTTAATAATTTTAAAATTTATAAAATTTAAATTAATAATTTTTAAAATATAAATTTAAAATTCAATCAGTTAAATTATAACCACCAGAATTTTCATCAGCGCTTAATTATCTAAACAGGTTGTTGAACAGCCCTTTCCTCATGCCGGGGGATGCATCGCTGTCCCCTTTCAACCTGTGATGGCTGAGATATTTTACAATATTTTTCTTGAGGATAACCTCGGATTTGCGATCGACTCTGTGATGTGGGCTTTGAAAAGTAAAGAGGATGCTCTGTAGGATAAATATCAATCTCCGTTTTCTAACCTCTTGGAATATCTTCCCTTAAATCTTGGATTCATTAAATTGGATAAAATGCTCAGAATAAAATTAATATTTTGAAAAAAAAATTAAATTAATATTTTTAAATTTATTGATATTAAAAATAATTTTTTAAAAATAAAAAAATATTATTTTAATATATTTCTAAATAAAAAACACTGGATACATTTGTTTTCTAGTTCTCTCTCTTGTTTTAAAGTTCTCTCTGTTGTTTTTTTTTTTCCTGGGGGCCACCAATTCACCGTATATGTAAGGGTAAAATATAGAGAAAATGAGCTGGAAGTTTAAGAAACTGAAATTCGAACTAGATGGCAAACGGGTAATGGATCAAGAAGAAATAATTTATCAAGAAATTGCGAGTGCTACGAGGTTTAGAAATTAGAATGATTTATACTTGTAATCTATGCAAAGTGGAAAGTGAGTACAAGTTTCTTGATAGAGAATGAATCTTCACAAACATTAGTGTGAAGAATTGACTTCGAAGTAACTCTCCTCCATTGCTAGTGGAAGTCAGCCGCATAGGCATTTGAAAGGCTAAGTTTAAGCAATAAAAATCAAACAATTTTTGAAGTTATTATCCATCTCCACCGCATTACAATATTAAATAAAGCCTTAATCAAACAGTAAAATCACCGGTGGCAATGCGGATGGCAATATGCTCAGAACCCAGTCCCTCGTTGTGCAAAAACTAATCATGCTCGAATTCTAACTTGGAAAGAGCTTAATCATTACAATGGAGAGATATAAATTAGCATTAAAAATATGATCTGGAACATAGAAGCTTGCTGATATACATAACTCATGATCTGCAATTTAGTTAAGCATGCATTAGACTAGACAGTCCAGGAACATTTTACTCCTGCTAATCAGCTTTACAGTACAACCAAGTGGGGCAAAATTCTGTTTTCTCTATTTGTCAAGGCAAGAAAGTGACTACATTTCTTGGGCATGATTGGTATCACTGTTTTTGACATTGCAATCTTCTCCAGTGGCAGGTCCACCACCACAGGAGGCGGAGGAGGTGGAAGCAGGAAAATGACTCCATTTCTGACACCTAGCCACCACCAAAATCTGACGGCAAGAGGGACAAGAGGAATGAGACCTAAGCCATGTGTCAATGCAGACAACATGGAAGCTATGTCCACACTGAGGCAAAACCCTAACTTCATCTCCTTCAACAAACTCACCCAAGCAAATTGCGCACTCTGTTGATCCAAACTTGGTGGTGGCGCCACCACCCTCTCCGCTACCATCTCCAGCAGAGTAACTGAACCTGGGCAGCAGCTGGAGGTTCTTCTTCTTCACACCCTTGTTAGCTTTGTCTGATGACGGTGACCCACCAGTAACACGGCGGATGCAGGCACAACGAGCCATCAAAATAAGCCCCACCACGCATAGTAATGCACACAGAAGAGCTGCTAATATAACCATAAGGTCAGACTGAACGCTAACAGCCGCTGGGGGCGCTGCCGCATCCGCGGAGGCGTAGAGGATTCTTGAAAAGCGAGGCATGAGTTGTTGAAGTCTGGGGTTGTTGGAAGGTTGTAGAAGATAGCGTGGAGGGGGGAGGTTCTTGATATATATAGAAAGAAATGGAGGGGTGCAGGGCATGCACCTTCAGTTTCTACTTTGAAATGTACTGGGTAAAGAAGTAATTAATTAGGAAGGATGGAGAGGTCGGAGGAGGCAGGTCCGACTTCTTATGGATAAAGGTACCCCACCACCATACAAGTTCTTGTTTCTTTTTTTCTTACAAGATAATATTGTTTTGTTGTTTATGTACATGAGACGTTACAGAGACACTAAAGTGATTTACTATGCTGCTGGACACGTGTTTCTATTCATTGGAGTAGTGTTTTTATGGTTTTACCCTTATGGAAAAAAATAGTTATGCTTTCAGTTGGGTATACAATTGTCTTTTTCAAATGGTGTGTATTTGAAACGCACCTTCTTTTTTAATATAGTTAAATAATTGTTTTACCCATTAGAGCAAAAAAATATAAGGCTTTTGTAAGGGACTTCTCAGTTAATTCCAAGAATTTTACACAGTTAAGTTACGATAATAACTCTTAGTAGATAAATAAAGTGAACATGCAAGGGGGCTTCGAAGTCTTTTTCTTTTTAAAAGAATAAAATTTCAAAACTACCCTTACAATCCAAGAAAAATAAGGTTAGTTTTAAGGGTATCTTGGTTCTTTTCTTTTGGTTTTGTTGTTATTTTTTAATCCAGGTAGGGATTGTTTGGTAATTTTATATTATTAAATATTATTAAAAAAAGCTTCCTCACATGTTAGCGCGTAATAGCGCGCAATTCAAGTGGCACATCAGATCTTTTCCGGTTACCCAAAACCCGCTTCCGTGGCAATGTTAGGATCGACGAGTCATCCTCTTTCTGGCGGTGTGGCGGATGTTAATGGAGAAGATCCGATTGGGCTAAAGTGGGGGGTTTTTTTTTTCCTTTTCTCCTCTTCTCTCTCTTATTCCTAGAAATTCATATCTGACCTTCAAAAAAACAATTGTGTCCTCCGGTTTATGATTTAATCAATTTTGGCCCTCCTTTTGATCACTGTTTATATGGCTTTTGATGCCCATTTGAATTATTATTTTTTTTAATTTTTCCCTGGGCATTTTATTTAATTTCATTTTTTTAATTCGATTGTTCTCATTCTTTTAATTGTCATATTCTTATTCTTTTCTTGATTTATTTTTTTTCTTAATTTTGTCCCTAAACATTTAATGTCATTTGATTTTATATCTAGTTTTGAACCTCATTCTTTCGATTACTTTTTTTTATCCTTTGCATAGTTTTTTTTTGTTTTTCAATTTAGCCCTTGATTATTTACTTTCATTTTGTTTTTATATCATATTTGGTTTGTATTGTTTGGATTTTTAATTGTTTTATGGTTAAATATTTTACTTTGTTATTTTTTTTTGTATAGTTGCTTTCCAACAACGCAATCCTTTATTGAAATTTGAATTTTTTTTTTGAATTCATAATTTGATATTTTATTATTAAGCCGTTATCTTTGTTGTTTGTTTCATTTTTCTTTCTGTTGTATTATCTTGATCTTATATCTCGGGTAATAGGTTAGTCAAGTTAATCATGGATGATTCAGATTTATTTTCTCAATTTTTTAACAATTGTTTTTACAATTTTATCATTCGACATTAAATTATTGGCGCCCTTCAGCTATTTGATTTTTTTGTTTTTCCTTTTGTGTTGGTATTGCATACATAGAGTGTTTGTATTGTGGACCACATGGAGGGCGTTGTTTTTTCTATTTTTATTTCAAAAATTATTGGTGTGTGTTGGGTCAAGGCATAACCGCCAGACCCAAAATACTTAAAATATTTTCTATACTCTTAATATATTTTTTATATTTAAATAAAAAATTATTATTGACCAGCTTCGCATTAACAATATGCTAGTATAATATTAGAGGACTTGAACAGAAAAAATAAATGTTGCAATTAATTCTTAACAAGCAAACTGATTAGTCTAATTAAGGAACTTGTTTGTTTCAAGATCAATACCAAATTGTTTAGGCTGAATAAGTTGACGCAAACATTTATTGGATTTGTCTCATTAAATAAATCAAGAAATGGTTTCACGGAAGTTATTATTGAAGTCAATCTAGGATTTGTTTCTTCAATAACGGGAGGTTATTAATTTATAACCGGTTTAGTATTACAGTAATTATTGTTTTTTAAAGTATTTTTTATTTAAAAGGGTTGGTACATTTTTATTACAACTTTGACATTAACAAGTCTAGAGGGTTGGTCCATTTTTATTACACTCTTAATCGTTAGGATATTATTGGACTAGGTTTTATGAGTGCCGGTCTTAATTTCTTGTTGGAGTA
>Ga0325401_1001230_pt1 | contig 21302 bp, 22 predicted proteins | sample PopdelMetagenome_FD_205666 | JGI IMG/M metagenome (GOLD analysis project Ga0325401, IMG submission 205666) | Populus deltoides microbial communities from Bellville, Georgia, United States - Xylem-PdKOR-R2 | ecosystem: Host-associated > Plants > Phyllosphere > Stem > Wood/Secondary xylem | place... | reverse complement strand
TGTAAGAGGATGAAAACTTTACACAGTAAAAAAAACTCATGCATTTTAAAATAGTACTTAATAAAATGCAACAATGCTACCCAAGGCGTTTTTTCTTGTTATTGAAAAAAAAAAAAAGAAAAAGAGCTAGCTTTAATTCCTTGCTAACTCTTGTCTACGTTTTTATATAGAAATAAAAAACACTAGTTTAGGTTTATTATCCGTGTCATTTCCATGACGCATTGTTCCGGTTCTTCAAGGATAAATAAATAAATAAATACAATGCTCCAAGATCATACCATATAATAGGTGGATAGTCCAATTTAACAAAACCCAGAAAGCATCATTGCAATTCCTTGATGTTGATATCCTTGATTTTTTACTACAGCTTCCATCTTGTTACACTAGACATGGCTAATATAAATTATCCCCGAGAACCTTTTTCAAATAAAAATATAAAAAAAAATAAAAACATTTCCCTAATCTCTAATTCCTAGAAGATCAACACTATAATTTTATATTTAAAATAAATCTAAAATAATTTTATTAAATGTAAAAATGTAAATATAAAAAAGAAATAAATTTTTTTATTAAATATATAAATGTAAAATAATTTTATATTTAAAATAAATCTAAAATAATTTTTTATAATTTCAAAAGATAAAATACCAAACACTTCCAAACAATATACATTATATAATACATGCAAGCTCGTCGGAGGCCCAACAAGCCTATAAATGGACCAAAAGTGGGCTTTATTATCACCCATTACCTGGATTCGCAATTCCCGTTCCAGATTATATGACCGCTTCTGGGTCAAATACAGGACCCGAATTCACTTAAGTGCACAACCAAACAAAACCTCTTAAACCCTAACCCTAGGTCAAAATCTTTTACTATAAAGCGAGCTCATCACGCGATCGCAGCTCTTTTTGTTAGGCTTTGTTTGGAACAGCAGCAGCAGGAGGTAGGACAGAGAGCTGTCTCAACCCGTCGTTAACAATGGTATCGTTTGTCTCTCTCTCTCTGTCAATAGGTTATTTCTTTTTCTTTTTTTTAGTCGTAAGATCTGTCTGGTCCCTGAGAAAACATGGGAAATGGAAGTATTCTTCTGAATGGATAGTTCTAAAGGACTACTGCAACTAAGAACTACGTCGGGGTTGTTGGTTTTAGATGTTCTGAGGATCAATCAGCTTGGTTACCTTGAAGATGTTAGTATTCAAAGCTTTTAGCACTGACTATGGGGTTAAGTTTAGCTCAACAGGATTTTTAGCCAAAAAAGGACTTGCTTGTCTTTGAGTTTTGGTCCAAGGACTGGTAGGATTATAGGGTAGTGATGGTATATTTGGAATAAGAATAGGTGATGATAGATGGGGTTTGATTTAATTGGCAGTACAGTGAGCATGAATTGAATTGGATGTTTATCTTATTGATTTGTAGAAACCGAAGATGGCTTTGAAAGATGTATATAGAAGAGATACAAATAGGAGATAGGGTAAAAAAGGACTGCTAGGTAGGTTTTTGGTGATCTTAACTTACTATAATGTACCTATTTGTTTTTTTTATATAATTGATAATTCTTATTTTGTTTACTTGTGTATTATTTTCATCTCTTCCAAAATTTTGTATGAAAGAATAATGTAAAATTCCTATGTACGACAATTGGTTTAATGTATTAGTTTGAATCACTTGGTCCGAGCCACTTGGTCCTGGGAACAGGTATTGCATTTAATTGTAACATCAAAACTATTGGCTTGATGTTTTGTGATTTTCTCTACTTGTTTACCTTGAAAGTAATGCTAGTGTCAAGGATGTCAGTGTTGAGATTTTGAGCTTAAGCGTAGCTCAAAAGGAACTTAGCTAAATGACACGTGGTCTTCATTGTTGGCTGGCAGTGAGATTTGTTGGTGCAACATGGAGTGTTATTTGAAATAACAATATGAGATTGTAAAGGGGTTTTGATTATCTAATTGAATCCAATGCTTAATGGATCTGTAGACTTAAGATTTTATTAAAAAATAAGTGACAAGAGTACGAGTATAGCTGTGGTACAGAAACTCAGGTGTTTTAATCTTTTGACCCGGTTTGGAATCGACGTTGAACCTGTTTTTTGTCAAAATTTGATTTTTTTTTGCTTCAATTTATTATTTTTTAGTGTTTTTGGATCGTTTTGATGCGCTGATGTCAAAAACAAATTTTAAAAAAATAAAAAAACGTTATTTTGATGCATTTGTAATTGAAAAACACTTTGAAAATCAACCTCTACAACACTCCCAAACACCCTCTTTTGTGCAGTGCTTTATTTCATCAAACTGTGGTTGCCAGCCAAATAAAGTGATTGTCTTTATTTGTTTGGCTGTATAGTGTTTTCTTGCCTCAAATAACCTGTCAACCAATGAGTATAACAATTGATTTAGGTGAACCTGTTTCCTGCTTTATAATTTCTATTGTATTTTTAATCTAATAGAAGTGATGATTGTTTTATTTTTAATTTTTTAATTTTTTTATGCGATTGAGAAATTTTATGTTAGTGCTATGTGAGAAGAGTAGGGATTGTTTGGTTTTGCTGGTGGAAAGATGAGAACTAAAAGTAGGATGTTAGTTTGTTGATTTTGTAGCTTTTCTATTGTAGGTGAACGTTCCCAAGACAAAGAAGACTTATTGCAAGAACAAGGAGTGCAAAAAGCACACTTTGCACAAGGTCACACAGTACAAGAAGGGGAAGGATAGCCTAGCTGCTCAAGGAAAGCGCCGTTATGATCGCAAACAGTCAGGTTATGGAGGTCAGACCAAGCCTGTATTCCACAAGAAGGTAATTTACAATTGTGTATTTTCATGTGTATTGACATTCTAAATAAAAACCGAATTTACATGTGACTGTTACCTGAAACTAATCTGGAGCTTCATTTTGTCCATATGATTTCATTAAAAAGTAAGTTTTGAGGTCTTGTCTGTTTTTAATTTGGTGGTTCGTCCGTTAATAGGCTAAAACGACCAAGAAGATTGTCTTGAGGTTGCAATGCCAGAGTTGCAAGCACGTGTCCCAGCACCCCATCAAGGTTGATTTTCTCAGTACCATTCCACTTGTTTAATTCTCTGAGCACCCCCTCTTTACCTCCTTGCTAAAATTATTTTGATTGTTATTGTTTTCTGCAGAGGTGCAAGCACTTTGAGATTGGTGGAGATAAGAAGGGCAAGGGGACATCACTGTTTTAGATGCAGCCCTCCTTTTGTTTTCATGCTTCTTTACATTACCTTGCATGTTACAACTCGAAACAATGGATGAATGATTTGTTTAGCTTGGTTTGTTCAAGTTTTGGTGACCATTTATCCTATCAGTTATATTTTTAGCCTATTCCAATTTAAATCTGCTCCTTTTTCTGGATGATCTGCTTTCAGAATTGTTATGAACCATCCGCGAATTGCAGAGATAGCCTGCCATGATGGCAAAAGCTGATGTTACCACATGTTATTTGCAATTGCAAGGCAATAACGGAATACAGATTTCGGTGTTGAAGTAACTGAAAATCTTGCGTTGGCGAGTCCCCTCAATGCCATAGATGACGTGAGTGTGATCGTGTGAGCAAATTCATCCAAATCCTCTTGCGAGTGCATCATCTGCTTAGTCGACGTGACAGTTGATTTAAAATTTTTAAATGACTGTTGTTTTGATTGTTTTTAACAAAATCAAACTAGATCCATCGATCGAAACATAAAATTTTTGAATCGACTTGTCGGCAGCTTATTAAGGTTTAATATTCCCTGCTAAGGAAAAAAAAAAAAAAACTTAAGAAAGGGTATTAACTTATTTTGCAGAATTCGATCTGAAATGTTTTCTTTTAAAAAAGATAAAAAGGATAATGAGTATCAATTGCAGGATGGCCAGTAAAATTGATTTATATTTTCAAAGTTATTCTTAAGTAAGTCGGCATTTTGCTTTACTCAAAATTGAGATTTTGAACTCTTAATTTATTTATTTTAACTTCTATAGTGTTTTTAATTTTCTTTTTTTTTAGAAATAATTTTTTAGTAACAGATGTTTTCAAAAAATAACCTTTTGAATTATATAAATTCAAAATTAAAAGTAAAACTATTCATAAATAAATCATTGTTAGTCTCTCTCGCGCTCTCTCCGTTCGTTGATTTTCAAAAACCCCGATCGTCATCCTACGGCCACAAATCTCCATCTGATCTCCCATCAAAATCCATTTCAAAGCCTCGAAACTCTGGATTTGAATTGAAATCCGATAAGAACCCATTATTATTATTATTATTATTATTATTTTATGATAATTACAAATAATTCACTCAAAAATATCAGATTTTTATGTACAGAATTACCGAGGGAGGAGAATTATGATGGATGGCATCAATGGAAGCAACAATTCTGCAACGATGCATACGAGCACAGAAGCTCAAAACCCATTGATGCAAATGCATTATGATCATCATCAAAATCATCAGAATGGGATTCAAATGCTGAGTAATGCTAATGGGATGATCATGAACAATGGAGATAATGATCAAGATCATAATGGCGTGGTGAACGGTGGTGGTGATGATGATGATCATGGGGGGACCATGATGGTGGCGGCTGATAATCATGGAAAAGAAAATGGAGATCAACTAACTCTTACATTTCAGGGTCAAGTTTATGTTTTTGACTCTGTTTCACCTGGAAAAGTGAGTTCTTCAATTTGCGTTAACTTTGCTTCCTTTTCATGCTCAGAGCATTAGTTATTGAGACTGATCAATGGGTTTTCATTGATGTTTTGTTTGTTTATTTCTAAAGAAGTAAATTTCGAATTTTTTTTGTGCTTATTTTTAGTCCTTTTTGTGTTAATTTTGCTTCAGTATTGCATGTTTTGAAGCATTAATGTTTGTGCCTGGTTGAAAAATGAACTATAGTTTGAAGCTTGGAAACAATAAATAATGCATTCTCTATTAATTCTATTTTATTCTTATTATTAGGAGAATGTTTGGAACTGTTTTTTTTTCTTTAAATAATGTTGTGCAGGTTCAAGCTGTGCTCTTGCTGTTGGGAGGCCGGGAAGTGCCTGCTGCAAGCACACCTACTGTTCCAATTACAACACATCATAATAGTAATAATAGGGTATGGTGCTTGATTTTAGTTATCAAGTGGGTTAATTATGTGTTTACTAGCTTCTGATGTTTTGTTAACGGATCAGTACTGAATTACACATCAGGGGCTGTCAGGTACTCCCCAAAGGTTTAGTGTTCCTCAAAGATTAGCGTCTTTGATTAGATTTCGAGAAAAGCGAAAAGAACGGAACTTTGACAAGAAAATTCGATATACCGTCCGTAAAGAGGTAGCACTTAGGTATGGAATTTGCTGCTTTATAACTATTGTTTCTCATCCTTGTTTTATTCTTCTGTCTGATTGTTTCTCATTTATATGATAATTTGTGTGAGCAATGGGATTCTGATGCTTTATTAGAAACATCTGAGCCTTGGTCTTTTCTCTTGCGAACTTATGCTGGTGGTATTGTAGAATGCAACGGAATAAAGGCCAGTTCACCTCTTCAAAGCCCAATCATGATGACTCTGCATCGGCAGCTGCTAGCTGGGGTTCAAATGAGAGCGGGGGCTCCGATAGCAATGGATCCCAACATCAAGAGGCCGTGTGAGTGTTTTATCCTTGCTACTTGTGATTTTTATGGGAAAATATCACGAAGTCATTATCTTCTTAACATTGCTGTATATTAGTGTTCTGTGCACCTAGTAGCTGAGGGTAACTTTAGAAGTAGTAACCCTCAAAAGAGATCTCAAGTTCTGAGAAATGGAATGGTAACTTTCTGATGAAGAGTGACACACATGAATAGAATGAAACACATGAAACTAGAGACTAATAAGAGAAAGGCATAGAGAATAGATGATAATCACTCTAGAAACAAATGTGCATATTCAAGGATGTTTTTAACAAATAAATCTGGCAGAGGAAACATTGGGTGATAACCACCTGCATTTCACTTGCTGCAATAATGCTCTTCTCCATGTGCATTGTGTTTTCGCATAACCTTGCTACCTGTCTGCTTGTACATGATAATTTTATTCTGTTCAATAAACTAATATATTGATTTCAATGTTTCCCTAAATTTGTTAGTTGTCGGCATTGTGGGATCAGTGAGAAATCTACACCAATGATGCGGCGTGGACCTGAAGGGCCAAGGACACTTTGTAATGCATGCGGACTTATGTGGGCAAATAAGGTGAATATCAGGGCTGTCTTTGTACATGTTTATGATGGAAAAAATATTGGTAAATGATCTTTGCTTTTGAAATATAAGTTTGCTGGTATAAAAACAGAAAATATAGGATTATTATTATTATTATTATTTTCTATGGAGATTTATTCCTTAAGCTAGTTCCAGAAGTTTGAGGGTGATCCTTTTGTTTTGTTTTTTTCCCAAATGATGAAAGGCAAAGTAATTTCCAGTTGCCTGGGTTCATTAAATGCAGAATGAGAACATACCCAAGCTTCAACTTTATTTGGATTATGATTTACGAGATACAAAAGAAATAATCTGTAAAGATTAAGAGAATCCTCCTTATTGACACGACCAATCACATTAATAACAACAATGGCTCTTACTGCTTTTGGTATAACATCCACTTGAGTGTTTAGGTTAGATCCAAGTAAGCATATAGTTCAGTTAAAATTTGGGAAGGACATAACTTTAGTTGATATTAAGGAAACAGTGTGCACACATGGTGAAACCATCATGGCATCCATTGAATTCTTACTATTGTCAGGCTGGCATCTTTCTGATTTTTCCCACAAGTTCGTCTTTCTCTCTTACACATGCACCCATTTAATTTTTAGAAAATACAAGGGAATATGATTTCTGAGTAGTTTAAATTTGCATATTACATGGTTTTGTCCATTAACTAGCAGCTTCTTTAAACCTCTAAAACCGCAGGGAACTTTGAGGGACCTCTCCAAGGCAGCTCCCCATACTGGACCCAGCTCTCCTTCCATGAACAGCAATGCCATGGTGAAAAAATATGGCTTTCCATATAAGAATCTATAAAATTTAGGCCTTTTATCCCAGCTTAACCTTTTCTTTTGTTTTCCTGCTTTTTGTTTGCATATTTGCAGGATGGAAATACTGATGGCAACCAAAGAGTCGCATGGAACAATGACTTCTCATGAAAGCCATTTATTGCTAGGGCTATAGTTTGTAGGAACACAAGGGAATTGAAGTGCTTATCTAGGTTGTTTTCATTAGACGAGTTGCCAAGAGTCAGAGCACTTGCCTTTCGAGTTGCATGCTTCCTTGTTCTTTGTCCGAAAGATGATTCTCTTAAGACAGATTTAGTACGTTTTGTTGTGCTCTTTTTTCCCATCTTTATAATCGATGTAGGCTTCCTTTTCTAATAAGCTAAAAAAAGGAATTATTTATGTCCATGTAGTCGATAAGGACCTTGTGGTTGACTCCGCGCATAAATCAACAGAACTGTCTCCAAATATCCTCGTTCGTTTGTGTGAAATAATCTCATAATTATATTATTATGTAATTAAATAACTGTTGAAAGAACATTAAAGCAGCGATTGCTCAGTTGGGATAGCGTCAGACTGAATTTACGTAGGTCGCATGTTCTATCCACGCTCACCGCATCTTCAACATCCCCCCCGGCTCCTGAGACATGACGATAAACCCTAAACCCGTTAAAGCAAATTAGCTGAGGGGATGCAAAGAAACTGAAAACAAACTTGTTCTTCGTGCTGGTTGGGTAATGCAATGCACTATAGTTGCACCCGCATTTCTCCAACAAAAACACCAATAATGATGCTTTTGCTACGGTGCAATACATTGCCAAACAGTGCTTAAAAGAGAGAGGTTTGAATCATGTGCTCTTCGCATTTTCTTTAACATCCGATCCAGAAAGAAATGTATACGACCAAAGTTTCAGTCTAGTTCGCAATAAGGAGTGGAAGCAAGGGAGCTAGTCTAAGTAGAAGGAAAAAAGAAGCCAAGCCGCGCATCAAAAACTAGTAGAAACTCGATTTTATTTACACTGAGGAATGAGTTGCTGTCATCATGTCAAGGTAGGACACCAAAGCCCCGAAATGGCACAGCATACTAAGCTTAAATAAAAGCAAGAGTACAACTACAACATGGTATATACATATTGTTTTTGTCAAAAATCAAATGCACATCTCTTGCCTAGTTTTATACAAATCGCCACTTGCCTAAGTAGATGGTCAATGAATTGTCTGTCCATAAAGAATAAAGGCATGGATTAGGCTCTGTGCAGCACGCATTTGATCTGATGTTCCAGACACTACCACCACACCTTCGGTTGCCCCGGGCTTTGGGTCGTGAATGAGAACATTTGCACCTGAAATCTGAAAGAAAATTGCCAAGTCCAACATTAGAAAATGCTAGCAGATCATTGTATTGATGTTAAAATTAGTAGCACCAAACCAATACATAAACCCACCTGTCTGATCTGAGTCAAATTACTATTACTCTCTCCATATACATGAGTAAGCAGTTTTTGAGGAATGATAACCTCAACAGATGTGCTAGCCATACTCGGTGCTAGACTTCCACTGCTAAAAATAGAAAAGAAGAAAATGATTAATGGCTCTGTTATTACAATACAGATAATTTTTCTTGCCTCTACTTTTAACCTTGCTTGTCAAATGTCAAACTTACACAATGCAAAAACATATGGCAACTTTATGAATTTGCAGATAATCACATGAGTCAGCAAAATGCTTCCTCCCTAGCCATGTTTTTTAATGACTTTTAATCACAAGGCTCTACAAGTGTTTGTGCCACTTGGCTGCTTCACCTCACTGTATTCAGCAGCCGAAGCATTAAGCAGTTAAGCTCAATATGCGCGGAAGTTATTCAAATCAACAGCATAAAAGCAGTACCTTGCAAGATGCCCATTTCTTGCAACCGAGCCAGAACCTAGATCCGCACCTCCCCTAAGGTTCCCATTGCTAAATGGCTGGGAGGGAAAGGAAAAGAAAATGAAAACCAAAGAGAATAACAATAGAGTTTGAATCCACTGCAAGATCAATAAATGAAGTTCAAGTCAAACATCAGGCTATTTGGAAGCAGAAGCCACCAACCTGAGCAGTCCATGATCTTGGAGAACTTTCAAATGGAGGACCATGTCCTGGTCTATCGCTACCATAGGAATAGGGAGCTCGGTCCAAATTTGGTGGACCACTGCGATCCATACCATATGAAAATGGAGGCTGGTGATCTAAGGGGTGGGAGGGAATAGCAGAACGATCCATGCCTTGGAAAGGTCCAACAGGAGAAGGGTAAGGACCTGGAGAGGTAGGATTAGGTCTTGGCCTAAACTGAGGGGGATGCATTTCTGGAAATGGGGGTGGTGGATAGGGCAAGGGAGCAGTGTTTGAGAATGGTGGCTTCACTGGAAATATAGTGTCCCGAAGTCTGCTTGTTATTTGAAATAGAGCATCCCGTACAGCTTGCAAGCTGCCAAGAACCTGCAAAAAAGCAACTCTTCAGAATTCTGAAACAGACTCGTGTAGAAACAATACATGGAAGGATATAAGGTAAAATTGATAACATAGGACCGTGTCATATCAGAATCATAAAGAGACTGATTTTAATATGCCATCAAAACGAGAAGTCAAGGCTAACAGCCAATCCCTTCAACTGGTATGATTTCAATATCAGTTGCAAACTTGCAAGATAGAGGCATGCTATTTTAGGCATTCCTTGTGCTAGTGTGGACTTTATTCCCTTGAACAACCATCTATCTAAAAGAATTTAGAATTAGTTCTGAATGGTAGAAATTTATGTTATCAGTTCAGAAACAGCTAAAAATTAAAAGGAACATTTTTGTTAACATGGAACAAGCTATACAAGATTACTGTAGCCTAACTGGCGCAAAACCACTTGTTTCAAGGGCAAGGCCTAGGTTCAATCAGGGTACATGGAGCATTGTAGGTTTATTTAATAAAAGGAGGATGAATTTATTCTGAGAGAGAAGAGGTAGAAGATAATAAGGCACGCTAATAACCTGAACTACTTCTTCAGTTTGAGAACCATACTTTGAAGCTTGCTCCTTTGGAAATATGCATATACTAGCACCAGTAACATGTCTCATTTCATTTATGATCTTGCCTCCTTTACCCAACAAAACACCTATCTGTTGTGGATGCACAAGAAGCCGAGCAACAATTCTGGCACCACGCTCAAATCCAATCTCTGCAATTCTGGATTGCACACGAATAACAGCATCCTGAGCAGGAGAATGTCTTTGTTCTGAATTCTGAAAGCGGTCAAACCACTTAAATCGTTAGGAAACCAGAGAATTGGCACATCCCACAAATCTACATAAGGTTCTTATGCTAACAAAACACCCAAATGCCAAAGGTACAATGGCCCTACCCACTTCCACATGATATGCGACCCACCCAGCAAAAGCGATGGAATATCTATATGATAAGACTTAGAAGACTATCCTTAACTATAAAGGAACTCTGAATTCCTAAGGGAGATGAAGAGTTTGATATCAGGTTGATCATAACACTGCATTTATCCAAGATATTCTGCTACGAAACACCATTCATTCAGAGGTCATGATAGCAAAAGTCATAATATGATATCATTGTTTGAGTTGAAGAAAGGTCCAAGTCCTAATGACCAATATGCAAGAACAGTTAAGCTCTCCAAACTAATAAAATAGTACAGGTCAAGACAGTAAAATCCCCATGCCTCTCTTGCAGATATGACAACCACACGTTCATCTGAATCAGATACACCTTCAGCAATTTTGATAGATGCACCCGTCTCATTTTGCAAAGCCCGTACTACAGAGCCACCTTTCCCTATCAAACTGCCAACTTTATCAGCCTGGCATAACAGCCTAAATACAACATCCTCTTCAAAATTAGGAGAATATCCTCTTGGATGATAGTCTGCAGCATGATTACCAGGTCCATAGCCCCACTGATGCAAGTCACCTTGCGCAGGCATAGCATTTCCATGGAATCCCGCTGCACCAAAATTGGCAGTTTCTGCTCTCGGGCTATCTTGAATACAACTCGAAACAGACAAGAGTGCTTTCTTAACAGCTGAAAAACTTCCAGTAATCTGCAGAGCAGAACTACACTCAGAAATAGTATACACAACTACAGTATCTTGAATTAAAGTACTGCAAGTCACAGAAACTAACAACAAATCCCATGTATAGAATGATAATGGTTGATTACCAAACAATTACTGCATGATATATACTTTGTTAAACTCATAAAGCATGACATTTATGGATTGCACTAAAAGAATCACCAAGTAATTCCAAACTTGATTCCAATGCATTAAATCATTCATTCTTTGATTATCAAACTATCATTGCAAGAATTTAACATTGTTGACCTCATAAAGCAAGACATTAACGGAACTACATCAAATTAATATATAAAGCGCAAAACTTTACCAGTAAATTATATATCAATTGTTGCAAGACCAAAACTTTATCCAAACTCAAAATTACTTACCAGAATCAATTCATCACCAGGAGAAGCACAAGCAGGAATTTGCTCGCGATTTGAAACCCTAACTTGCGCTCCACTCTCCACTCTAATTTTCTCCAAAACCTTTGAGAAACTCCCTCCCTGATTACTACCACCACTACTAATCAGAACCTTACACGTCACCACCACAGCTTCGCTCAACTCCTCCTCACTATCCCCTTTCACTATCTTCTCAAAAACCCTAACCACTGCTTTCTTCACTGGACCCCACCCCTCCTCTTCACCACCACCACCAGAACTGCACTCTCCGTCATTGGCATCTTCTTTGTTGTGATCGGAGGTGGCGGTGTTGGAGTCGTCTGATTTGGGGACCTTGCCACTGTTCAGGGTAATGAGGATTATGCGGTCTTCACAATAGGGAATGTGAGGGTCGTCAAGGAGGCGGATTTTGGCGCCGGTGAGAGATTGGATATGACGGACGGTGGAGCCGCCTTTGCCGATGACGGCGCCGGTTTTTAGTGACGGGCAGAGGATCCGGATTTGCGTGGGTTCGGTTTGGGAGCGTTTGGTGGGAGTTATTGGAGGAGTGTCCATGTTGCAGCGCCTCACTGACTGTGCACAGTGAGTCAGCTAAACAGCACAAGTTGGGTCCTTTTTAGAATTTTAGGGAATTTATATGCTTGATGTAAATAAATAACGTCTTCTTGGTTCTAAATTATAATTTATTGAATTCTAAAAAATTAGAATAAAATAAAAAATTATGGCCACAATTAAGAAAACCAATTCCGGGTAGGAAAAGGGTAAGACCCGGTCACTAATTAAGGAAATGGACTTGGTCAACCTCTCAAATTAAAGTCGGCAAGTCAACTGGATCTTTGATCAATTCAGTCAAGTATTTTTTTTGTCCCCCAACTCGAACAGAACTAGATATGAAGTTACTTGGATTCCAGATAGATCTGTCATTTCGGTTTATCTTTTACAACATTTCAAGTGTTTTGGTATTGGTATAACTGCTGTGGTTGTGGTTTGAAAAAAATATTTTATAAAAAGTATTTTTAGTTGAGGTTGGTTTGAAAAAATAAATGTTTAGTTAAAACTGTGGTTGAAATTAAGGTCGAAGAAAAAGTAGTTTAATGTGTTTGATTAAGAATGCTTTTAAAATTAAGGTTATAAAATAATTTTAAAAATATATATATTAATATTGATGGTTTTAAATTTAAATATTGTAGAATTAATTACTCCTATTACATCATGAAATAAATAATACTTTATATAAAATATTTTTTATTATTCCATTAAACTATTTATAATTCCATTACGTACAAAATTTATCCGATAAGAACTACAGTTTTCATAATATTTTGAGCGTGTAATAAAATTAGATAAAATATTATCATGTATAAAATTGATATTATAGTGCGAGTGAATTTAATTCACTATATATTAATTTTTTAGGGAAAAAAATATTATTCACATCACAGTGCGAATGAATTTAATTTACTCTAAACTAGTTTTTTTAAAAAAAAATATTAATAAAATTAACACTAAAAAAAAGTGTGTGAACAGTGGAAGTGAATTTAATTTACTCTTGAATAGTGCAAAAGAATTGCACTGTTCGCTATTTTTCAAGTGAACAATGTATGCTACACTGTTCATGCTAATTAAAATTAGTTCAAGAGTGAATTGCACTGTTCATTATTTTTTAAGTGAACAGTGCAAATCTCTTGCACTGTTAACTGAACAGTGTATACTACACTGTTCATGATAATTAAAATTAGCGTGAACAGTGTGCATAAAGCAGCAAAATACTGCTTCTTCTTTTCCTGTGTCTCGGACGTGAAAAAACATGAGATCCATACACAGTAAAATATATTTTTTTGTTTACCAAACGGGTTGCATCTGTGTTTTAAATAAAACGCAACGCAACCTCGTTACAAAACGGGTTCTTCATAGTACGCCTGCTAGTTACTAATTATCATGGGCTTATTCATTGATCTAGGATAGTGAATTCAAAAGCCCAGGTATAAATATCTGTACATGCATGTACTCTTGCATGAAAGAAGAAGAAGAAGAAGAAGAAGAAGAATTGGCCTGCATTATCACAAGACCACCTTTTCATGATCATGGGCTTAAAAGACTTAATTTCCAACATCCGAGACATTTGATCATTTAGAAGTACGAGGAGGCTGGCTAGCTAATTAACCCATGAAGCATAGCAGCGACGTTCCACTCTCATTTTAACTCGCAGCAATATTGCTAATTTCATAGGAAAAATACGGTTGCTACAAGATATATTCTTGCGTCAAGAATTTATTTAATTAAAAATACAATTGTTAAAGAAGCTAAATATAAAAAAAAAGAAATTAATTATTTGACGAACTTAGAAGGTGCTTGGCAGTGTGGTAGCTGTTGCTTTTCAAATAACTTTTTGTGCTGAAATACATGTCAATGATTTTTTTTTATTTTTTTAAAATTATTTTTGACATGAACACATGAAAACAATCCAAAACATACAAATCATATTAAATTTTAACAAAAAAAAATTAAATTAAAAATTAAACAAAACATGTTCTTAATTTTATTTTATATAATTAGATAGAAAAACAGAAACTAACACAACATCAAAATGATCTCTGAAACCAGGACACACAAGCATCAAATTACGTTCTTGTTAAGACCTTTTCCTTCCTAGATTTACATGTCTTATTCTATTCCATGAGCCAGGCCCGGCAGGTCAAATAAGCAAACCTACCTCGTTGATTTGTTTGAACTCGAAGAAAAACTTGATTTAATCTGAAAAAAGATCCAGAATTGTTTTAATTTTGTTTTTTAAAAAATCTTGATGTACTAATATATACTGAACGGGACGAGGGGGGTTTAATAACTATATTCTTCTCTCGAGGCATTGGAACACAAATCTCAATTCGAGTGAGACAGTCGACGCTCCTTCTGTTGGACGGGTTCATGTGCAGCCATTATAGCAAATCAACACCACCGAGCAAAATATCAATCTCGTAAGATCCGTTATGGCATGATCTTCTTTCTACAAGCAAGTAACAGCCATGAAATGGATCATGTGGCTCCCATTGCCCCTTCCCCATCAATCATTAATCATGCCATGCCTAGTACCTAGCCATGATTGAAAGAAAAACACACAAAAACAGCCCTTGTCATCAACTGGGTCCCATACAAAATCATTCCAATCACGCTACTCCTGTGGCTTGTGATAATGATAAAACAGCACAACCACCGTTGGTGGCGCCAGTGCTTGGCATCCTATCACCCTCCACTCCTAACCTCATGTGTTCTTGCCAGGTGGACGATCATTATTCTTTTAAGAGTTTTGTGTTGTGGGGATGGCATCTCTCTCCTGTGGAGCCATTTGTGTGGCTGAGAACAGAACCATATGGCTATATCATCGGCGTGGGTTGTGCCACTTAGCCAAATGTCACGTTCCATTTTGAATTCTCAGCTTGGAAAATTAGCAGCACGAGAGAGGGAGGAATCCATCGTGTGGCCTTGATCTGCCCACTAATTAACGACCACATCCTTGGTAGAATAATAATAAGTTATGGACGGTACAAACTGGCGATGCGTGGCGGATGGCCAAGGGGCAAAAGAGGACCAAGAGTACAAATTTACAGGAGATGAAGAGAGTGTTGTCATGTTACGGGACACATGAAAAAAGAGGGGTCGAATCGAGTGACGAAGACGTCTTCAAATATCGACACGTGTTGGTCTCCCACAGTCGGTTTTCAAATTCTTGGCTGAGAAGAATTGTGGATGTGTGACTCAGAAATAAGAAATTAATTAAATAATACCCACGCCATTCGACGGTCGTTGAAAGCAGCAGATATTTTTGAAGACTCGACCACACATATATTGTTAACAAAGAAAGGCGACCTGTCGCAGTCATTTATGCCGATGCCCTTGTGGTTTTGCTAATTTATTCTCAGGTAGCACACTGATTCTTGTACTCTTGGCGGTTTCCCATGATCTCCAATCCCTTGCTTTACGTAATTAATCATGTTTTCCATTCAAACCCTAATGATGATTTCCACGCCTTCTCATCCACCCCCAGCAATCACCATCTCTGTGAAAGGGGCAGGATGGGTATGTGGCGTTTTTCCCCCCTCGGCAATCACAAGATATGTATAGAAGAAGCACGTCATCTATGAGAAACTCAACGTTTTTTTTTAAAGTATTATTATGACAATATTTTTTAATTGAAAAATAAGTTTATGATAAAATCGATATAAAATACAACTGATAATTCTCCATCAATACAATAGTATTCTTGTTGAAAAATCATTTCTCACTTTGACTATCGTACCTTCACACAATTGAAATACCAAACGGGGGTTTTAAGAGATATTAATATAATTAGTCAAGAATAAAGGACGAAAATGCAAGGAAAGAAAAACAAAAGATTTTTGATCAACATGCTTCGAGGGAAACGAGGTTCTCTAACATGTGGACAAAAGTGAAAGAAACGTAGTAGTAACATGACACCACCACCACCATATATAGCCAGCCACCTCTACACTTCCTTTCTCCTCTCCTTCATTTCTACACACACGATATCCCACCACCCATCCCATCACCGCCCTTTTTCAGCTTATATCTTTCAGCCCCCGCCCCCACCACCTCTCTTTAAATTACCACCAACCACTTTCTTCACTGCCGCCTCGCCCTCTCCCTCTCTCTCCCTCTCTCCTTATTTATCTGTTCAAATCTTTAAAGAGACTTTCACAACATCGCTCAAGCTTTCTTGTTTTGTAATATTTTATTGCTCTGACGTTGGTTAAAGCGTGAAAGCTGGTGATCATAGAGAATTAATGGCTGTTAAGGTTTGCGAGCTTTGCAAAAGAGAAGCTGGTGTCTACTGCGATTCAGATGCTGCGTATCTTTGTTTTGACTGTGATTCTAACGTCCATAATGCTAACTTCCTTGTTGCTCGCCATGCTCGCCGTGTAATCTGCTCCGGTTGCGGTTCCATCACAGGAAATCCATTCTCCGGCCACACCCCATCTCTTAGCCGTGTCACCTGTTGCTCTTGCTCGCCAGGAAACAAAGAACTGGACTCCATCTCCTGCTCCTCCTCTAGCACTTTATCCTCCGCTTGCATTTCAAGCACCGAAACGACGCGCTTTGAGAACACAAGAAAAGGGGTCAAGACCACGTCATCTTCCAGCTCAGTGAAGGATATTCCGGGGAGATCCTTGAGGGATAGGTTGAAGAGATCGAGGAATCTGAGGTCAGAGGGTGTTTTCGTGAATTGGTGCAAAAGGCTGGGGCTCAATGGTAATTTGGTGGTACAGAGGGCCACTCGGGCGATGGCGCTGTGTTTTGGGAGATTGGCTTTGCCGTTCAGAGTGAGCTTAGCGGCGTCGTTTTGGTTCGGGCTCAGGTTATGTGGGGACAAGTCGGTTACGACGTGGGAGAATCTGAGGAGATTAGAGGAGGTATCTGGGGTTCCCAATAAGCTGATCGTTACCGTTGAAATGAGGATAGAACAGGCGTTGCGAAGCAAGAGGCTGCAGCTGCAGAAAAAAATGGAAGAAGGGTGGGCTGAGTGCTCTGTGTGACGGAGCCGTACGTGCGAGCAGACCGCAGAGTGTCATGTGTGTAAGAAGTTCACGCGCGTGTGTGTGTGTGTGTGGAGATTAGGAAATTTCAATGTTTTTGTAGAAGTTTTTATGTGTTAACGACTTAAGATGAACGTACATTAAGAAATTTGTCTCAAAAATCAAAAGAGATGTTGAGATAAGAAAAACGACTTGTTCTTAGTTATTCTATTCTCTTTATCTGCCGGCATTTTCCTACTGTTGCTGTTTCTGGATAGAAAATTACGGAGATAGGGAGGAAAGATAAATGGAATATATTTCATGTTCTTGAAAACATAGAAAATATCCTTAACCACGATGACTTTATAATTGCATAACAAATACTTCTTCGCCGGCTCCGGCTCCGGCTCCGGCTCCGGCTCATGAAGATGTTAAGCACACAACAATGCACTCGTGATGGGCTGGCTCTATCCATCGTCAACAATAATAAATAAATAAATAAATAAATATATCCTGGAATGGAGGAAGGATCTCTCAACAACATGTTAATTTTTGCTGGTGTGCATTAATTTCATGATTGACCCTTAATTTCTTTAATTTAAATTAATCTCCTTCAAAATAGTGTTTCCGGCAAAGTGCAGTGGGTTTCAGTTGAGTTTTTTTATGCTGGTGGTCTAGCAACCTGCCTCCTGGCTTGCTAATGATGATGGCGTCCGTCTCGAGAGCTTTTTAGTCCATTTTTATAATAATATTCTCGTGTAAATATCGTGGTTGAGGCCAAGATTCAACAAAATAACATCCATACGTACCCATTAAAACATGGGTGGTTCCCATTCTATCTCAACCTCCCACCACAAGCACCACCTTAATTTATCAGTCAAATTAAATATTGACTTGCAGTACTGAATCTTTTAACAAAAAAATCTCCTGCTTCGTCTACGATTTAAATTTTATTCTGGCCACATTCGGCTTTCGATATTACAAAAATTTTGTTAAATTTGACCTCGATAACACTTATATTTAATTTGATACACAAAACAACATGATGATGAATTCTTGGTCGCACAGATTCAAGAGAAAGGATCAATGATCAGAACAGGGAAAGGCTTGAATATGGATGGACTATATATGGGTTGGGATATTGAGAGGAGTTGGCGAGGGAAAGGTGGCTGTGGAATGTGGATGTGGATGTGGTTTAAAGGATGCAAGGATCCGATGGAGGGAGCGAAAGAGAGGAGTGCTGCTTTGATGCTCCAGCACAGCTCTAGGATATTTGATTCTTGTTGATGATCACCAGGGCCACTAGCTTATCTGAACCACAAGTTCCCCTTCTCTGACAGCCACCATCCTATATTCATAATTGCATGAATTTTGTACTCAAAAGTACACATGATAACTAGAGCTTGGTTGGCATCCTCATCTAGCCTATATAGATTCATCTTATTATTAATTTGTTGATCTGATATTTATTGAGGTCGGGTTTCAGATTAATTAAATTACATGGTAGTTAAATACAGTTCAACTTAGATAACTTTATTAAAATGTATTTGATTTTTTTAATTCTTTTTCTGAAAAAATCTTAAAAAATACTATTTTATATTGATTCAGATGAACTAGGATATCCACGAACTTGTACAAGTTTAATATTATTTTATTCTAACCATATTTCTGATATGTGCCCGAGTGGAATGAAATCATCATGACACATGATTTTCAGTTCCCAAATTTGAAAGATGAAATAGAAGAATAGAAATAATGCCTTGTAAGAATTCTTTCAAGATATAAAGATAAAAAGATTGAAAGCCCAAAAGGGGCCCTCTATGCCAAGTTGCTAACATAGAGGGGAACTCCTTTGCTCTTGGCCGTAATATATGGGCAGTATATACATACATACAAGCATCTGTAGTGCAATTAGCAAAGGACTCATATGGCTATGAAGCTTCATTTAACCTATATTTTTCGATTGAAAAACAGATTCTCTACACATGCATGCATGCATGCCTGCCTGGTTCCTATGACTAGTTCTCATCAATTTCTCTTCACTGGCAATCTCAGACAATAAGAACCCTAACTTGATGCCATAAGACCCAGCTGGCTTGGCATCATCGATGCTACCCCAATCCGAACACAAAACCTCCCCTGCAGGCTTTGAAGCCTCTGTACTCTTATTCATAGTACCTTGGTCTCAGCACCATTTTCCAGGCACCATTCCATTAATTAGGTTCACGGCTTAAGACGTTCTCATCAATCACGTCTAGTGCAGCGGCATGTACCATGTTAGCACACCCTAGACATTAGATTAGGCCACCCTAGTATCATGTTAGCACACCTTTGATGAGTAATTAGGGTGTTATTCAGATAGAACTGCGGTGCTAGGTGTGTTTGAGTTTTTTTTGGGTGGAATTTATAGAAAAAATAATAAAAAATATGTATTTTTGTTTTTGTTTTTAATGAGTAGTCTATACTTTAAAAGGATTGTAGTTAAAAAACCAACCACGTACATCTATATCACTCGTAATAATAAAAAAGTTTTTGGAAATGTGGTTGAATTCGTATTTTAAAAAATTTTAATTTTTTTTATTAAAATTTAATATAATTTATATATTTTGAATCGTTTTAATATGTTAATATTAAAAATAATTTTTTAAAAATAAAAAAAAATTATTAATATATATTTTAACACGAAAAATTATTTAAAAAGCAACCACAACTATACTATTAAATATATTTTTAGAACCTGTTTGGTCAAGCGGTGCAATCTACACGTTTCGCGTGAAAAAACACAAAAAAATGATGTTTAAAAAGATCCTAATGAGGTTACCTTGAGCTTCTGCATTCTATAAAAGAAAGAGTTTGCAGGATGAAAAATGGCCAGTGCTTACTCTATTCTCGCAGTGTCATTAATTAGTATGGTTGATGAGGTTGAGATCTCTTGGCAACGAAGTGAAGGCATGGAGGAGATCTGCATAGAAATAGTTGTTAACCAATTCCATGGCAATTGCATCGCAAAGCTAAATTGCTAGAAAATGGAAGTAGCATTTACCATCTTGACTCACTTAAGGATAGTCTGAGGCACTTAAATTGATGAACCAATCCCAACCTGTACTTAGCTTAAGAAGCAACGCAGCGGCATTAAGTATGGCAGCAAGAGCAGATGATCCCATTTGGTTAATAGCATGACCTTTTCCAACAACATTAACATTTCCAAATGCTTGAAACGAACTTTCAGATTGAACCGATCGAAACAACCAAGTCTGCCGTTTCATAATCTGATGAATCAGCATCAAGTTGCAGTAGATATTGGTTCCTTGGATGAGAAATCGCTTTCAATAGCCTTGTCATTCTCTTCCCATCTCCACTAGAACCACATATCCAATAAGCAAGAACAAGAGGATAGCCCTGCCCTTTTGAAGGAACAATCACTGGAAACTGAAAATCTTCACTTGCGTAGCAGAAGGGCGATCGTTAATCCATGACTTTGACAAGGCTATCAATAGCATGCAATAGACTAGTTGCAAAAGCAAGAATCCATATATAGAGGATAACCTGAATTCCCTGAAGAAATTTTTGATGTCCTCATTTGATCATCAGCCGCCAAGTCTGAACCTCAACTTCACAGATTAATTAAGGTTTTAAACAGAATCGGAAATCAGTGATGAAGAATTACAGGATGGTACAGACAGGATTGTGGGAGAACAATAAATAGGAGGTGAGAAGAGGAGAAAATGCAGGTGCTGTAAGAGCTTGAGAACCTAAAAAGGGTCTGAAGATTTGTGAAGTTGTTGAACTAGTACTGCTGAACTTGAGCTTAAAGAAAAGTAAACAAAGAGATTATTCAAAGGGAGATTCCTTCAAAAACAAGGAAGCAAGAGTGTCCATGGTGACAGCAGGCCTTTTAGAAAGAAGACCTTGAGGTGGGTGGTGAATCTTTTCAAAGGAAAAAAGACCAGGGAAAAAAAAGAAGAAAGAAAGAAGGATTTCTTGTAGTACAAAAAAAACTCTGGAGAAATTAATGTAAATGTAACACATTGTTCATTCCATTCTAGTAATTAATTAACCCTAATATTTTCCCTTGAAGTTTCCAATCTAAAATTAATTAGTTTATGGAACAATACCAATGAGATATTATTTGAAAAATTATTTTGGAATAAATATTTTGAGAAAGACAATATTATTAATAGATTATATATGATTAGATAATATATTTGGTTGAAGAGATAAAAATATGAATATAAAATAAATTTGTTAAGATAATTTTTGAATGT
>Ga0325401_1001229_pt1 | contig 21312 bp, 25 predicted proteins | sample PopdelMetagenome_FD_205666 | JGI IMG/M metagenome (GOLD analysis project Ga0325401, IMG submission 205666) | Populus deltoides microbial communities from Bellville, Georgia, United States - Xylem-PdKOR-R2 | ecosystem: Host-associated > Plants > Phyllosphere > Stem > Wood/Secondary xylem | place... | reverse complement strand
TAGTGGGTTTCATTTCATGAAAGGGGTTTCACAAAGGTGTTTGTTTTATCCTGCTCCTTTCCTTATGGGGCATATCTGACTAAGGGAATATATTTGAGTTTGTGTTGATTTTGATTTCTTAGGTGGTGTTTTAAGTTTTTTGAGGTCACATATAGGTTTGTTGAGGTGTTTAGTGTGTTTTTTAAGTATTTTATTTTGTCAAAAATGGGTTGAAATAAGTTTTTTAACAAAAAAAAATACTTGAGCCCCTATTTTTCTAGCACTTTGGTCGCTAAACTTTGTATAAAGCAAACGACACGCCATCTGTTATCCTTTTAAAAAAAAAATAGGGTGAATAACAAGTCGCTCACGGGCTGAGCTAGATGGTCCAGGCACGTAGACTGGGCTGGAAAGCCCAAGCACCGGGCTGTTTTTCTTTTAATGCCCGTGCAAGTTAGGGCACCAAGCCCATATGCATGGGCTCCTTTTAGTTTATTGTTTTTGTTTTTGTTTTTATATTTGAGCTAAAAAATAATGATAAAAAATCATTGGACCCAATTAATTTATGAGTCAAATAGTTGGTTTAATGGATTAATTTATAACATTCAGGGTATTATTTGTTTTTTTTTTTGTGTCCCTCAATTTAATATATATATATATATATATAACTATTTTTTATTGATGGTCTTTTTTTTTATTTAACTCAAACCTAAAAGAATGAAATTTTATTATTTATTATCATTAATCTACTTTTGCTATCTCAACCCCACATGCTTACCACAGTTTTTTCTCTTTCAAAAAAAATCATACAAAAAAATTATTATGGATTTTATTATTATATAATTAAATAAAGGATAATATAAAAAAATTATTAATTCAGATGATGTGCGAGTCTTATTTATTAACTTGAATTCATTTAGAGTTTTTAAATTAAATATTATTTTTCACTAATTTAATTATTTAATATTAAATTAATTAAAAATTAAACTTTCTATTTTCAACTCCGGAAATGCATTCACAAATGAGAGTGAAGATAGTGGCAGACAGCATCTTGACATTAGGTAAGATGTTGTGGATAAACAAAGAAGACAAGAAACAAACTCAAATTTAGATAAGACTACATCGAAGTACGAGAATCCTTATCACCAATCACACTAAGCTCCACGCCCCCAAAGATGGATAATATTACCTATGTCCACCTTGGGAAAACATAACCTTAATGTCTGAAAGTGATCCTATAAATACTACTTGAGACCTTGGTGGTCACCTCTCCCCGTCTGTGATCGTATATCAATTCTGTAAACAAAAAACAAAGGCATAAATTTTCGGCAATTTTACAGTTTTATTTTGTAAGTGTTAGCTTGGAAAGGAGAGGATTAAAATGTTGGCAATTTTTCACAAAGCTTTTGCTCACCCACCTGAGGAGCTTAATAGTCCAGCATCTCAAAATGGTAGTAAGAAGCCTAAGCTTCCTGAGGAAACACTCAATGATTTCCTTTCTCACCACCCTCAGAAAACTTTCTCCATGAACTTTGGTCAAGCTGCTGTGCTTGCCTATGCTCCCCAAGACAACCCTTTCTCTCCTCAACAAAAGTACTTGCATATTGATTGAATTTCCTTTCCATTGTTAAATATTTGTTGTTTGATTCATTCAAAAATTGTTAAATTACTGTCTTGTTGATGGTATATGTTCTGCAGGCTGTTTTGTGGTTTTGATGGTATATACTGCCTTTTCTCTGGAAGCTTGAACAACTTATGCACACTCAATAGGCAGTATGGATTGACAAAGGGGACTAATGAGGCCATGTTTGTGATAGAAGCTTATAAGACTCTTCGTGATCGAGGTCCTTATCCAGCTGATCAAGTTGTTAAGGATCTTGATGGGAGCTTTGCTTTCGTTATCTACGATAGCACGGCTGGAAGTGTTTTTGCTGCTCTGGTATGTTAAATTCTTCATTTTGACTCCTTTTGTCAATTGGTTAATTCAATCTAATGAGCTATGTTCAAATCATATCCAAGCATCTTTTATTTTCTTGGTCTAGCTTCCAAGTTTACTGTATGGTCACAGGGTTCTGATGGTGGAGTTAAGCTGTACTGGGGTATTGCAGCAGATGGCTCTGTGGTGATATCTGATGATTTGGAAGTCATAAAAGAAAGCTGTGTCAAATCGTTTGCTCCCTTCCCAACAGGTACTTTGTATTGTAATAGCAAGGGCTAATCACAGATGACAAACAACATCAATGTTTTTGGAGCTGCATTAATATCACAATCTGGATTTGCATTATAATCATCTCTCTTTTACATGAGAAAATGTTGCTGTGTGTCATATATAATGGTTGATATACTCATCAAAATGATAATGGTGATGGATGCGCAGGATTCATGTTCCATAGTGAAGGAGGCTTGATGAGCTTTGAGCATCCAATGAACAAAGTTAGAGCAATGCCAAGGACCGACAGTGAAGGATTTCTCTGTGGGGCAAATTTCAAGGTTGATGTCTACACAAGGATCAACAGCTTACCCCGTAGAGGTAGTGAAGCTAATTGGACCGAGTGGCAATCACACAGCTAAGAATTTGTTGTGCTTCAATTCATAACCGGATCAAAAAATGTTAGCATCAGCTACCATCTTCCAAACTGTTATCTAATTTCTTAACGTTTTCTCTGCTTTGTTTTGTTTTCGTTTTTATTTTTGTTTATTTTACTCTGTTTTCTTTTCACTTGGTACAGCTATCAATAAGAGGGCAACGTGTTCAATCGGCGCCCAGAACTTTTTATTTATCTATTCACTTTTATGAATCCTTTAAACCCCCAATCAAAGCTCGGGAAAAAAATCCTTTCTGCCAGTCACAAAATTAGAGAATCAATCTGAATTTGCAGTTTTGCACACACTTAAAACGTATTGATCCTAAGGAAAAGGCAGAGGCAATGCCTCTCAACAAATACTCATAAAAGAATCTGCTTAAACAGCAAATACCAAAGCTGTGAAAGCATTTAGAGTTAGTTTTAAGAAATTTTTTGAAAAAAATTGAAAATAGATTATTATTTTTTTATATTTTTAGATTATTTCATGTAACGAGCTATGTTCAAATCATGATATATATTATTAAAAATAAAAATAAAAATTATATATTATATATTATTTTAATATATTTTTAAACAAAAAACATTTTAAAAAACTTCAGCTATCCATAGCAAAAGTTTAGCTTCTGATATTTACTTGCCGCGTGATTATGTATTGAAGAAATCGAAGCTCTGAGATGCGGAAAAGGATGGCGTGCCAAAAAATACCAACTTGATTAAAACGCATGATAAGCTAATCCAAGGCAGGGACAAAAAACTTGTAATGCCAACGAGGGCAATAATACCAAAATGGTCATATTTTCCATGTAGTATACAAGGTGATATAATAAAACCAACAACATGAGGAGGAGGAGATCATTCCTTCCACATGTCTGCAAATTCATCAGGCTCCAATGGATTAGATAGCTCGTGCATCTTCCTCCTCGTCTTGGCTTTGACTTTCTTGGCAAACTTCCCAGCCTTCTGCTTTTTCTCCAGTGCTCGAATCTGCGAGATTGAAATGAATATCATGCCATTGATGCCAAAACACTAAAAGAGAGAAAAATGGATTATATATAATCACAGCAATTGAGGACAAACACCTAATAACCTCTGAACAAAAAGGTCAGTGAATGAACAGACAGTGCATGGTCGCATTGGCTTGAACATTTGTTGAACACAGTTATTAGGCAAACCCGAAAGGGGGGGGGGGGGACTCGACCATGAATCTAGCCAGAAGATTCTTGACGGTTTCATTTAAACAAGAAACTTATCACTATGGAAAACCATCAAAATGGTGGATATTTTGATACAGCTCATCAAACGAGGAGCTCTTCTCTAACTAAAGAAAAGTTAATCATACTTGTGATGCCAAAATGAAAATTAACGTGAAGAAAACTCTGACCTGGTTAGGTGATACAAAAAAGGGATTTTCATACAATGTTGGGCCTCCAAAGCTGCCACCAAAAATCTTGATAGGATTCAAGCAAAATCTTGGACCAACCTGCACAAAATCATTCTATCGAAATTAAATAGCTACCGTAGGTGTTTCACTGTGTGCATAAATTCAAAAGTACATCAGAGCAAAACCTCAACAAGGGTCATCTTATCCAGGCCTCCTCGAGCTATTTTATCTGTTTCGTTATGAGGAACAGATATCTATATCAAAGAAGAAAAGGAGACGGTTATGAGTAAGTTTAAAAAAAATAATGAAAACAGGGTGAAAAAAGCTTCATAGCAAATAAAAACAAGGGGTATAAAAAACATTTTCAAAACGCTAGAGAGCATTCCAAAATCATGCTACTATGACACTTGTATGCAATTGCAACAAGCGTTGTGCATAAAAAGTTGAGGGATATACATACATATATATTCATATGCATAAAAATTCAGGTATTTTTTGAAAGTTTGAAAGCAGTGCAACTGCTGATTTTGAGCAACCACTTTATGGGTCTAGAATTGTTCTCTACATCACATTGCTCTTGCACTATTAAAAGGGACTCAGAGCTTCAAGCAAAGAAGATTTCTGAGTGCTCACATTAGAATAAAAGAACTGGGACTGAGTATCGGTAATTGCAATAACATGGTTCTAATTGGTGATTACGGATGCTGATAGCTACATCTGAGAAAGTTATCCCACAGAATAATGGAAGACAACATTGTGTGCTCGTCAATACAGATTTTACTATGACAGCCAACACCTTTAAATAAATAAGATATTAAAGTAATTTCAGTCACTGAATCTGCAAGAGCACCAGAAGTATAGTATCTCTATAACTGCAACTATAAAACCATCTGTAGTGGAATTTGGATGGCTGAACCAGCCTCTAATATTCAAGTAGTGTATCCCTTTCATTCCTAAAGCAGGCTGTAAGTAACACGGCATAACAATTTAAGAATATATGTGAAAACAAGGGATAAAACAGAGGAATGAACATCTATCATGAGTGAAGGAAAAAAGTAGGAAGAAAAGGCAAAAGATAGAAAATGCAGCCAAAGGGTTGCCTGGGCTTTATGGCCAGAAAAGAAAGAAATCTTTCTTATATAAATTTATGAAAATATAAAAAATGTGATTTATTACAGCAGTAGCAGCCATTAAATAATATGTAAACCCTAAAAAAAAGTAAAACCTGGCCCTTAAAAATAACTAAATCTTAGTTGTCCAAACCTCCCTAATAAATAGGGCATAATAAATAAGGGAAGGAAAAACCCTAATTATATGAAGCTGCTACAGTATCGTGAACTACACAACTTAGGATTTATCCTGCATCAAGATGTCCAATGATGAAAGTGGCCATTCTGCAAGTCCAATGAACAGACTATTTGATTGATAGCTGTGCTTAAGGTTCCAAACTAAAAGAAGGATCCAATCTGACAAACTGAAAATCTCGTATATCAAAGGTTAACCTGAGACATGCAACATCTATCTGGAAGGGTACCGTCAATTAAAAGCTGTTTTGATATTTAGTAGAAATCCCAGCCTAGGAAATTTGCAGAAAAGGTGAAGAGGAAAAGGAAATAACTTTTCAATATATGTGGGTTTCTGACTAGGGATTTCCAAGCGAATAATGTAGCACATTTTTTAGGATTCCAAAATACCAGACAACTAAAAGGTCTTCAATGATATGTGCCCAATCTACAAAATAGCAAAGCCCGTACCACTTCATATGTAAATTTCTAGCTTGAACGACTTGTGGAAGGGGTTAGTTCATTAATTTGTTATAATTTCCAAGTTAGAAACATAAAGCTAGGAAAAACATTAAAAACCTCAATGCACAGTAGCATGTTATGGGGCAAAGTGGGAAAATATTTAGTTTTTGAAGGCAGAAATTGTATAAATGCTTCAATAAAATTTGACTTCCAAATACAGTCTAATATACCTGGTAATTCCGAAACCATATATGGTCATCAACAATGGAGAAAACAAAGACATGGTCAAAAAAAGGCTTAGATTTCCTGTGATCTTTTGGAGTTCCAAATATCTGGAAAAAAAAGATGAAAAGGTCAATGTCTAAGTATCATATAAAATGACTTTTGAAGTTAACACACAGAGTTCATCATCAACGATTGGTATAGCATATGAGAAGGAATCAGAAGTTACATTTTGCAACCTTGAAAGAAAAGTTTGAGTGTTGTATCGGTGCAGTTAACATATCAGTCAGTAGGTCCTCAACTAATCTTAAAAAACATAAATGACTAAATCTTGAGCTAAAAAAGTTGCTTTATGAATGTATCTGATTCTACACAGCACCAGAAACAAAACAGTCCAAAATGGTCATCTCTCTCACCATACTGTTATGAACAAGGCCATAAGATGCGAGAGGAGCACTTGTATTATTGCAAAAATTGTAGATACTAGAATATCAATCATATTTGTTTACCATATTTCCTGGCAGACTTTGCCATTGGAAGATATTTTGGAAAGGTATTTCACGATTGTCTTTTAGAGAATGAAGAATCTGGTGGTATAGTCATGCATTATAAGATAGACCACAGATAAATGTTGCTTCTAAGGTGGGAAACAAAAATCAAAATACCTGAATGATCATCTCCTTCAGGAGTTTCCAGTGGGCATCTTTATCAAAATTAGCTGAGAAAGTCAAGAGGGGTCTTGACCCTTTCAGATGATTTCCTGTAAGCTTCAATTCTTCCATTGTGTGCACTAAAATGAACAAGACAAGTTGCAATGGTTAGGCTACTTAGTCATAATACAAGAAAAGAGCTAACCATGTGAACAAATCAATTTATTAGATTAATCACAACAGCAGCTTCTTTTTTCTTTTCTTCCTGTTTCTGTTTTTTTTTTTTTTTTTTGGTTAAAGAGATTATACTACCAGAATGGGAACAGAAGAAAATTACAAAAAGGACTGCAGGGTATCCTCCATAGTAGAGCGCAAGAAATTGGATCAAAGAAAATCAGGAAATGGCTCTCCAGTGCCACTGAATACTAATGGAAGGAAAATGTTCGAATGCCCAACCCAAAACACCACAAGAAGTCAGAAGGACTATTCTAGACCATAACAAAGGCTTAAAAATAGAGAATTTTTGAGATTTTCAAATTTTACTCCACACAAATACTCAAGTCAAAGCAGACAAGGTACATCTCTATGAAGATTTCGCTATCTTCCACCTCCCAATACCATTAAATGCATGTGTTAAAATTGTGATGCTACAAACATTAGCATTTGAATATAATAAGTGCAAGCCTATTAGAAAACATGATTATAAAAAATATCACAAAAAAATAAAAAATTAACATACCAGCATTGACTAAGAATTTCACAGACGGACCACTAGGGCACTTGACCATCCATAGATACAAATCTTTATGTTTCCTGCACTGAAATAGAGAGAGAAAGGAGAACAAAAAAATTATCAACAACAAACAATCTAAAATATGGCAACTTAAGTTCATCTTTTTTTCCTAATCTCAAAGTCGATAGTTATATAATCACCACACCTCCTCTCAAAGTTACCAAGTTATTTTCCTTCAAATTACCAAACCACGCAAACAAGTGGAACAGTTATCAATATCAAAATTCATGTGATGAGTTATCGTAGGTATTAAACCTGCAACCACTTGCACAAATAATATGGAATTAACCAGGTCGAATTGTTTCTTTAAGGAAGAAAACAACTAAATTTGAAGTTCACCTCAAAGAACAAAGAGGAAGAACCATTCTTCAACTCAACAAGCTCATTCAATGTCGCGCCTTTAGTACTTGTAGACTCAACCTTACTATCCTTCTTACAATGCGGCAGAAGTGACACCAAATTCAACATCAAATGCCTATACCTGCAACACCAACAATTCTTTCAAACACCAACAAAATTCAGCAACCCCCCAAAATCCCAACAAACCCCGAAATCAAATATATATATATAAGCATTAATATAAAAGGATTGGATCTTTATGGAACCTGAAATTGATACGCCTAGAACAAGTAACCAAGACTTTCTCTTTATTTCTAAAACCACCCTGTTGAGGAGGTATAAATTCAGTCTCTTTCACTTCAGGTTTATCTTTCCAGCCCAAGAGCGTCCTTTTGGGTCTCTCTGGTGCACCTTCATCTTTCTTTGCAGGTTCAATGACCTGTGTCTCAACGTGCTTTCTCTTCTTTCCCATAGTTTTCTTTGGTTACGTACAGATACCTGAAACACATGAAATCTTTAGCTTAAACACCATGAAAACAATACAAAGTTTGTATTTAGTTGTCAAGAGAACTAAGCAAGAGAAGGGTCGGTACCTAAAGAGGGGAAAGCTAGCTGCAGAGAGGAAGATACAGAGAGACAACAAGTTTCTGCCACCGAGGAGCAAAACCGTGATAAAAACCTAAAAGTTAAAAAAAAAAAGGAATTGAAAGTGCTCACGGCCCAAACTAGTCGATTGGACTCTTATAGCTTAAGATGGATTGGCCCAATAAATGATGAGCTCAAGCCGAGTAATCCCAGATGGGTGGATTTTTATGGAGAAAAGTGTCCTGTGTTTTTTTTTTTATTGTTGAACCTTTTCTTATGTTAACAACTCGGAAACTCTTTCTATTTATATGGTAAACACAAACAAATTAGCAGAATGCTTTTTTTCTTATTTTAATTAAACATCTAAATTGTTTATATATATATATATATATATATATAGCTTTACAAAGATAACATGCTTATTAAAGCGGTAAATCTTTAAGAATCAAACATCTTGTTCATGAAGAATAGGAATTATTCAAACCATTATGTGTTTAGAAGTGTAGTTGTGGTTGTATTTTAAAGTATTTTTCATTCAGAAATGTATCAAGATAATATTTTTTATTTTTTAAAAAATTATTTTTTATATTAACGTATCAAAATGATTCAAAAACACTAAAAAAATATTAATTTTAAGAAAAAAAACCAAAATTTTTGAAAACACGAGTTGGACCACATTCCCAAACGATACCTGCAAGTCCTAAAGACTATTAATTCTAACAACGAATAGTTTCAATATCCTCCCTCTTGAACTTATGTCTTAACATAAAAACATAACCTAAAGTACTTATTCTGATATAAACCTAGCGAATATAAAGATATAGAAACTCATAGTCAAGATTGATCATGAATTTTAAAATAAAGCCAAATTCAAACTTTTAAATTGAGCTTGACACTACGATAACTTGTATCAAGACACCAAAACTATAATAATTGAGCCCCCCAATGATTATAAAGAACTGCAAATGAGAAGAATAAAAGACTTTATAAAGATTGGTTAATACTTTGATAATTCAATAGAATTTCTTTGCATAACCAAAACAAGAAAAATCTCTCACAACACATAATAATAATTGTTGAAATCAAAATCTAAAAAATAAATACTTAATTACAAGATAAATAATATATTTATAATAGGTAAAAATATATTAAATAATGTTGGAGAATAATAAAAGAGTTCTAAATAAATAAATATAAATTAACTAGAAAACTAATACAATTCTTGTATAGTAGATTATGGACCTTATTGTAAAGCATTATCGATGTCTGATTGATCTAAACTTTTAACCTAAAATAAAACAAGGCTTCTGAAATCTTCTGATAAAACTTCAGCTTGATCCAAAAGTCGGATCGAAAATTATGCATTTTAGATTAAAACTATATATTATGAATTAATTAGCCCATAAAGTAGATGGATCAGGCCCTTCTTGTACATAAATTAAATTGACTAAGATTTGATCATCACTTATTGAAGATGTAGCCTCATTGACCCAAATACTCCAAATAAACCCATTGAATGCATCATTGAGCTTTTTTGCCATTGATATTGTAATTTGCTCATCTAAACTTCTAATAGATCATTTGGTGTAGTTTGGATCGCATAATCCTTTATGTCCTTAAAAGGATTTGACCTTGAATCTCCACCTACATTAAATAAAAAAAAATATAAAAAATATTGAAAGTAATACTAACACTATACTCATTTGGTAAATTCACTTTACAGACATTATCGTTAATTCTTTCAAGGATTTGGAATGACCCATCTCCTCTCAACATTAATTTAGATCTTCTTTGTTTAATAAATCTCTTCTTTCATATATCCACCCAAACCTAATCACTTGGTTTGAAAATATCTGTCTTTCGTTTTTTTATTAGCTTTGAATGTATATTACTCGTTTTTTTTGTATTTGTCGCCTCACATTCTCATAAAAATCATTTACTACCTGTGATTTTCTATTGTCATTAAGACTAGCCCTTTCATCAATAAATAAATAAAAATCAAATCAAATCCAAAAAAGTTAAAGGATTAAAGTCATAGACAATTTCAAAATAAGAATATTCAAAGTAGAATACACACTTATATTATAAGCAAATTCAATAAATGGCAGACAATAATCCCAGTTTTTTAAATTCTTTTGATTAATAGTTCTTAATAATGTAGTTAAAGTCCGGTTAACTACTTTAATTTGATCATCTATTTGTTGATAACTAGTAAAAAATAACAATTTTATTTCTAATTTTCCTTACAAAAACCTTCCAAAAGTGGCTTAGAAATTTAACATCATGGTCAGACATAATGCTCCTAAATACTCTATGAATTTGAACCATCTTTGTTAATTGCATCATCGGTTATTGCTACCTAATTTTTTATCCTATTTTTTGAAAACTAAAAATAACAAAAAAAACAAAAACTCAAAAAAATATGTTCTTGATGTACATCTTTGCATCAGTTACAATGTTTTTTTTCTATGCGATCAGTTATTAACGTGTCTTTTTAATTCAATGTTAATGTTACTTTTTAAAAAAAAGAAATCAAAATCAAAAAATCAAAATTTACAAAAATAACAAATATGAAAAAAAAAAATTAAGGAACCAAATTGTTTTTGAGTTATTTTATCACCAAGTTTGCTTAGGCACTAAGAAATTAAAAATAACAAATTTTTTTACATATAAATAAATGATTATACCGCACACAAATGTGGTGGGAATTAGTTAGAGAAGCCAACAAGAAATCAATAAATAAACCTTCTCTCCCTGAAAAAATGAAAAAATATGACCCCCTCTCATTCTCTCCCCATCTACCACCGCTGGTTAGGACCATTTTCCCTTGTTCTTTTCCTTTATTAAGAACCCTCTCCAGACCATGCAAGCCAACACCATTCACCATTACCATCTTTAACCCATGATCTCCTTATCCCATCCACCATGATAGCCCATCAGACGCCAACAAATCCAACCACAGCCCATCGTTAGCAGTTCGAAAAGAAAACAGTAGCAATGCTAATATAGTGATAGTAGCAGCGACTGTCATTTCCTTCTGTTTTCTGATTTTTGTAGTGGGGTCAGCAACAACACCTGTAAGCAATAGTAAAGGTGATGAGGAGGGTTCAATAACATCAACAACAATAACTTGGCTGATTTCCTTAGAAGAGTTTTCGTAGCGGTCCAACCATACCTGTTTGATATTGCAACAACAACAACAATAGCTTTCAGCATCTGTAGCTCCCCAAGGTCCCAACAGCTGTAATTTCTCCTCTGTTTCCTTCAAGAGCAGCAGTCTCTACTCAGAAGGTACGAGCACCTCCACAGTGATTTTCCAGCTCCAGCACTTCAGCACAGCAGCGCTGTATCACATGAACTCCAGTGGTATCAGCTTCAACACAAAAGCCCATCTATCAATCCAATTGGCAGCTCAACTAAAGTCTCCCTGTACATGGCAACCAGCAACAACAACAACATTCACTTCATCATCAATCAACTACAACAATGAAGGATTTTTCTACAGAAACTTACCTTCTAAACAACGTCATCTTCAGCAGTAGCAATATATGATCTTCCAGTAGCAGTCATGGAAGTTCCTCTATCACAACAACACCACATGCAAGCATGTTTTCTTATAGTCATGGTTTTCTTTAGCAACAGCACCGTAGGTTCTTTCTAGCCAGACCAGTAACTTCTGGTAACAGCACCGTGAGCCTCCCTAATGCAACCTTTTTTCATCTCCAACAGCTTCAACCATGGACCACCACCAGTCGCAACCCTTTTTAGCTAAACCACCACCATCAGCAAAGATTTCCCAGAACCAATAAATGCAATCGTGGCATCCTCAACACAGGTAATCTTTCTCTTTCTTACATTTCTTTTGCATGTTATTTTGTTGAAATGTAATTAATGGTGGGAGAATAGGAATGCTGGAAATGCAGACATGATATGTATGTGCGTGTATTTATTTGTTTAGCCGAGGATATCACGGTTTGAAAATGAGAAGTAGATTTTACGTGTTAATTTAGATTGAATTATGTTGTTGTTTTAATTTTTTATATAAAAAAATTTCATTTTAAAAAATAAGATAAACTATGTTTTTTTTCTAGTTGTTCAGGTTTTGTTTTAGACTTATCAAGTTGATCAGGTCACTTCAGATCAATCTCTACATGATTTATTTTTTTTTTAAAAAAAATACATTAGCAATATCTAGATATTTTCTTTTATTTTTATAAAAACAATTGACCCAACCCACAACATATCTCGGGTAAAATGATCTAGTGAGTTGCTTATTAAATTGGTACTTAACCCATTCCATTTTTAGAGATGACACTAGTTATTTGACCTACACTTCACTATAAGCCAAATAAATTTTTTAAGCAAAAAAAATAAATATGCAAACTTTTCAAATGTGTTTTTTTAAAATCTAATTATTTATAAAAAAGCTTATGGATGCATTAAATTAAATATATTAAGAATCGTATATGCCAATGAATGCAAAAAACAAAATATTAATGTATCTATTCAACACGCTTAGTTGCGAGTTGAATAATTTTTTTAGCAAAGATAAATAAATATGCAAACCTTTCAAATGTGTTTTTTTTTATAATCTAATTATAAATCAAAAGACATATGTGTGCATTGAATTAAATACATTGAGAATCATATGTGTCAATAAATGCAAAAAAACAAAGTGTTAACGTACTTATTCAACTCGATTCTCTGCAGGTCAAATTTGTTTTTTTAACGTAAAAGAATTAATGTGTAGATGTTATTAATGTATTTTTTGACATCGAGTAACAAATATAACCATGAATCAAAATGTTAATGTTTACATATAAGAAAATATAATAAATATCATATGCATTAATAAAAACATATAAGATCCCAAGCTAACTTTTAACGTAACAGAAGAATAGGACAATGTTATAATTGTTATTGTGAAACACCATTTTTTTAGTCTTTGTATAATATTTTTTTAAAATGTAAATTAAAAAATCACAAAAAAATTAAAAAAATAATAAATATAAGAACAAAAATATATATATAAATAGGCAGAATGTAGAATAGGTAGAATGTAGAGTGATAAATATTAAAGTATAAAAAATAAAAAATAATATTTTTTTCAAAAAAAAGTGTAAAGAAAAAAATAAAAACTAAGAAAATATTACAAAAAATAAAAATAAAAAATAGTAATAAATAGATTAAATGTAAAATGATAAAAATGTCAAGTATAAAAAGAAATAAAATATAAAAAAAAATTGTTTTTTTTAAAACAAAAATTATAATTTTGTCACTGCTACACTACCACTACAGTAATAGATAAAATTTATAATTATATCATTTTCACGTGAAAATACTATTTTTTTTATAATAATAATAATAATGAAGAAATATTTTGACCAGGGACAAAATTGATTAACCCTAAATAGAACGGAGACTTATTTGTCTATTCGTTTCATTGAAACCATGCAACATGTCGCTTCAAGAACCAACGACATACCCTCCACCAGATATTCGCAACCCAACTCGAAGGTTCTCTCTTCTTTTTCACCGAGTGAGAAGTGAAGAGGAAGTTGAATTTCAGAGACACTGTGACTGTAAAGAGAGAAATGGGAGACCGCTACTTCCCAAATGAAATGCCAGACTACATACCAGAAACAACGACAACAGCAGTGGACGAAACAGTCAGTGAAAGAAACAACAAAGACTCACTTACAAAGCTCCTGTCTTTGCCGTACAACATTCTCTCTCAAAGACTTAAAGCATCAGCCCTGGACGTCAAAGACACAGTTAAGTTTCCCCTTTCACTCAACTCTATCCTTTTGACTTTTGGCTTCCATTTGTTTCTAACTTTCAGACACACCCCATCATGGTACTCTAGTTTTTTTAATGTTAAATATTGAAGGGTTTTCTTTTTTCTTATTGGTTGTGTTTTAACTTCAGGTGGTGAGGGAGACATGGGGAATGAGTGGGAAGAGAGTGAAAGATTATAGTTTGTACACCGGGGCATTAGGGACTGCATACTTGCTTTTTAAAGCATACCAAGTTACCAGGAATCAGAATGATCTTAACTTGTGCTCTGACATTATCAAGGCTTGCGATTCTGTTTCTAGAGATTCTGGGTATTCTCTCTCTCTCTCTTTTTCTCTGTCTGTTTGGTTGCTGGCTCATCCAAGAATAGGTGTTACTACTTTTGGATATTTTAATGCGGAGGTTGCTTTAATTGTATGGGAATTGAGGTTCTAAACAACTATGGATTCAATTCTTGCTTTATCTGAGGTTAAATGGGGATAAATTCATATTGAAGCTCGTCGATGTGTTGTGCTGCGTTTGATTATTCTATCATTACGGGAATCATGCACTCAGTTATGGTTGTCTCGCTTTCTATTAGCATTTTTCTCTTGTATTTGGTTATTTGGTTTGTGGAAATGCTCAATTGTGTATTTGATCCTGGCATGGCTTGTCACTGTAAATGTTTAAATTTTTCAATATGTTTGAAGTCGGCACTTAATTTTATATGCCAAGTCTAGGTTAAATTTTAGGTGTAAGTGTTACTTCCCAATCCTTGGGGAAAACAGATAAGTCAACTTGATATAGTTGCTTATGTGATCCGTTGGGGCTGCAGACGTGTGACATTTATATGTGGACGGGCTGGTGTTTGTGCTCTTGGTGCTGTTGCAGCAAAGCATGCAGGGGATGGAAGGTTATTAGATCATTACTTAGCTCAGTTCAAAGAGGTGCCTGTTGCATTTCCTCCCCTTCTATGCATTTTTTTTCCATCAAAAGTTGGTTGCTTTTATATATCTTAATTAATATTTTTTCATCTTTTTATAAACCTAATTAATATGATTTTTTTTTTTTTTTTACTCGAGAGCAGATCAGACTTCCTAGTGATTTGCCATATGAGTTATTATATGGGAGAGCTGGGTTCTTATGGGCCTGCTCATTTCTAAATAAGCATATTGGTAAAGAAACCATATCTACAAGCCGCAAAGTAAGGCATTTCTTTTATTTCTTTTCAATCCAGCATTCATTATTGATTAGATGAACCCTTTGCGAAGTTGGCTTTGAAACATCTGCAGAGAGCAGTTGTGGATGAAATAATTAAGGCTGGAAGATTGACACGCAAGGGAAAATGTCCACTGCTGTATGAATGGCATGGAAAAAGGTACTGGGGTGCTGCCCATGGACTGGCTGGAATCATGCTTGTTTTGATGGACTTGGAACTGACACCAGATGAGGTGGAGGATGTCAAGGGTACTTTACACTACATGATTAAGAACCATTTTCCCAGTGGCAATTATCCTTCTAGTGAAGGAAATAAATCTGATTGCCTTGTGCATTGGTGTCATGGGGCTCCTGGGATTGCTCTTACCCTTGCGAAAGCAGCTGAGGTAATCCTTGTATAGTGATGCAAGCTGCATAAGGTAGCCTAGGTGCTAATGGATTTTGTCTAGGCATGTATGCTTGTGTGGGTTGTCTTTTACTATGTGCATTTTGGCTTGCGTACCTGCCAATAAAAATTGGTGAAAGTACCCCATTAGTTGAAGATTTAATGCTATTTTTTCATGTAAATGGACAAATAAATATTCCATTGTTTGATGACATTTCTGATCTCGTCCATATTAAGAAATGAAGAAAGAATTTCAGTCTCATAGAGGAAGAACCATTCTTCCAAAGTGGAACGATCACCTGTCATTTTCTAGTGCTAAAAGTTCAAAACATGAGATTGAACAAGTCATCGCTACCACTTTCCAGATGTCTGCATCCACCTTTTTGTTCTTCAGTTAAAGACCATAAAATAAACACGAGCCTCTTCGATAGAAGAACTTTTTTTGTCTTGGTTCCAATTAAACACTAAACAAGTACGAACTAATTGAATACTTGTGTTAGAAATTCCCTGAATTGGTTTACCATTTCCATAAAGAATATAATTGACAATTCGAGGTTTCAAATTCTCTTTTTCCTGCAATAAATCCGGCGGAAAAAGTCTTTCTAAATTTATACCGTCCCCTCTTTCATATATGAGTACTGGTCAAACCAAAACAAAAGACTTTTTCTTGGTAGGTGTGATCTGTTGGACATAGATCCAATTTTTCACCTTTTTCGACTCCTTAGAATTTGTTTTTACTCTGTAGTCTTATTTGCATTATGAATTTCTTTGCAATGTTTGAATTATTCAGGTTTTTGGAGATAAGGAGTTTCTGCAGGCAGCAATGGAGGCAGGGGAGGTGGTTTGGAACCGGGGTTTGCTAAAGCGAGTTGGCATATGTCATGGAATCAGTGGAAATACCTATGTTTTTCTTTCACTCTACCGATTAACAGGTAATGTGGAGTACTTATACAGGGCCAAAGCCTTTGCTTGCTTTCTACATGATAGAGCACAAAAACTTGTATCAGAAGGGAAGATGCATGGAGGTGATCGCCCCTATTCACTGTTTGAGGGTTTTGGAGGAATGGCTTATCTCTTCCTTGACATCCTTGAACCATCGGAAGCCAGGTTCCCTGCTTATGAACTTTAGATCGCCATATAATATTTCGACTGTTACTAGATGTATCATATCATGTTTGCTTGTAAACCTTAATACAGTCTGTATATATTTGAAAGGATTTAGCTACTTGATTATATGGCTCTAACTTTTTGAATTGCTTTCTTCTCAAGTATAGAATGCTCATCAGGGAACACTACTAAGATTTTTTTTAGCTTCGGGGCATCTTATTCATACTGTGTTTAGCCACATCTAGGGCCACGCCCACCATGTGCAATTCTCTGGTTTTATCTGAATAACTCGGTTCTTTTTCTTTGGATAAATAGAAAGAATTTTACTAACAAGGATAGGCATTGTAGATGAACTTTTATTTCAGTAATCACATGAATTCATTATTTGGGGAACACTTGCGGTCTCTTTCTTTCCTTGAGCCTGTGGGTTAATGGCATGATTAGTTGATAAAGACCAGGGAAACTTTTCCAAGTCTGATATGGAAAAGTGAAAATGATGAGAAGCAACAACAGTTTTCAAGCCGCTGATCCTTGTTATCGTCAAAAGTTAAGGAGGAAGCTTAAAATTTGGAAAATGGATTGAGAGGGGTAGAAAACTGTATACAAGGCAACAACAAGTGATTTTGCACAACAACGATTTTGCATTGGACAAAATACCAGCTACAACACTTCCGGCCATTTGGCTTCTATAAGTGCAAAACAACGGACAGACAGTTAGACGCCACTTATTTAACAGCAAAATGGTCCATTTAGCTGTTAAATAGGCAAGAAAACTTTTTTTCTGGTTTAAAAGTGTTGAACCTGCCAGCATTAATCAGAGAAATCTGAACTTTGCAGTACGTGTGAGTGATTTTAGTGCCAATTGATTGATACAGAGTCATCTACTCTACTAAGTGAAAGTTGTTTACAGAAGCAAATCATCCAAATCCGAACTCACGAAAGGACGCAGTATTTTTTTTTTTTTTGGCACTAACATCATCCTCTCCCATGGCAAAGATTAGTACACAAGAAACTCTCTCCAGCCTTTCTCAATTAGGCCAAACCAACGAGTTTCTCGCTAACCTCCCACACTTTACGAGCCTTCTCTGCATCACTAGCTTCTTGAGATAGCTGATTCTCAAAAGAAGCCGAGTCCTTGTTCCAACTCCAGTAGACCCCTGATTTTGTCAAGCTTGGATCACTCACAACCTAAACAAGAAAGAGCAGATTATGTTATTGCACATTATACAAACCCATAGCAGAGCATTTTTATTTCTATAGTTTCCCCTGTTTTGGTTACCTGAGCAAGTCTTTTTCCAGCATCTTCCTCGGAGACGAAGCCCTTAGTGATGTACTTTTGGAATGGAGGGAATAGAAGCCTGAACAAAGGAATGTGCTCCCTGAACAAGCCTGTTGTGGCAATGCAACCTGGGTAAAGGGAAGCAAATGAAATGCCAGTTTCTTCATGGAAACGCCTGTGGAACTCTTGCATAGTGAGCATGTTGCAGACTTTGCTATCCTTATAGGCTTTGGCACCATCAAATTCACCACCGTCAATCATAGCTGAGCTGTTTAGCCCATTCAAGCCCCCTGCAAGTCCCCTCAAGTCACCAAGATTGGCCTTAGGAGGAACATTGCCAGCCAATGTATTTGTGTTCCCTAAAACATTTCACAGAAACAACACCAAATTTAGTGTAAACAATCGAAACATATTCACAAGAAAGTGAACCTTAAATGTATTATAGTGTATATACCTGTAATTGAGCCAACAATTATGAGACGTTTCGATGGGTAATCAGATTTCTTCATGTCCTCAAGCAACAATCTTGAAAGGAGGAAATGACCCAAATGGTTAGTTCCAACACTAAGTTCAAATCCTTCAGCAGTGAATGTAGGCTCTTTTGCAGTTGGCAGGTAAACAGCAGCATTGCAAACTAGCACATCAAGTGCCCTTCCTGATCGCCTAAAGGTCTCCACAAATTGGCGGACACTGTCCAGTGAAGCAAGGTCCAGATGCATAATGGTGCAGTTCTCTTTGGCAATGCCAGCTGATTTAGCAGCCCTTTCTGCCTTAAGGAAGTCTCTGCAGGCCATAATTACGTGCCATTTTCCAGTTTCAGCTAGAGCCTTAGCTGCTGCTAGACCTAATCCAGAGGAGGCACCAGTGACAATGCAGCATCCCTGTGTAAGAGTTTTCTTGCCGTCTGAAGAAGCCCTGTTGACTGCTGGAGTAGCAGTGGCCATTGATTGGGCTCTTACAGTCCCAACTCTTTGGTTGAATTCCCTCTGCGGTGAATAATATTATACAAATGAATTCATTAGAAAAATCCCTTTTGTTTGCGAGTTTGAATTAATGCATTTTCAGCCAAAAAAAAAGCAATAATGAACCGGCATAGTAGCTACCTTCCACTTCAATGTAGAAGAGCTAAAGTCAGCTTTGACATGGTCTGAGAGTGAAACTCCAAGCAAGCTTGACTCCTTCAAAGATGCACTAGATTTTCCCTGCATGGACAAACCACTGCCAAAATCAACACTAAATTTTCCTTCAATGCAACAAGTAAAAACAAAAACAAAACAAAGCACTACTAATATCTGACCTCTTTGGGGACAACAAAAGCAGAGGAAACCAAAGAAGCAGCCTGGAGAGCCATTACCGCTTGCAAAGCAAACTCTGTGCCTCGTAAAATGGGCTTTCAAATCCTTTGTTTTAAGGACTGTAGATTTTGTATACAGTACTGACTGGAGTGGAGCTCAGCTTAGAAGTGTGCAAAGGAGCTTGTTTGGAATTATATGTGATGTGTGTGTTGGGGGGAGGATATGTTTGGCAGACAGGATAAGATAATTAGCAGTGAATGTATCTTCCACATCACTTCCAAGCACCAATGAGATTTTGAGTTTTGGATTTCCCATGATATTAATGGCCTTGTTTTTTTGTTCCTTTGATAATTGACAAATAGTTAGGGATATTTGGGTGCGTTTCCCAAAATGTTCCACTCCTCTTAGCTATGGGCTGGGAGATATGGAGGTGTTGAATATGACAGGGAATGGTGGGGGCATATTTCTGGATTATGGATTAAGAGGCTGTGCCAGTCGAGCCAAGGTTTTGCCAGCCTCTCTATGGTTAGGGGGGGTGGTTGCAGACTTGGAGCCAAGGCGCCATGACAAAGTGGAGGGTCCCCGGTTGCAGTGACGGGGACATAAATGTGTTTGGATCTTGGCAGCCGCAATGGGCTTCCACAGAATTTATTTTTTTTTTTGTTCAGGTCGATTTCTACTATCACCCGCAAGCTCTCAGCTAACCCATCACTATGAGTTGGGGGATGGTTAAGAGCGGCCCTCTTAGCTGCGGAAAAGTGCTTGCCTGCCAAAGCTCACACCAAGTGGTAACTTTTGGGATATAACCTTACTAGCTGTTAAGACCAAGCCTAGGATTAATGGACAAAATGTTAAGCCAATCTGCTTCATTGTACATGTCTAAATTAGCTCCATGGAAAGAAAATGGCACAACTCATTTGGTTCTGAAACAAAAGAACTGCAGCTGTGAGGTCGCTTCAAGAACAGATAAAAACAGTGCTGCTGAGCGCCAATAATTGAATAGACTAGGGGTGAGTAAAAAAAACAAGAAAATCAAAAAAAAATTAACTGAAAAAACCGAATCATGAAAAAAAACCGATTAAACCGATTAGAATATTTAGAAAAATTTCTAGTTCGGTTCGGTTTCCAGTTTTGTATTGCTTGAACCGGGTAAGCCGAACAGAACCGGTTCGATTCAGAAATAAAAAAAGACAACAAAGCTTTCTAGTTTCTACAATAAGGCATTAAGACATAATAGTTAACCCTAGCAGAGTTCAGTCGTTCTCACTTCTCATAACCGCCCCCTCTCTTAGGCCTCAATTCTTGTTCGCACAGCCGCCCCCTTCCTTTGACACATGCTTTGTGATTCTACTATTGCCTGAATTATTGTTCAACTTTTTTGTTGATTTTGTTTCATCATTGGGTTTAGGGTATTGGGAATTGGGTGTTGGACTTGCTGATTATTCTGTTTTATAACAATTCATCAGTTATTCAGAATTACTTCGAGGTTTTTCTTGTAAAAAGAAAAGGCATTATGATTCAATGGATCTAAAATCCTCCTCCTATCTGTGTATGCTTATGCATGTTCATGTGCTAAAAACCAACCGAAAAAGCATATGGGTTTTTTTGGTTTTGGGCATCAAAAACCAAACCGAGACCGGTCGGTTTGGACCGTTGTCGGTTTTTTGTTTCTGGTTTGGTTGTTTTTTATAGGTAAAAACCGAACCGAGCCGAAAATAATTACCTCTTGAATAGACAACAATGGGTTAAAAGTTGGAGCCTACAAGACTAGACATGATCATTAAAGAATATGAAAGAATTTCATTTTAATTGAATAAGGTTTTTCCATGCGCATAACTCTACATTTCCCGACTTGACAAATACATCGGTTTCTAAATTCATAGTGTGGGGGGGGGGGGGGCGCCGGCCCGGGGGGGGGGGGGGGGTTGTGTTGGGGGGGGGTGGGTTGTGGTGGGGGGGGGGGGGGGGGGGGGA
>Ga0325401_1001225_pt1 | contig 21319 bp, 18 predicted proteins | sample PopdelMetagenome_FD_205666 | JGI IMG/M metagenome (GOLD analysis project Ga0325401, IMG submission 205666) | Populus deltoides microbial communities from Bellville, Georgia, United States - Xylem-PdKOR-R2 | ecosystem: Host-associated > Plants > Phyllosphere > Stem > Wood/Secondary xylem | place... | reverse complement strand
GACCACGACGAAGATCGCCACGGCGACGAGCGCGGCCACCGAGTGGATGCCGGCCGCGACCAGCGCCGCGATGGCGCCGATGGTCGCCCCGATCAGCGGGATCAGGTCGGCGATGCCCACGAAGAGGGCGATCAGCCCCGCGAAGGGCACCCCGGAGATCTTCAGCACCGCGTACGTGAGCCCGCCGCAGATGATGCTGATCAGCAGGTTGCCCGAGATGTAGCCGGTGATCGACTTGGCGCAGTCCGCGCTGACCCGGCGCACACGCTCGCGGGCCTCGTCGTCGTCGATGAGGTTCAGCAGGCCGGAGACGACCTTCGGGCCCTCGAGGACCATGAGGACGGCCAGGACGAAGACGGTGACGACGCCGGCGACGCCGGTCGCGATGCCGCTCAGCACCGCGGTCGCCGACCCGCCGAGCCCGGTGAGGGTGTTGCCGATGCTCTGCTCGTGGGTCTGGACGTAGGCCAGCACGCGGGTCCGCTCGAGCAGCGAGCCGATCGGTCCCCGGCCCTCGCGGGTCTGCTCGACCAGGTCCGGGAGCTGGGTGGCGAGCTGGGTGCCCTCGCGCACGAGCGGCACCACGAACAGCGCGAGGACGCCGGCGAGCAGCAGCACCCCGACGAGGAAGACGAGCAGCGTCGCCACCGTGCGGTGGCCGCCGACGTGGCGCTCCACCCAGCCCACGACCGGGTAGAGGGCGACGGTGAAGAAGACCGCGACGACGATCCAGACCAGCACGCGGCGCACGTCGTAGAGCAGCAGCAGCGCGAGGGCGGTCAGCAGGACCAGGCCGATGGTGGCGAGGATCGTCCGCACCGGCACGGGGCCGGGACGCGGACGCAGCGAGTGGGCGGGCACGTCCCGCCCGTACCCGCCGGCGGCCGGGTTACCCGTACGTCTCGACGTCGCTGAAGAGGCTGCTGACGCTCTCGCCGTGGTGGATCCGGTGCATGGTCTCGGCGAAGAGCGGGGCCACGGAGCGCACGACCAGGTGCGGGAGCTTGTCGCCGTGCGCCTGGGGCACCGTGTCGGTGGTGACCACCTGCTTGACGCCGGGCTCCTTGGCCAGGCGCTCGACGGCCTGGCCGGTGAAGAGGCCGTGCGTGCAGACGACCGTCGCCTCGTTCGCGCCGTGCTCGCGGAGCACGCGCAGCAGCTCCACGATCGAGCCGCCGGTGGCGATCTCGTCGTCGAGGATGATCACGTCGCGGCCCTCGACGTCGCCGACGATGCGGTCGATGACGACCCGGTCGTCGGAGAGGCGCTGCTTGGAACCGGCGGCCACGGGCAGGCCCAGCTCGCGGGCGAAGGCGGCGGCGACCTTGGCGTTGCCGAGGTCGGGGGAGACGACGACGGTGTTGCTGAGGTCGAAGCGGCGGAAGTGCGCCGCCAGCTCCAGCGTCGCGCTCAGGTGGTCGACCGGCACGGAGAAGAAGCCGTGCACCTGCGGGGAGTGCAGGGCCATGGTCAGCACGCGGGTCGCCCCGGCGCTGGCCAGCATGTCGGCGACGAGCCGGGCGCCGATGGAGATGCGCGGCTCGTCCTTCTTGTCCGAGCGGGCGTACGCGAAGTGCGGGATGACCGCGGTGATGTGGTCGGCCGAGGCGCCGCGGGCGGCGTCGAGCATCAGCAGGAGCTCCATGAGGTTCTCCTGCACCGGCGGCACCAGCGGCTGCACGACGTAGACGTCACGGCGCCGGCAGTTGGCGCGCAGCTGCACCTGCAGGCAGTCGTTGCTGAAGCGCCGCACCACCGACGGGCTCAGCTCGACCCCGAGGATGCGGCACACGTCGCGCGCGAACTCCGGGTGCGCCGACCCGCTGAAGACGGTGATCTCTCCGGTCACTGGTGGCCTCCTTGTCGTGCAGGGGCGACCCCACAGCTCTCGGCCCGCCCCCTGATCGGGAGGACCGGGGACCATCTCAGCGGACGGCCGGTCGGCGCGCGGCACCGGGGTCCCGGGCGGCAGGACCTGGGCCCTCGTACGGATTAGGGTCACGACCATGCGCAAGCCGCCTCCCCGCTCGGCGGTGCCGCACAAGTTCATCTACCGCGAGGTCGTGCGTCACCCCTCGGCGATCCTGTTCATCACCCAGCTGCTCGGCGTGCTCCTGTACGCCCTCGACGAGGCCACCTCGACCGCGACCGGCTGGCGGGTCGCCCTCGAGCTCTTCGGCGCCGGCGTGCTGGCGCTGGCGATCTGGGCCGTGCGGGACCAGCCGGGCCCGACCTGGATGGCGGTGATCCTCGGGGTGGCCGCGTCCGGGCTCTCGGTGCTCGGTCTCGTCCTCGGCTCGACCCCGGTCGAGCTCGCCGGCGACGTCGTGCACGCCGCGTTCTACTTCCTCGCCGCCTCCAGCATGTTGGTCTACATGCTCGCCGACTCCGACGTGACCCACGACGAGCTGTGGGCCGTGGGGGCGACGTTCACCCTGGTGGCGTGGGCGTTCGCGTACGTCTTCTCGGTCGTCCAGCAGCTCGTGCCCGGCAGCTTCATCGCCGCGACCGACCCCGACGCGCCGCGGACGTGGCTGGAGCTGCTCTTCCTCAGCTTCACCAACCTGTCGAGCACCGGTCTGTCCGACGTGGTGCCGGTGCTGCCCTTCGCGCGGGCGGTCGTGATGATCGAGCAGCTGGCCGGGCTCGCCTACGTGGCGCTGTTCGTGTCGCGGGTGGTCGGGCTGACGATCAACCGGCGTCGGATGACCCACCCCGAGGCCGGGGAGGACGTGCGGCGGGAGCAGGGAGCTGGGCAGCCAGGCCCGCGACGGGACCGATGACGGTGACCGCCGGGGCGCGGACGCCCGCGGCCTCGCCGACGGCGGCGATGTCGGAGACGGTCGCGCTGACGCTGCGCTGAGCGGGCAGTCCCGCGTCGGTGACGGTGAGCGCGGGCGTGGTGGCGGGCAGGCCCTGCGCGACGAGCTCGGCGGTGATCGCGGGCAGCGTGGCGATGCCCATCAGGACGACGAGCGTCGTGCCGCTGCGGGCCAGCGCACCCCAGTCGAGCGTCGAGCCCGGGTCGCCCGGCGGCAGGTGGCCCGAGACGACGGTGAAGCCCTGGGTGAGCGTGCGGTGGGTCAGCGGCACCCCGGCCAGGGCGGGCCCGGCCAGCGCCGAGGAGACACCCGGCACGACCTCGACGGGGATGCCGGCCTCGGCGCAGGCCTGCCACTCCTCGCCGCCGCGGCCGAAGACGAAGGGGTCGCCGCCCTTGAGGCGCACGACTCGCTTGCCGGCCCGAGCGTGCTCGACCAGCAGCTCGTTGATGCGCTCCTGGGGCGTGAACGACCCGCGCGGGATCTTGGCGACGTCGACCACCTCGGCGTGCGCGGGGGCCTGGTCGAGGACGCCGATGGGGGCGAGCCGGTCGGTGACGACCACGTCGGCGCTCCGGACGGCCTCGAGCCCGGCCACGGTGAGCAGCCCAGGGTCGCCGGGCCCGCCGCCCACGAGGACCACCGAGCCCTGGCCCGGGGTGGCGCTCGGCGCCGCGGCGGGTCGACGGCTGCCGACCACCGGCAGGCCGAGGTCGGCGCACCAGCGGCGGACGACCTCGTCGAGCGTGGGGTCGGCGACGACGACGAGGTGCACCGCGTGCAGGTCGACAGGGCTGGGGGAGCGCCGGTCGAGGCCGATCTGGCCGCGCTCGGCGAGGTCGACGACGGTGTCCACGGGGGTCTGGCCGACCACCCGGACCAGGGCCCCGGCATCGAGCAGCGACCGGACGGGCGCGAGCGCACCGGCACCGGCGCCGGCGACCAGCACGGCGCACCCGGCGAGGTCGAGGTCGGCGGCGAAGCTCACGCGAGGCACCGTACGACCGCCGCGGCGAGGGCGGCACTGGTCGTCTCGTCGCGGACGGCCACGCGGACCCAGCCGGCGTCCAGCCCGGGGAAGGTCTCGCCGCGCCGGACCGCGTACCCCTGGTCGCGCAGCGCGTGCCGCAGCCAGCCCCGCGGGCGCTCGGGGCGCAGGTGCGCGGTGTCGAGCAGGACGAACGGGGCGCGCGGGTCGCCGGCCGCGGTCAGCCCGAGCGGGGCGAGCGCGTCGAGCAGGACCCGCCGCCGGTCGGTGAACCGGTCCGCCGCGGCCGCCGCCTCGGCCCGGGCGGCGGGCGTCAGGCAGGCGACCGTGGCCGCGAGCGCCGGGGTCGAGGCGGACCAGGGCGGCTGCTGGGCGCGCAGCCGCGCCACCAGCGCCGGGTCCCCGACCACGTAGCCCGCCCGGAGCCCGGCCAGCCCCCAGGTCTTGGTCAGCGAGCGGAGCACGAGCACCCCGGGCAGGTCGGCGGCCGCGAGCGAGGCGGGTTCGCCCGGGACCGCGTCCATGAAGGCCTCGTCGACGACGAGCACGCGCCCGGGCCGGACGAGGGCCTCGAGCGTCGCGCGCGGGTGGAGCACGGAGGTGGGGTTCGTCGGGTTGCCGACCATGACCAGGTCGGCGTCCTCCGGCACCCGGGCGGGATCGAGGACGAAGCCCTCGGCCGCGGTGAGGACCAGGCGCTCGGGCCGGTGCCCGGCGGCGAGCAGCGCGGCCTCGGGCTCGGTGAACTGCGGGTGCACGACCAGCGCGTGCCGGGGGGCGAACGCCCGTGCGACCAGGGTGAACGCCTCCGCCCCACCGGCGGTGGGCAGCACCCGGTCGAGGTCGACGCCGTGCGCGGCGGCGATGGTCTTGGACGCCTCGTCCGTCCGCGGGTAGGCCCCCAGCGTCGCCGTGCTGGCGTTGATCACCTCGCGCAGCCAGGCCGGGGGTGCGGGCGTCGCGACGTTCACGGCGAGGTCGACGAGGCCCTCGCCCACGTCGCTGTCGCCGTGGTGGGCGAGGTCGTGGTCCTGCCCGTGCTGGTCCTGCTGACGCGCGGTGCGAGCCGCGTGGTCGTGCACCGCAGTCGCGAACGACTGGGCGAGCTGCGGGTGCCCGGCCCAGTGGACGTGCTGGTACGACGCGTGCAGCGTCGGGTGCCCGAGTCCGGCCGGGTCGCCGCTGAAGCCGTCGGCCTCGCCGCCCACGAGCCAGGCGGCGCCGTCCCCCTTGACTGGAGCCGTAGTCGTTCCGGGGGGGTTCGGGGGGGTCGTCCCCCCCGAGGCCGGGGTCACCGTGGTCCGGTGGAACTCGTGCCCGGTCGCCCGGGTGCTCGCGGGGCCGAGCAGCCCGTCGGCCGGCACGACGAGACCCTGGTAGCGCAGCGTGAGCTTCGGCGTCATCACCGCCTCGGCCTCGAGCGCGCCGACCATGGGCACGCCGTCGACGCTGCGGCAGAGGTAGAGCAACCCTGCGCACTCGGCGACGGTCGGCATCCCGCCGGCGATCGCCGCGGCGAGGGTCTCGCGCAGGGTGGTGTTCGCGCTGAGCTCGGCGGCGTGGACCTCGGGGAAGCCGCCGCCGAGGTAGAGCCCGGCGGTGCCCTCGGGCAGCGCGGTGTCGGTGAGGGGGTCGAGCTCGACGGGCTCGCAGCCGGCGGCGCGCAGCAGCTCGTCGGTCTCGGCGTAGCGGAAGGTGAAGGCGCGGCCCGCCGCGACGGCGACCTTGGGCCGGGCGGGGCTCGGCGGGCGGACCTCGAGGGTCGGGTCCCAGGGCTCGACGGCGAGGTCGGGCGCGGAGTGGGCGATGGCCAGGACGGCCTGCAGGTCGACGTGCTCGGCGACCTGGTCGGCGAGGCGGCGTACGGTCTCGGCGGCCTGCTCCCGCTCGGCGGCGGGCACGAGCCCGAGGTGGCGGCTGGGGGCCTCGATGCCGGCGTCGCGCGGGAGGACGCCGAGGACGGGCAGGCCGGTGGACTCGAGGGCGGCGGTGATCTCGGCGGTGAGGCGGGGTGAGCCGGCGAGGTTGAGGATGACGCCGGACAGGCGCACGCCCGGCTCGAACGTGTGGAGCCCGTGGACGAGCGCGGCGGTCGTCCGGGCCATCCGGGAGATGTCCACGACGACCACGATCGGCGCCTCCACCAGGCCGGCGACGTGGGCCGTCGAGGCGAAGCCCTCGCCGCCCATCCGCCCGTCGAAGAGCCCCATGACGCCCTCGACGACGGCCACGTCGGCCGGCGTGGGGACGGCGGCGCCGTGCAGGAGCAGCGGCGCGAGCTGGTCGGGCCGGCAGAGGTGGGGGTCGAGGTTCCTGCCCGGCCGACCGGTGGCCAGCGCGTGGTAGCCGGGGTCGATGTAGTCCGGTCCGACCTTGAAGCCGGCCACCTCCAGCCCCTCGCCCCGCAGCGCGCCCATCAGCCCGGTGGCCACGGTCGTCTTGCCGTGGCTGGAGGCGGGCGCGGTGACGACGAGCCGGGGGAGCGCCGTGGGCGTGCTCACCACTCGATCCCCCGCTGCCCCTTCTGGCCCTGCTCGAAGGGGTGCTTGACCTGGGTCATGTCGGTGACGAGGTCGGCGACCTCGACGAGGCGGGGGTCGGCGCGCCGACCGGTGATCACGACGTGCTGCTGGCCGGTGCGTCCGGCCAGGGTGCTGACGACGTCGTCGACGTCGACCCAGCCCCACTGCATCGGGTAGGTGAACTCGTCGAGGACGTAGAGGGTGTGCGTCTCGGCGGCGAGGCGGCGCTTGATCTCGGCCCAGCCCTCCGCGGCGGCACGCGCGTGGTCCTCCTCCGTGCCCTCCTTGCGGGCCCACGACCAGCCGGCGCCCATCTTGTGCCACTCGACCGGGCCGCCCTGGCCGGTCTGCGCGTGCAGCTCGCCGAGCGTCTCGAGCACGGTCTGCTCGCCGATGCGCCACTTGGCCGACTTCACGAACTGGAAGACCCCGATGGACCAGCCCTGGTTCCAGCCGCGCATGGCCAGCCCGAAGGCGGCCGTCGACTTGCCCTTGCCGTCGCCCGTGTTGACCACCAGCAGCGGGCGGTTGCGCCGCTGCTTCGTCGTGAGCCCGTCGTCCGGCGTCCGCTCGACGCGTCCCTCGGGCATCAGGCCGCCCTCGGTCCCTGGGTCTGTCGGAGGGCCGGGTCGAGCGCGGCACGCTCGGTGCGGACGGCGTCGACCAGCGAACCCGCCGCCACCTCGCCGAGCCTGACGTGGTCGGCGCCCAGACGCACGGCCAGGTCGCGGGCGAGCCCGAGGCTCATCCGGCCGGTCTCGCAGTCGACGACGAGCGCGCTGACCCCGGTGGCGCGCAGCAGCTCGGCGGCCTGGCGCGACCGGGCGACGGCGTCAGGCCCGCTGGTGGCCCGGCCGTCGGTGACGACCACGAGCAGCGGCCGGCGTCGGGGGTCGCGGAGGCGTTCGAGCCGCAGCGTCTCGGCCGCGCGGAGCAGGCCCTCGGCCAGCGGGGTGCGCCCGCCGCTCGGCAGGTCGGTGAGCCGGCGGGCGGCGACCTCGACCGAGGAGGTCGGCGGCAGGGCGAGGACGGCCTCCGTGCCCCGGAACGTCACCAGCCCGACCTTGTCGCGGCGCTGGTAGGCGTCGAGCAGCAGCGACAGGACCGCGGTCTTCACCGCCTCCATGCGCTTGCGCGCGGCCATCGAGCCCGAGGCGTCGACGGCGAGCAGGACGAGGTTGGACTCGCGGCCCTCGGTGACCGCGTGGCGCAGGTCGGTGCCCACGAGCCGGAGCCGTGAACCGTCCGTACGCCCGCGGGTCGCCTGGTGCGGTGCCGCGGCGCGGACGGTGGCGCTGAGGTGCAGCGGCCGGTGCTCGCCGTCGGGCAGGGTCGAGCCGACCGTACGGCCGGTGCTGGTGACCGCGCGGCTGCGGCGGCCGGCCGTGCCCGTCCCGACGCCGCGGGCGGTGAAGAGGCGCGTCCGGTAGGCCTGTCCGGGTGCCGCCACCGACACGGCGACGGCCCCGCGGGTCGGGTCTCCGTCGCCGGCGTCCGGGGTGCTGCTCGGCTCCGGCGCGGCCGGCGGCTCCGGCTGACGGTCCCCGGGACCCTGCGGCCCGTCCTCGCGGTCGGAGGAGCCCGGTCCGGGCGGGGTGGCCGGCGGGTCGCCCGCCTGGGCGTCGGCCGGGTCGGCCGCGTCGCCGGTGCCCTCGGAGTCGTCCGGGCCGGGGCCCGGCGGCGGGTCCTGCGGCGTGTCGGGGGTGGGCGGCTCGTCGTCGTCGCCGAGCAGCCGGTCGAGCAGCTCCTCGTCGAGCCCGGGCGCGTCGAACGGGTTCCGGCGGCGGCGGTGCGGCAGCGAGAGCCGTGCGGCGGCACGGATGTCGGCCTTGGTCACGCGGTCGCGGCCGTGCCAGGCGGCGTGCGCGACGGCGGCGCGGGCGGTGACGAGGTCGGCGCGCAGCCCGTCGACCTCGAAGGCCGCGCACACCTCGGCGATGAGCAGCAGCTCGGCGTCGCCCAGCTCGACGTGGGCCACGCGGGCCTGCGCGTCGGCCAGCCGGTGGCGGAGGCGCGTCTCGGACTCGCTCCACGCGGCGGCGAACGACTCGGGGTCCAGGTCGTACGCCATCCGGCGCCGGACGACCTCGGCGCGCAGGGCGGGTTCGCTGGGAGCGGCGACCTCGACGGTCAGCCCGAACCGGTCGAGCAGCTGCGGGCGGAGCTCGCCCTCCTCGGGGTTCATGGTGCCGACGAGCACGAGCCGGGACGCGTGCGCGATCGAGACGCCCTCGCGCTCGACCGTGGACCGGCCGGTCGCGGCGGCGTCGAGGAGCAGGTCGACGAGGTGGTCGTGGAGGAGGTTGACCTCGTCGACGTAGAGCAGGCCGCGGTGCGCGGCGGCGAGCAGGCCGGGGGAGTAGACGACCTCGCCGGAGCCGAGGGCCTGACGCAGGTCGAGCGAGCCGATGACGCGGTCCTCGGTCGCGCCGACGGGGAGCTCGACCAAGCGGGCCGGTCGGGTCGTCGCGACGTTCGGGAGCGCCAGCGAGTGGACGTCAGCGGGGGGTGTGGGGGGTCGTCCCCCCTCGTCGACGCTGTCGTGAGGACCGTCGGGGCACGTCGGGTCGGGCGCGGCCGGGTCGCAGCTGAACCGGCACCCCTCGACCACGGCGACCTCGGGCAGCACGGCGGCGAGCGCCCGGACGGTCGTCGTCTTGGCCGTGCCCTTCTCGCCGCGGACGAGCACGCCGCCGACCTCGGGCGAGACGGTGGTGAGGACCAGCGCGAGCGCCAGGTCCTCGGAGCCGACGACGGCAGAGAAGGGGAAGGTCGGCGCCGGGCGCACGGTGCGCACGGGCGACGTGGAGGTCGGGGGTGAGCCGGGCATGTGCGGTGGAACCCTCCTGCGGGTGTCCTCGCCCGCGAGCCGTGGGTGTGCGGCGCAGCAGACGTCCTGACTCCCGGGGCTCCGTCTTCCGACAGGACCCGGTCACAGTGGCGGGACCGCTCCGGACTCTCACCGGATTCCTCTGCTCGCGTCGCCGCCGATCCTCTCACGGCCGAGCCGTCGGAGAACTTCTCGCCCGTGGTGCACCTCAGCGGTGCACGAGGGGCGAGAACTTCTGCGCCAGGCGAGGTCAGGACCGCAGGAAGGTCTGCGGAGCGCATGCCTCGCCCACCGCGGCGGCGATGGCCGAGGCGTACGCGGCCTGGCCCTCCGCCGTCAGGTGGAAGCTCGACGAGCTGGGGACGAGCGAGCCGAGCGAGGCCAGCACGACGCCGTTGACCCAGGGCGCCTGGCGGTCCGACAGCGCGTGCCCGTCGAACGCGGCGGTGACGTCGACGAAGCGGGCCCGGACCCCGGTGGCCTGCGCGCGCTCGACGCCCGAGGCGAGGGCGGCGTCGAGGGCCTCGCTCTGGATGCCCATCCACTCCGCGTCGGCCTCGGCCACGAAGAGCGGCAGCACCTCCGAGGCCCGGTGGCCCTGCGGGGTGGGCCGCGACCCGAGCAGCCGGGGGTAGCCGGTCACGAGGATCTCGGCGTCGGGCGCCCGCCGTGCGACGTCGGAGAGCACGCGCACCAGGGGGACCGTGCGGTCCTGCGGCGAGGCCGCGGGTCCGCCGAGGAAGGCGATCCGCTGCCGGGCGCCGGCCTTGATCGAGTCCCGCCACGGCGCGCCCTGGTCGAGGACCGCCTGGATGCGCCGGTCGGGCGAGTGCAGGCAGGCGGCGAGGACGGTGGCGAAGCCGGCGTCGTTCCCGCCCACCGTGAGCGTCACCGTCTGCGTGCTCTCGCGCAGCGACGAGACCTGCGTGGCGAGCACGTCGCCGGTCACGGCCCCCGAGCGGGCGGCGCAGGTCAGCGCCGAGAAGCGTGCCGCCCCCGTCTCCTTGAGCAGCACCGGATAGGCCAGCGAGGGCGGCAGGCCCTCCCCGGACGCGTACGAGTCCCCCAGCGCGACGTAACCCACGCTCCCAGCCTCCGCCGCCCAGCCCTCGTGCCGCGGGGCGGGCGTCTCGTCAGGCCTCGCTCGGGCGCGCCGGGGTCACCAGGGCGTGGGGCCCTCCCGGTCGAGGAAGCGCCCGCTCGGGCCGTCGGTGTCGAGGGCGGCCGCGACCACCGCGTCGCTGCCCTCCTCGACGCTGTGCCCGGCGTGGTCGGTGAACTCGGTGGCGGTCAGTCCGGGGTCGACCGCCGTGACGAGCACCTGGGGCAGGCCCTTGGCGTACTGCACGACCAGCATGTTCAGGGCGGCCTTGGACGCCGGGTAGGGCAGGTGGGCGATGTCGGCGTAGACCGGGTCCGTCGACTGCAGCCGGAGCGAACCCATCCCGGACGACACCATGACCAGCCGCGGCCGGTCCCCGCGCAGCAGCAGCGGCAGGAAGGCCTGGGTGACCCGCACCGGGCCGAGCAGGTTGGTCGCGAGGACGTCGGCGAAGTCGGCCGGCCCGACCTCGGCGGCCGGGGCCCACGTGCCCGGGACGCCCGCGTTGTTGACCAGCACGTCGAGCGAGCCCAGCGACTCCTCCACCTGCCGGGCGGCGGCCGCGACGGAGTCGTCGTCGGTCACGTCGAGCGCCAGCGGGCGGACGTCGAGCCCGGCGAGCGCGGGGTCGTCCCGGACCCGGCGGCCGAGCGCCTCCGCGTCGCGGGCGCCGGCCAGGACGGTGTGACCCTGCCCGGCCAGCCGGCGGGTGGTCGCAGCCCCGATGCCCCGCGAGGCCCCGGTCACGAGGATGGTGCTCATGCCGTCATGATCACCGATGCGTCGGTTAGGGCGCGGTGACGAGGACGCGGTCGGTGTCGAGGCCGAGGGAGACCCGGGTGCCGGGGGCGAGGCCGCGCAGCCGCGAACCGGAGAGCTGGGCGACGAGCTCGGTCCCCTCCGCGACCGCGTCGCTCCGCAGGCGGACGCGGGACACCGCGCCGCTGAACTGCACGTCGACGACCTCGGCCCCGCCTGACTCGTCCGGGGTGACGGTGAGGTGCTCCGGCCGGACGAGGGCGACGCCCGTTCCGTCTGCGACGGAACCGTCGAGGGTCGTGACCTCGGTGCCGAGGACGCGGGCGCGGCCGGCGGCGACCTGGGCCGGGACGCGGTTCATCAGCCCGACGAAGTCGGCGACGAAGGGGTTGGCCGGGTGCGCGTACAGCTCCTGCGGCGTGTCCAGCTGCTGCAGCCGGCCCTGGCTCATCACGCCGACGCGGTCGGCCATGGCCAGCGCCTCCTCCTGGTCGTGGGTGACGAAGAGGGTGGTCGTGCCGACCTCGAGCTGCACGCGGCGGATCTCGTCGCGCAGCTGGACACGGACCTTGGCGTCGAGGGCCGAGAGGGGCTCGTCGAGGAGGAGGACGGAGGGTTCGATGGCCAGGGCCCGGGCCAGCGCGACGCGCTGCTGCTGGCCGCCCGAGAGCTCGGTGGCGTAGCGGTTGGCCTGGTCGGCGAGCCCGACGAGCTCGAGCATCTCCCGGGCCCGCGCGGCGCGGCGGGACCGGTCGACCTTGCGCAGCCGCAGCCCGAACTCGACGTTGTCCTGCGCGGTCAGGTGCGGGAAGAGCGAGTACGCCTGGAAGACCATGCCCATGTCGCGCTGGTTGGCGGGGACGTTCGTGACGTCCTTCCCGCCGACGACCACGCGCCCGACCGTGGGCTCGTCGAGGCCGGCCAGGATCCGCAGCGCCGTCGTCTTGCCGCAGCCCGACGGGCCGAGCAGGGCGACGAGCTCGCCGGGGTGCAGCGTCAGGTCGAGCCCGTCGAGCGCCCGCGTGGCGCCGTAGTGGCGCTCGAGGCCCTCGAGGCGCACCTCGACCCCGGTCCGCTCCGCCGCGCGTGCGGTGGTCGTCATCGCCGTCCTTCCGTCATGCCTGGGCAGGGGTCGTCGGGGCCGGCGTGCCCGTGGTCACCGCGGTCGTCCGCGCCGACGCGCTCGCCGAGCGGCGCCGCCGTCCGCCGCTGACCACCGACAGGACCACGAGCAGCACGGCGGCGAAGAGGATCGAGGCCAGCGAGGCGGCGATCGACTCCTGCGCGTCCGACTTGGCCTGCAGGTTGATGGCGACCTGCAGGGTGTCGTAGTTGAGCAGCGAGGCGAAGGTGAACTCGCCCAGCACCAGCGCGATCGAGATGAAGGCGGCCGAGAGCAGCGCCGTCGTGAGGTTGGGCACGACGACGCGGACGATCACCGTCGCCCACCCGGCGCCCAGGCTCCGCGCGGCCTCGGCGAGCGTCGTCACGTCGATCGCCGACAGCCCCGCGTCGAGCGCGCGGTAGGCGTACGGGAGGACGAGGACGACGTAGAGCAGCGCCAGGACGTACGGGGTGTCGCCGAAGAGGTAGTTGAGCCAGAGCACGACGTTCTTGAGCCCGACGACGATCACCAGCGGCGGCACGGTGAGCGGCAGCAGGCAGAGGAACTCCAGCGGCCGGGCCGCCCACGGCACCCGCAGCCGCACCCAGATCATCGTGGGCACGAGCAGCACGACCATCAGCACGACGGTCAGCACCGCGAGCACCAGCGAGGTGACGATCGCGCCCGACAGCTGGGGGTCGGTGACGAGCTTGGCCCACGCCGCCCCCGTGCGCCCGCCGGTGCGGAAGCTGCGCGTGCTGAAGTCGAGCATGCTGACCAGCGGCACGACGAAGAAGAGGCCGACGAGCCCGAGCACGACGACCCGGAAGACGGTGAGCCGGCGCCGCGCGGCGCGCTGCGGGCTCGTGCCCCTGGTCACGGTGCCGCTCACCGGACCCACCGGGCCGTCCGCCGGACGAGCAGGCTGTAGCCGGCCATGACCACGGCGACGATGACGATCATCTCCAGCGCGAGGGCGTAGGCGAAGTTCTGGCGGCCGAGCACGACCTCGCTGGTCAGCGCGCTGCGGATCCACAGCGGGATGATCGGGCTGCCCTGGCTGACCAGGGCGGCGGCGGTCGCGTACGCGGCGAAGCTGTTGGCGAAGAGCAGCAGCAGCGAGCCGAGGAAGGCCGGCGTCAGCAGCGGCAGGCCGACGAGGCGCCAGTACTGCCACGTGGTCGCGCCGAGGTTGGAGGCCGCCTCGCGCCACTGGACGCGGACGCCGTCGAGCGCGGGCAGGAAGACGATCACCATCAGCGGGATCTGGAAGTAGGCGTACACCAGGACCAGCCCCTTGAGGCCGAAGAGCCACACGCTGCTGGTGAGGCCGGTGCCGAGGTTGGCGTCGAGCCAGGTGGAGACCACGCCGGAGATGCCGAGCGTGGCGATGAACGCGAAGGCCAGCGTCACGCCGCCGAACTGGGCGAGGACCCCGCAGACGCTCGTGACCAGGCGCCGCAACGCCCCGTCCGGCTTGCCGGTGACGACCGCGTACGCGACGAGGGCGCCGACCACGCCGCCGATCAGGGCGGTGACGGCGGAGACCAGGACGCTGTTGAGCAGGGCGGTCAGGACGCTCGGCTCCACCAGCCCGGCGAGGTTCGCCAGGCTGGGCCGCCCGTCCTCGGCGAACGCCCCGATCACGACCGTGACCGTGGGCACGACGAGGAAGATCAGCAGGTAGACGCCGAAGGGCACCACGCCCAGCGCCGGCCGCAGCCGGGCCAGCCTCGTGCGTGCCATCGGTTCCTTCCCCTGTCTCGTCCTCGTCGTGCCCTGTCGGGTCGTGCTCCGCCGGCTGGTCGGATCAGCTGGTGGCCTTGCTCCACTCCTTGCTCAGCACGTCCGCGGCCTTCGTGCTCTGGTCGGTGGTGAGGATCGTCGGCTCGCCGCTGATCGGCGGGAGCTTGCCGTACGCGGCCGCGTCGATCGTCCCGGCCTTCTGCATCGCGTCCGCGCGGACGGGGCGCGCGCCGCCGCCGAGGAAGAGGTTCTGGCCCTCGTCGGAGTAGAGGAACTCCTGCCACAGCCGCGCGGCCGCCGGGTGCGGGGCGTCCTTGCTGACGGCCTGGAAGTAGTAGCCGCCGACGAGCGCGTCGCTCGGCACGGTCACCTTCCAGGTGCTGATCTTGGCGCTCTCGGCCGCGTTGAGGTAGTCCCAGTCGATCACCAGCGGCGTCTGCCCGGACTCGATCGTCGCCGAGGTCGGGTCGGTGGGCAGGAAGTTGCCCGCCTTCTTGAGGTCGGCGAAGAAGTCGATGCCCGGCTGGATGTCGTCGGCCGACCCGCCGTTGGCGAGCGAGGTCATGACGACGCCGTTGAAGGCGGCGCCGGCCTGCGTCGGGTCGCCGTTCAGGGCGACCTTGCCCTTGTACTCGGGCTTGAGCAGGTCCTTCACGCCGCTCGGTGCGGGCACCTTGGCGGTGTCGTAGCCGATGGACATGTAGCCGCCGTAGTCGTTGACCCACAGCCCGGAGCTGTCCTTGAAGTTCGTGGGGATCGTGTCCCACGTCGACACCTGGTACGGCGCGAACTTGGCCGTGTTGGCCAGCGCGACGGCCTGGCCGAGGTCGAAGACGTCCGGCGCGCGGTCCGTCCCCTTCTGCTGGTCGGCCGCGTTGATCTCGTCCTGGCTCGCCGCGTCGGGCTGCGCGGAGTCGACCTTGATCCCGTACTTGCTCTCGAAGGTGGAGATGATCGTGCCGTAGTTGGCCCAGTCCGGCGGCAGCGCGATGACGTTGAGCGTGCCCTCCTTCTTGGCCTCGGCCACGAGGGCGTCCATGCCGCCCGCGGCCTGGGCCGAGGTCCACGTCGCGGCACCGCTCGTGCTCGCGGCGGGGTCCGCGGTCTTGGCCGGCGGGGCGCAGCCCGCGCCGAGCAGGGTGATGGCGGTGGCCGTGGCCACTGCCGCGGTGATCCTGCTGGTGAACCTTCTGCTGGTCCTGGTCGTACGCATCGTTCGGCTCCGATCCCCGCCCTCGCGGGCCCTCTGGACGTGGTCCCGGCCGCGGCCCCGGAGGGTCGCGCCGCCTGTGACAGTGCTGAGGATGGCACGCCCGCGCAGGCGCACCGAGCAGGAGCGCGGACCGCGTCGTCCTGTGAGCTCGCCGGGCCCAGGACGCCTGGGGTGACCCCCCTGGTCAGGACGGGTTCCGCCGGGCCCAACGAACTTCTGGTGAACGTCCGGCAGCACCATGCTCGTGCCTCCTCCTGACACCTCTGCTTGGCGCCAGCCCATCGGACGTTGCTGATCTTCGCTGGCGCCGACGAAGGGCTTGGCGGAAGAAGTCCTTGACCAGTCGTGGCATCGATGGAACTATCGCTATACGAACAAGCCGTTCGCAATATGAACTAGCCATCGACGGGGACGACGCTGCAGTGTTCAAGAAGCTCCTGGCCCAGGCGGAGGCACCGCTCCTCGGGACGTTCGTCAAGGTGCCGGCCCTCGAGGTCGCCGAGATCGTGGGTGCTGCCGGTTTCGACTTCGTCGTGATCGACACCGAGCACGCGCCCCTCTCGGTGCGCGACGTCTACGGGCTCGTAGTCGTCTACAGCCGGATGGGGGTGGCGCCGCTGGTGCGCGTCACCGACCACGGCTACGGCGACGGGCAGCGCTACCTGGACGCCGGGGCGGCGGGCCTGCTCGTCCCCCACGTCTCCAACGGCCGGCAAGCGGCCGAGACGATGCGGCAGTTCCTCTTCCCGCCCGAGGGCACGCGCGGCATGGGGTACGCGGCCCGGGCGGGAGCCTGGGGCGCGCTGGAAGGTGGCTCGGCGGAGTACCTCCGGGCCGGCGGCTCCGACGTGGCCCGGATAGCCATGGTCGAGGAGCGCGAGTCAGTCGACGACATCGAGGCGATCCTCGACGCGCCCGGTGTCGACGCCGTCTTCGTGGGGCCCGGCGACCTGTCGGTGAGCATGGGCGAGCCGCTGGGCTCTCCGGCTGTGCACGAGGCCGTGACCGTGGCTGTCCGGGCCGCGGTCGACGCTGGCACACCTGTGGGCACCGTCGTCCAGGGCGCCGACCAGGTGCGTCTGCGTGTCGAGCAGGGGTGCTCCTTCGTCCTCGTCGGTAACGACACGGGGATGCTCTCCACAGCTGCGCGCGAATTGGTCGCCAGCTCACGACCCGCTCTCGAGCGGGCGGTGGTGGTGGTCCGGTGATCGACAAGGTGATGGCCGACGCCCGCGAGGCCGTGTCGGTGGTGCCCGACGGCGCATCGGTCGCGATCGGCGGCTTCGGGCAGGTCGGCGTACCCGTGGACCTCGTCGACGCCCTCTGCGAGCAGGGGACGACCGGGCTTCACGTCATGGCGAACAACGGTGGTCGGGGGCTCGAGGGCGAGCGGGGGATCGGCCGCCTGCTCGCTGAGGACCGCGTCCGCCGCTTCACCTGCTCTTTCCCCATCAACCCGGACTTCTTCGCCCGCTATTTCGCCGGTTCGGTGGAGATCGAGCTGACCCCGCAGGGCACGTTGGCCGAACGGCTGCGAGCGGGCGGCGCCGGGCTGGGCGGTTTCTACACCCCGACCGGACCTGGGACCCAGCTCGGCGACGGCGGGTTCGTCACCCGCTATGCGCCGGGCGGTGAACCGGAGCGGGTCATGCCGGCCAAGGAGCAGCGCGTGATCAACGGCCGTACCTACGTGCTGGAGGAACCGCTCCGGCCCGACTTCGCCCTCGTCCGGGCGCACCGGGCGGACCGGTGGGGCAACCTGCGCTTTCGCCTCGGGGCACGCAACTTCAACCCACCGGCGGCGATGGCTGCGCGCACGACCCTCGTGCAGGCGGACCACGTGCAGCGGACGGACCCGCTGCATCCCGACGACGTCCACCTGCCCGGAGCGTTCGTCGACGTCGTCGTGTCGACGACACACGACGCAGCGGTCGGCGCCTCCCCGGTGGCCGGCACGACCGGAGGATCCCGATGACCACCGTGGTGCGCACTTCCGTGACCGCCGACGCCCGCAACGCCGCTGGGGGAACCCGGCACGCGCTCGCGTCCCGCGTGGCGGCCGACCTCCGGGACGGCTGGGTGGTCAACGTCGGCATCGGCATCCCCTCGATGGTCCCCGGCCTCGTGGGCGGCGACCGCGAGGTGCTGTTCCACTGCGAGCACGGGCTTCTCGGCGTGGGCCGGCCCGCGGAGGGCGAGGAGGTCGACCCCGACGTCACGGACGCCGGCAAGGCGTACGTCACGCTGGCCCCCGGGGCCTCCGCGTTCGACTCCGCGACCTCGTTCGCGATCGCCCGGAGCGGGCGGCTGGACCTCGCCGTGCTCGGCGGCCTCCAGGTGAGCCGTGAGGCGGACCTCGCCAACTGGGTCGTTCCCGGCGGGGACCCGGGCGTCGGCGGGGCGATGGACCTGGCGGCCGGGGCCCGGCGGCTCTGGGTGGTCATGACCCTGACCGACAAGGCTGGGCGGCCCAAGCTCCTGCCGCGGTGCACCTTCCCCCTGACCGGGGCCGGGGTCGTCGATCGGCTCTACACCGACCTCGGCGTCTTCGAGTTCGACGCGGGCCGGCTGCTCCTGCGCGAGACCGCTGACGGAGCCACGGCGGGCGACGTGGCCTCGGCGACGCCGGTGGACTTCGAGGTGGCGCCGTGGTGAGCGCGCGCATCGCCGGCGCCTACGAGCACCCGCTGCGCAGGATCACCGACGCGACCGTCCCCGAGGTGCTGGCGCAGGTCGCGTACGGGGCTCTGGATGACGCAGGGCTCGGGCTCGAGGATGTGGACGGCTTCTTCACCTCGGAGGTGCCGGGGCTCGGCAACCTCGGGATGGCCGAGTACCTCGGGCTCGACGACCTGTCCTGGCTCGACACCACCGAGGGCGGTGGCGCCTCCTACCCCATGCACGTGGGCCACGCGGCGGCCGCGGTGGCCGCCGGCAAGTGCCGTGTGGCGCTCGTGGCCATGGCCGGGTTGCCCCTGTCGGGTGCCGGCACGCGCGGGCGCCGTGCACCGGCCGACGACTACGAGGGCCCGCTCGGCCTCACCATCCCGGGCTCCTACGCGCTCGCCGCCCGACGCCACATGCACGAGTTCGGCACGACGGCCGAGCAGCTCGCGGAGGTCAAGGTCGCCGCCGCAGGCCACGCCCAGCACAATCCGCACGCGCTGCTGCGCACCCCCGTGACCGTCGAGGACGTGGTGGCGTCGCCGCTCGTCGCCGACCCCCTGCATCGGCTCGACTGCTGCGTCACCACTGACGGCGGCGGCGCCCTCGTGGTGGTGGCGGAGGACGTCGCCCGAGCGCTGCCGCGCACGGTGAAGGTGCTCGGGCACGGGGAATCGCTCAAGCACGAGCGCGGCGGTGAGGTCGACCTCACCTGGACGGGAGCGGCCCGGTCCGGTCCTCGGGCCTTCGCCGACGCCGGCCTGGCTCCGGCCGACGTCGACTACGTCTCGATCTACGACTCCTTCACCATCACGGTGCTCATGAGCCTGGAGGACCTGGGCTTCTGCGCCAAGGGCCAGGGGGGCCGCTTCGTCGAGGGCGGAACCCTGTCCAGCCCTCACGGCGCGCTGCCCTTCAACACCGACGGCGGGGGGCTCTGCAACAACCACCCGGACATGCGCGGCGGGATGATCCGCACGATCGAGGCAGTCCGTCAGCTGCGGGGCGAGGCCGCGGGCCCCGTGCAGGTGCGCGACCCGCGCATCGCGCTGGTCCAGGGCCACGGAGGCAGCATCGGCACTCGTGCGACGGCCGCCACCCTGCTCCTCGGGGCGGAAGACGCATGAGCGGATCCGTCCTCGAGCGCTGGCGCGCCGGGCTGGCCGTCGGTGAGCTCCGACTACCGCGCTGCGGCGGCTGCGGACGGCTGGTGGCGCACCCCCGGCCGCGCTGCCCGTGGTGCACCTCCGCAGAGCAGACCGACGAGATCCTCTCCGGGATCGGGACGGTCTACTCGTTCACTGTCATCCGGCGGGCGCAGGGCGCCTTCGCCGGCACCGAGCCGTACGCCGTGGGCTACGTGCGGCTCAGCGAGGGGCCGATGCTCCTCGCCCGGCTCGACGCCCTTGACCTCGCCGACCTCGCCGTCGACGTGTCCGTCCTCGTGACCCCCGACCCGGAGGGCCGGCTGACCTTTCGGCTGGTCGATCCGTCGAGCGACGTCCCCACCTCCTCTCCACCCGCCCGCAACCCCAGGAGCTGACGCATGGCCTACACCAAGGACGACCCCCGCTCTGCGCTGACGACGACGACGGTCACGCCGCAGTACAGCGGAGCCGCTGCCCCGGAGTTCCTCGACTTCTCGACCACCCCGCCTGACGTGGTGACCGACGCGGGGTCGGTTCAGTGGATCGTGCGGGGGCAGAACTTCGTGCTCGTCCACACCCAGCCCGTGGCGGGGGACGTGATCTTCAGCGGCGCGCTGGTCAACGAGCAGGTGCTGCTGCTCATCGACGCCGACAGCGCCGTCTCGGGTCGGATCGGCGCCGACCGGCCGGACGACGGACCGCACACGGCGACGGGACCGGCGCTGGTCGTGGTACCGCCCGGCACCAGCGAGCTGATCTCGACCGGCACGGGAGCCATCACCCAGCTCCTCCAGTCCGACGAAGCCACCTGGGCCGACCGGGCGAGCAACGCCGCTTCCTACCGTGAGCCGCATCCGCAGGTCGCCCCGCTCGAGCCGTGGCCCGAGCCAGTCGACGGCTACCGCTGGCGCACCTACCGGCTCGCCGACGTCCCGGACACCCCGGGACGCTTCGGCCGCATCTACCGAACCCGCGCCTTCATGGTCAACTTCATCAAGCCGGTGCAGGGACCGCGGGACCTGAGACGCATGTCGCCCCACTTCCACGACGACTTCGAGCAGGCCAGCCTGGTCGTGGCCGGGGACTACGTGCATCACATCCAGACCCCGTGGGGCACCGACGGCACCACGTGGAGACCTGAGGATCACGTGCGCGTGGGCAGCCCGTCGCTCACGATCATCCCGCCGCCGACCGTGCACACCTCGCAGGCGATCGGGTGGAGCACCAACCACCTGATCGACATCTTCGCCGGTCCCCGGCACGACTTCTCGGCCCAGCCCGGCTGGGTGCTCAACGCCGACGAGTACCCGTCACCGACGAGCTGACGCCGTCGTCACCCCACCCACCCACGATCACCACGTCTTCAGCGTCGAAGGAACCTCATGACCAGCACAGCCGGCGGCCTCGCCGCCACCGTCAACCCCGCTCTACGCGGTCAGCGCTTCCGGGCCGTCTTCAGCGCCTGGGCGGGCTTCGCGATGGACTCGTACTCCATCTACATCACCTCCAGCGTGCTGCTGCCGGCGCTCGTCTACTTCTACGGGCCCGGGATGAACGCGGAGAGCAAGGCGATCTTCGCCGGAGGCACGCTCGCGGCGACCCTGCTCGGGCGCCCGCTAGGCGGCATCATCTTCGGTCACCTGGCCGACCGCGTCAGCCGCCGTCGAATCGGGTCCATCACGATCTTCGGCTTCGGGACGATCTCCCTGCTCATCGCGCTGCTGCCCGGGGCCGAGCAGGTCGGGCCTGGCGTGTCCGTCGGCCTGCTGCTCGCCCTCCGGTTCATCGACGGGATCTTCCTCGGCGGTGAGTACACGGCGGCGACACCGCTCGCGCTGGAGTACGCACCACCTGAGCGTCGCGGCTTCATCGGGGCGTTGATCCAGTGCGCGGCCAGTGCGGGCCCGTTCTTCGTCGCCGTCTTCATGTCACTCGTCCTGATCGTCCTGCCCAACACCGGCGGTGTCGACTCGCCCTACGTGCAGTGGGGTTGGCGTGTGCCGTTCGTGCTCGGCTTCATCCTCGCGTTCCTCGTCGCGATCTTCCTGCGTCGCAAGGTGGAGGACTCCGAGACCTGGGTCGCCGCCAAGAAGGCCGGGACGACGAGCAGGGGGCCCTCGCCAGTCCTCCAGCTGTTGCGGGGCCCGTCCAGCCGGGCGCTGCTGCAGGCCTGGGTGATCATGACCGGGATCTTCTTCATCATCAACGTCACCGGCAGCGTGATGGCCCAGTTCCTGATCACCAACCCCGGCTACACGGCCGACGACCTGGCGCACACCCAGCTGCTGACGCCGATCCTCGGTATCGCTTCCTACATCTTCTTCGGCTGGCTGTCGGACAAGATCGGCCGCAAGCGCACCCTCTTCATCACCGCTCCACTGACCCTCGTCTTCTACCCGATCCTGATCACCATCATCGGG
>Ga0325401_1001223_pt1 | contig 21321 bp, 19 predicted proteins | sample PopdelMetagenome_FD_205666 | JGI IMG/M metagenome (GOLD analysis project Ga0325401, IMG submission 205666) | Populus deltoides microbial communities from Bellville, Georgia, United States - Xylem-PdKOR-R2 | ecosystem: Host-associated > Plants > Phyllosphere > Stem > Wood/Secondary xylem | place... | reverse complement strand
TGTTTGTTTCTGGCATTATCTGTTTGTTTGCTTCTTTAGATAGCAGTCCATTATATTTGTTTCCTTTCTCCATACTGGTCTACTGGTCTCATGGTGCTTTTGTCTAATTCAATCTGGCTTATCAAAACTGTGGGCATTGTCTCTTATTTTCTTGTTTTAGAAAGGGAAACGTAAAACATATTTAGCCAAGTCTAATAATTGAATTAAGTTTTATGTGAATGATGGAATTTCCTAGGTTCAAAGTTTTGATTTGGCAAGTAACAAAGAAACCAAACAGGGTGAGCTGTTTTAGCCCCCTTTCTCTCCTTCTCTCCCCTCCTCTTGTTGATGTTTGATGGGTTATGGCAGGTAAGCAAAGACATTTTAAGTTGATCTTTACTACGCATCAGAGATGTCAAATAGAAGGGGGTCTGATCAGCAACCACCGCAGAGGCGGATTATGCGGACTCAGACTGCTGGTAATCTAGGAGAGTCCATGTTGGATAGTGAGGTGGTGCCTTCTTCTCTGGTTGAGATTGCTCCAATTCTCCGTGTTGCTAATCAAGTTGAGGGAAGCAACCCTAGAGTTGCTTATCTCTGTAAGTTATTAATTATTATTTTTGTTTGGTGCATGTTAGCATGCTCATTTGCGTTTTAAGCATGAATAAAATCATCTCTCATCATTGGAATCCTCTTGTTCGTATAGGATCTTTTATCCAACTGGAGGATTTTCTTTTTGTTTTTCTTCTAATGATTCTGTAGACATATTTGTGAAATAGAAGCTTCAAAATGTGGATGTGTTCAAAGAAGGAAATGAGAACTTCATATTGAATAGAGTTAACAAGTTCCTTTAGAGTTCTGGCTTTTCAGCATTTCCTTATCCACACACGTATGTGTATATATTTGGTACTAGGTAGATAAGTAGTGTTATTTACTCACATACCGTTTATCATTTTTGAATAGGTCGGTTCTATGCCTTTGAGAAAGCTCACAGACTAGATCCCACATCTAGTGGGCGTGGTGTTCGGCAGTTTAAAACTGCACTTCTACAACGTTTGGAAAGGGTAAACTCTCATTTCACACGCTTATCAGGTCTAATTTTCATTAAGACAGATTTGGCTTAGTATTTTCCTCCTAAGGATAAGAAATGTATTCTTGTGAAGGACAATTCCTTGAGCATGTATGTAATATCAAGACAGATTTCTCTCAACCAAGCACCTTGTAGATTTCTTTTGTTACATGGACTTCAAGTTACAGTTTACAATTCTTGGTTTGCTTTATTTGAAAGTGTTCCTATTGATTCAAAAAGATTTATTAATGTTTCCAGCAGCCATTGTTTGTGGTCTTTCATCCCCATGCCATCCTCCCTAATTTGGAGCCTTCCAACTGCTTTTTAAATTTACACCATTTTGATATTTTGTGAAGGATCCATTTGGAATTACTTGAAATTATATTTATGCTTTTGGTCTAACAGGAAAATGACACCACCATGCAAGGAAAGACGATAAGTGATGCTCGAGAAATGCAGAGATTTTATCTAGATTACTATCAGAAGTATATACAAGCTTTACGAGATGCCGCTGATAAAGCTGATCGGTAAGTTTTTTTGGTACAGACCTGATTTATTGGTAAATTAACTTGCCTTGGATGTACTTTTTTTGATTTCTCATATCAATATCACCTTCCTAGTTCAGTGCCCAACTTACAAAAGCTTATCAAACTGCTGCTGTCCTATTTGAGGTTTTGAGGGCTGTCAACACGACAGAGGCTGTGAAAGTAGATGATGAGGTTAGGCTGATAATTTTTCCTTATGAGGCATTTAATATCCGTCCATCTTTTTTAGAAAAATATACTTGAATCTGGAAACATTCATTTATTGAATAGTTGTATCATATATTGGAAATTTTGTATAAGGGCTTTCTTCTTTCCTTGTTTTCTATTGTAGGTTTTGGAAGCTCAGACTGAAGTTGAAGAAAAGAACCGAATTTATGTACCCTATAATATTCTTCCTCTTGATCCTGAAAGTGAACATCAAGTTATCATGAGATATCCTGAGGTCAATTCCATCTTCCTTGTCTGAAATCTTTTGTTTTATATTTTTCTGCTACTCTTTTTTGAGTACTGATGAAAACTCTTGGTTGGTTATGTAACTTACAGATTAAAGCTACTGTTATTGCACTTCGAAACACCAGGGGTCTTCCATGGCCAAAGGGGCACAAGAAGAAAGTAAATGAAGACATTTTAGATTGGCTTCAGGCTATGTTTGGCTTTCAGGTGAGTGACTAACTTGGTTGCTTCCTGTTATATCCAAGAGTTCTTTGGTTGGCTGTAATAAAGTGATGATATGTAGAAAGATAATGTGGAAAATCAAAGGGAGCACTTGATTCTGTTGCTTGCGAATGTGCATATACGGCAATTTCCAAAGCCTGATCAGCAACCCAAGGTTGTTTACTTCTCATTTAAGGTTTATTTTCCTTACTTTGGAAATATTCTCATGCATCAATCAACTTTCTGTACGTTTTTTTCTTGTTAGTTGGATGACATGGCCGTGACAGATATTATGAAGAAACTGTTTAAGAACTACAAAAAATGGTGCAAGTATTTAGGACGCAAAAGTAGCCTTTGGTGAGTTTTCCACCTTTAAAATCACATAATTCATTTTCATTATCATCATTATTCTAGAAATGCTGAGTGGGAAATTGAAGTCTTCTTATAACCAGTATGGATTTGGTGCTCTTATTTTTTTCTTCAGTTCACTTACAGGAAGTGCAGAGCACCTCATTCTTATGTTCTCTTTTGTTCTTACTTTCATTTTCATTCCTACCGTTTTCATTAGTTGTGCTGCTATTTTGAATGGTAGGCTGCCGACTATTCAACAAGAAGTGCTTCAGAGAAAACTACTCTATATGGGTCTGTATCTTCTTATATGGGGAGAAGCAGCAAACTTGAGATTCATGCCAGAATGCCTTTGCTATATATATCATCATGTATGCAAGAGATTTGGCTTTCAACTTCTTATGATGACACACCTAAATGAAGAATGTTTCAGTATATTTTTCTATTTCATGTTTGATTTTCTTTTTTAAACCTGTCAGACCTAAACAGCTCCCTAAATTTTCCCTGTTAGGCTATTTTTTATTCAGTTTGCAAGCTACTGGATGTGAAGTTGGCAAAAAAAGAAGTTATCCTAGATCACCTATATTTTGTATAATAACCAGGTTCTCTCAAGAACAGTCTTAATATTTGCTTGGAATGCTGATTGTGTTGCTGAGATAAGAAGCAATAAATAGGTTTCAAGGATTTGACTTGTTTAGAGATTACAAGCGTACATCCATAGATGAGGGATGTGTCAGAATAGGCAGTACAATCTTCTTATTATACTTTCGTTGGAAATCCTATTTACATGTGAAGAAGAATGTAGAATGTTTGCATGCAATGTATTTATCTATTTATTTCCTGCAGTGTTACTTAAAAGATTAATCTTTTAGACAGTTTCTTCAGTTTAGGAAATATTCTCATTGGCAAATCATGAGAAGCTGGAAGAGTTATAATCAGAAAACAATGTACTTTTCAAGACTTGTATAGACTACAGATAAAGAGATAATGAAGGGAGAAGACACTTATTAATTTGTTGCTTTGTTCTCTGTTTTTGAGTTTTGGGGAAGCTGGAAGGTGCTAGATAGAGATACCTATTCAATGCATTTTTTATGTGACTATAAGAGTTCTTCAATTTGCAGTTAATTGAAGTAACAGATATTAATCAAAAAGGGATTTCTTCTTTCGGGTATTCATGTAGTAAAAGTAATAAAAAAACATTGTAAGGCTCAACAACATGACAAGTAGATTGAGGAGATATCAAATTTTCATGATTTGATGTGCATTTGGAGACAAACAGTATGTCTCATTGATTTGTGAATAAATTTTGATTCTTTATACTTGATTTTTCTTTTATGAGTTTTGAGTTTCTTTTGAATAGTGGAATATTTAAAGGTTAAGGATGCTTTGACTTATTGAACTCAATATTTATAGATGGCATTTGAACTGTATGGAATGTTGGCTGGGAGTGTCAGTCCAATGACGGGTGAGCATATAAAGCCAGCCTATGGTGGTGAAAATGAGGCTTTTCTAAGGAAAGTAGTAAAACCTATATATGACACGATAGCAAGGGAAGCAAAAATGAGCAAAGATGGAAGTTCAAAGCATTCTCAATGGAGAAACTATGATGATTTGAATGAATACTTTTGGTATAATGCTTTATTCTCTTGCTCAGGCTTTCCAATCTGTGAATGCTGTAAGCTGTAAATTGTGAGCTGGTTTGGAATTGTAGGTCAGCTGATTGTTTCCGATTAGGATGGCCTATGCGTGCTGATGCTGATTTTTTTTGCCCCTCTGCATTGGGGCTTCGAGCTGAAAAAGATGAGGTAGGCTATAATTTTGGGCCTATGTTTTTTGTTTGTTTGCCTTTCTTCATCTCCCCTGCTTTCAATTCATGACTGCAGTAAATACTGTGGGATTAGCTCTGCAATTTGGTAACCCATATTCCTTCATGTTAGCACTTTACAATTAAAGATGGTGAAATGATCCATATGTTTGGCCACCATTTAAACCTTTAGGGCTTGAGCCTTGCCTAATGTGCGTTTCAACACAATGCCTCTAGCTTCAATTTCAGGGCTTGGTATGTGGTGCACACCCATGAGTAATGTTTCGTCTAATACTTGAAATCTGCAACACTTGAACATGCTTTACATATTATCCATTACCAACACCGAGAGATGCAGTTTGCATATTGGTAGCAATTTCATCTGACTTGGCGTCATTCCTAGACACGATTGTGCAAAAGGCAAATTGTAATGATTTAACAACCATCTATGCCGCGTGTGCCTCCGAGATGTTTTCCCTTTCTTTATCCTTCATGATGGGGGAGGGCACAGCTGGCAAACCTCATTGGTAAGGCTATGATGGAGAGACAGTGGGCTAAATAAGCTTCAGAATATCCAATTTGGCACTTCTTCTTCTTCTTCTATTTTTTTTGTTGAAAGCTCCCGCATCTTTTAGGAGCATGATTTGCATCTCTGGTCTAGCCTCTGAGAGGAGTAACATGGATGAGAGATCAGGAATGCGAAGAACAGTAGAGTATGTGTCTCTGAGTGCTGACACCCATTTATGACATATATCCTTGGATGGACAGATTTTTGAAGTTATATTTACTCTTTGATTCCTTTCTCTCTCTTCTAAAATTACATATACCGCACTTGTTGAACTATATTCTAGGTTCTAAGCACTTAATTACTGATTAGCTCAATTCATTGGATATACCGCATTCTTTCACTTCAAAAAGTCAATCCTTGGCAGCATTCTGAAAGTGGAGCATATTTGTATTGAATTTGTGATTCAAAGAAATTATCTCTTACAAATTAAAACTTTGCAAACATAATGACTATTGCCATGCCAGAAAAATTTTGGTCCTGATATATAACTTCTCTATTTCTGATTATCAGGTTAAGAAACCAGTTACAGGGGATCGATGGATTGGAAAAGTTAATTTTGTTGAAATAAGATCATTTTGGCATATTTTCAGAAGTTTTGATAGAATGTGGAGCTTCTTTATTCTGTGTTTACAGGTAAACCTCTCTGCTTTTTGGCTGTTATATAATGAATATTTTTAGACTTTTCTTTTCTGATGATATATTGAACAAATGATTTTTTTTGGCATGTTCCCTTCAATTAAGGCGATGATCATCATTGCTTGGAATGGATCAGGAAAGTTGAGTTCTATATTTGAGGGTGACGTTTTCAAGAAAGTTTTGAGCATCTTCATCACTTCTACGATACTAAATTTTGGACAAGGTAGAGAAAAAAGTTCTCTTAAAGACTTTGTGTTCGAGCATTGCTCATTATTTTGTTGAGCTTACAGACCTTTTCATTTATCTCATGTCCAATTAGTTACAGAAACAGAGGCATTGGTGCCAATTGAGCTAGAAGCTCATTGGCATGTCCAGTTAGTTTTAAGTATAGCTTATATATCACCATTCACCAATTCTAATTTTCTTTGGAAGATGTCACACTACCCCAATTTGAAATACCAGATTGATGAATAGCACAGAATATTTTAAGTATAGCTTATATATCACCATTCACCAATTCTAATTCTCTTTGGAAGATGTTACACAGAATATTTAATACGACTGCATACTGGTTGAAGGTTTGACAGTTTTCCGTGAAAGTTCAATTGGTCATTTGATTCCAATTTGGATGGCACAGTTGAAATTTTGAGCAAGTTTCTTAGAGGTGAATGTGATGATCTAGACATTTATATAGAAGCTTGTCTTGCAGAGTTGTGAACTCGCACTTTCCTCGTATCCAAATTGTGGAAACCTCCTTTTTCAAACCTCTGTTTTTTCTGATGAAAACACAAAACTAAAAATCATATAAGCAAAATATTAAATACAGGTTGAAAAGAGTTATAATGATGTTTAGAAAGAAGAATAAAAATGAAAGCCAGTAACAGAGTTTTTCCCAACTCTTTCTGTCCTTAAATGATAAGCCATCAAGACCATGTTGACGGTATGTGCCTTAATTTTGCGAATTCCAAGAATTTAAGCATCTGGTGTTACTAGTCAATACATAGCCTTTTTGATTAAAGATTATAGCTTATAATTCCATGGTAATCAGAAAACACTGCTACATTCTGTACCATGCACTTATGCATTTATCAATACAAATTGACGATTCTATTTTATTTTCAGCTGTCATTGATATCATTCTGATGTGGAAGGCAAGGAAGACTATGCCATTTTACGTGAAAATAAGATATGTTTTAAAGGTTCTTTCAGCTGCAGCATGGGTCATAATTCTACCGGTAACTTATGCGTATAGTTGGAAAAATCCTCCTGGACTTGGACAGACCATTAAGAAATGGTTTGGCAGTAGTCCAAGTTCGCCTTCTTTGTTCATCATGGCTATCCTAATTTACTTGTCTCCAAATATCCTCTCTGTGTTATTGTTTGTGTTCCCATTAATTCGGAGGGTTCTTGAACGTTCAAACAATAAGATTGTGTTGTTCCTGATGTGGTGGTCACAGGTATGCAAAGTCTTGCTTTAAAACTTCCTTGATAATTGCATTCTATGGAAGTTTTACATATATGAACATACCTGCAACCTCTCGCATGTAATCTGATTTCTTGCAGCCTCGGCTTTATGTTGGAAGGGGAATGCATGAGAGTTCTGTTTCACTGTTCAAGTAAGTGTTAATATCTGGACTTGTGGATGCTTGTGGCTTCCATGACTACTGAGTTATTATCTCCTCTTATTGGAACTTTTATTTGCTTTAATTCTCTAGGTACACCATGTTTTGGGTTCTCCTACTAGTGTCAAAATTAGCTTTCAGTTTTTTCGTAGAGGTACATCTCTTGCTCATTATACTCTTTTCCATCCTACTTAATGAACGTTAAATCAACCTCCTTAAGCAAGTGAATCTAGGTTGCCATTTTCACCAGCAACAGCATCGAATGTTGAAGTTAATGCAACATTAGTATTTTCATCTATTGTGTACTTAATAATTTCTTTCTTAAAAAACAAAGCTAAAGCAAAAGAAAAGAAGTCTTGCCTGGACTTAATGAATTGATGAAAACCAATAATTGATTCACATTTAATGAAGGAGTTTAATGATGGTTGTTTTAAACCTCAATATTACCTAAAAAATAGATCAGGGTTGAAGAAGAAAAATGTAATCCGGTTTGATTTTGTGTTTGGGGGCCTTTTTTAGCGTTTTTTTTTTAGGTTTTTAGGGGTTGTGAGGGTGTTTAAAAAACAAAAATGAGATGTTTTGTTTTTTGGTTAAAATGGGTAACAAAATGGGATTTTTGGACAAATTTAGGCATGCCTTGATTTTTCGACCACCATTGTGGTGGCCGGAATCTTAAAGACAGATGACATTTTGTTTGATTTTTTTTAAAAAAAAACTTGTCGTCCAGCCTTTAAAAAGATTAAAAAAAATATAAGGCCCAAGCTGTGAATGAGATGTTTTGTTTTTTGGTTAAAATGGGTAACAAAATGGGATTTTTGGACAAATTTAGGCATGCCTTGATTTTTCGACCACCATTGTGGTGGCCGGAATCTTAAAGACAGACGACATTTTGTTTGATTTTTTTTAAAAAAAAACTTGTCGTCCAGCCTTTAAAAAGATTAAAAAAAATATAAGGCCCAAGCGTGTGGGCCTAAGCGACCCAGATGAGCTGGGCCACCAGGCTCGTGTGCCTGGGCTCTTTTGGCAGGTTTTTTTTTTATATTTTTTTCAATTATTTTTATTCTTTGTTTAGGTGCAAGAAAAAATTAAGAAAAAAAATTATTAGACCTGGTTGAGTTCTTGGCATGGATTGCAGATTCAATGGGTTAATTCATAACATCTAGGGCTTTTTTTAATGCATTTTTCCCTTAATTTTTATTTAAAATACATTTTAAGTATTTGTTATCATTGAATTTTTTTTATTTAACTTAAAATAAAAAATGCAATTACATCTTTTTTCATCGCTTAGCTTAAAAAATTATGCCTAATTGATATTATGTTTTGATTTGGGTTCTAAATTTTGTCCGTTAATTCAAGTTAACCGAGGTCAATACAATGTGATATTTTTTAAAATTTTAGCTTCGATTCTTTTATAACTTTTCAATTTACTTCCATATTTAATCCAATTTGTGGTCAATTAAGACCCTACTAAGGCTCAACCGGGAAGAGAATAAAGGAAGGAAAAAAAGAGACAGATTATCCAACCAAGTTAACTCATTATGGTCATGTCTATTACTTGGGTTGTAAATTTCGCGTGTTAATCCTAGTCAATATAGTGTGTTGTCGTCTTTTCATTTCAATGCCTCATTTTTTTTTTCCGATTTAATCCTTTGATAGTTTTTTATTTCACATTTAAGTTAGGGTTAGACAAGACTAAAATGACTGCGATGTTACTTTTTTTAAACCAAATCACAATTTGAACGAGGCAGCCAATTCATTGTTGGCCTGTTTGGTCAAACAAGCCACACTTTTTTTTTTCTTCTATTTATTAACTTTTATGGTGGTCGATTAACTTGGTCTAATACACATCGGGTTTTTAATCCCCATTTCAAATATTTCATCGCACGCAGACAAAAATAACAACATTCATATTTTTTTTTTTGCAATTATAGGCTTTTTATCCTACCCGCAACGAAGTCTATTTGACAAAAAATGGAAAGAGATAAGAACGAATTTTGGGAGGCAAGTAATGGGTTTCTACAAACAAACCTTCTTTTTTGCAGATTAAGCCACTTGTTGGTCCAACAAAAGCTGTCATGAAGGCTCGCATACACGACTACCAGTGGCATGAGTTTTTTCCTCGAGGTAATAGCATGAGTGAAATACATTCTTCTTAGTTCTTGTATAATGAAAATGTTTTATAATGCCATCATTATCTGTTTGCAGCCAAGAGTAATATTGGTGTCGTGATTTCTTTGTGGGCTCCTGTTGTTCTTGTACGTTTGTTCCATTGGCATCTCTCTGCAATTGTTTTTTTACTGTCAAGCTTACTGTTTGATCTAAGTGATTCCTTTTTAGGTCTATTTTATGGATACTCAGATTTGGTATGCCATCTACTCAACTATATTTGGAGGCATATATGGCGCGTTTCGCCGTCTTGGAGAGGTTGGTAAAGATAGCTTTGCTCTATAGATCGTATTTATATTTGAACTTTTGGCTGTATGCCTATGTCCAAGTATGTGCAGCAAATTATTTCTTGATCATGAAGGCAAGGATTGTTTGATACCCATTTAAAGCATATTGATGGGATCTTATCTCTAATAGGTTGTTTGGAACGAATTCTCTACTGCAATTGAATTCAATTATAGTGGTTGATTTGATTTCTATTGATAAATAATTTGAATTCACATGTTTGGAAAATATAAAACTCAATTCATTTTATTTTCTATATTACTCATTACCTTTATTTTATTTCTTCAAATGTCTTTAAAAATAAGAGGGCTAGATGAGTATTTTGAGAAAGTGAGTTTTAATATTAAATTTCTCTTCTTTGAAATTGTGAATCTGAGGGGTTGGTCTCTGATTTACTTTTGTAGCATTTTTAGAGATTAATTTGTATTTGAAATTCAATTCTTAACACTCAAAAGGATTCCAAACCTAAAATTTCATTAAAACCTCTGAATTTAATTAAATTCAGAGGGTTCCAAACATGCTGCAAATGTTGTTTGTTTGAAAATTTTACTCAAAGAAAATATATAGGCACTCATGGATCAGTAGATAAATTGATTCACTGGTATTTAAACCGATATTAGGAATGCTTAATAGTTTATTAGCCTACACAACTAAACAAAAGGTATTTTGACTTCTATAGCTATCACTGCATGGTTATGTTAACAAGTGAGCTGAGAGAAGTCACTTTCTCATTCATCCAAATCATTGAAAATCACCAAAAAAAAGCTTCAAATTGATGCCTTTAAAACCCAAATGCACTTTGAAAAGCATTTCTCAAAAGCACCCGACGTGCAATACCAAATGGTGCCTTAATCCCATGGGTTTTTAGTCAGTTCACTATGAAGAAAAGGTGTTGGTAACATTTGTTTAGCATATATGAAAAATACTCTTTGATCATACTTTTTAGTAAAATTCCATAATTATTGTTTCTGTTTCATTTGCAGATTCGTACATTAGGAATGTTGAGGACTCGATTCGAATCATTACCAGGTGCCTTTAATGCCTGCTTGATTCCTCCTGAAAAGGTTGAGACTATCAAGAAGAGAGGACTGAAAGCTGTTTTCTCTCGTAGAGATACTGGGATTGTAGGTGCTAGAGAACCACATCTTGAATGTCTTTCGCCATTTTATTATCTGAAATGCCCATCTTAGAGTCTTAACCAATTGGCTTGTTAGTTCAGACCAAATCCAACAAAGAGAAGGAGGAAGCAAGGTTCGCACAAATGTGGAATAAAATAATCACTAGCTTCTGGGAGGAGGATTTGATAGATAATAGGTATCGTAAGGACTTGCAAGTGGAATATTTTGCTGCCTTCTTAGAATTAGGGTGAATGTTATTATAGATTCTAATAACTGTCAAATCTGCAGGGAAATGAATTTGATGCTTGTTCCCTATTGGGCTGATCGTGACCTAGACCTCATTCAATGGCCTCCATTTTTGCTTGCTAGCAAGGTTTATTTGTTCCTGAATTATTTTAGTTTTCTAGCCTGACTCAGACGTATAAATCTAACCTACATACCATACAGATCCCAATAGCATTGGATATGGCAAAAGACAGCAATCGAAATGACCGTGAACTGAAAAATAGGTTGGCTTCAGACAATTATATGCACTGTGCAGTTCGTGAGTGCTATGCTTCTTTTAAAAGTATCATCAATTTTTTGGTTCAAGGAGATGGGGAAAAACAGTGAGTTCAATGCTATGTATATTATTAGTCAAAATTGGAAGGAGGACTTGTGTTTTTCAGTCAAGATAAATTTGGTTATCATCTTAACTGTTTGCTATGTTCAGGGTTATAGAAGATATCTTCGCCAGGGTTGATGAATATATAGAAAAGGACACCCTGATACAAGAATTAAATATGAGTGCCCTACCAATTCTCAATGAACAATTTGTGAAGCTAATTGAATTTTTGGTATCATTTTCTGACAAAAACTGGTGTGTATATCTGTTGGGTCAAGCTATACCCCTCCTAACTGAAACAGTATATATTACAGATAATCAATAACAAAGAAGACAAGAATCGTGTTGTCATCCTCTTGCTTGACATGCTAGAGGTCGTGACCAGGGACATACTGGAGGATGATATTCCTAGGTATATTATTTGAATGCAACTGTTTCTTCTATACATTGTTAACTTTTGTATAATTGTGCTATGCATTTATTATTTCCGGCTGTAGTTTGATGGATTCAAACCATGGTGGATCTTATGGAAATGATGAGGGAATGACACCAATTGATCAGCAACATACGTTTCTCGGCAAACTCGGGTTTCCAGTTCCAGAGACAGAAGATTGGAAAGAAAGAGTAAGCCCCTTTTGCTAGTATGTCCACCATGTGGCTGCTCTTGTTTTCTCTAGTTTTTAGCTTGTAAATATCACTCAGGTTCATTTGACCTAATTCCTTTCTTCCATTTTCAATTTGGCAAGTCAACTATAGTAGCGTGTTATTATTGTCTGAATGGTTTCTCACTCTTTCTTCTAGAGCTGCCTTTCTTTTCCTCTCTCTTTCTATGACTACGCGACACAATTGGAGATGACATTCTAATCTCATGTGTATAATTTGATATTTCCAATAGATCAGAAGGCTTCATCTATTGCTTACTGTGAAGGAGTCTGCTATGGATGTTCCATCTAACTTGGAAGCTAGAAGGCGCATTTCTTTCTTCTCCAATTCATTGTTCATGGAAATGCCTAGTGCACCTAAAGTTCGAAATATGCTTTCATTCACGTAAGCTGTCTTCACATCCATCTTCTTTACAGCATAAATTAAACTTCTGTTTTCATGATCGCATATACATTAGCAATGTCAAATGCAAAGTTTTAGCTAGACTTGGATTGGCACCGTGATTACCTGAATCTTCTTCTTCTCTTTCCCCTCTTTATTTAATTTTTTTTTATGAACTTTGTACCTACCACTGATATGAAACCCAACCTTGCCTGGTGGGTTGACCCAGTGACCTGCCGACCCAGGTCTTGGTCTGGGCTGGGTTTCCTTTTGGACCAGCTATGTAGTTGACCTGATGGGTCAATCCATGACCCGGCAAACTTGGGTGAGACTTGTGGAATTTTTTTTTTATTCAAAACAAAGTCATCTGTAACCTTTGTTTTTTAAATTGTTTCGAAACAATGACGTTTAAGACAAAAAAAAATTAAAATGTCTTTTTGCTTTTGACTTGGGTTTCCTTGGCCTGGCTGGGTCTCTTAACTATGGTACCTGCTGTGAAACCTGAAGCACTATAGAGCCAAGTTTTACCATTGCCGTATTGTTCTTTGCATTATTGCACGGTTGCTTGCAGATGACTGTTACTACTTGCATGTGTAATGTGACACATTTTTCTTCTGTTTTAGTGTCCTAACTCCTTATTACTGCGAAGAGGTTAATTACTCTATAAATCTTCTGGAAAAGCAAAATGATGATGGTGTTTCTATCCTTTTTTACTTGCAAAAGATCTTTCCAGGTTAACATCATCCATTCTTTTTCCTAATCTTATTTCCTTTTCAACTAATTGTCCTTGGTAAAATTTTGTACAGAAAAATAATATACTTTATATGTATTTATGATTCAACACAGATGAATGGAAAAACTTCCTCGAGCGGGTCGGATGTAACAGCGAGGAAGAACTCCGTGCAAATGATGTATTGGAGGAAGAACTCCGTTTGTGGGCATCATATAGAAGCCAAACATTAACAAAAACAGGTAGGAACCTCTCTCCTGCCACCCTGACCTGCAGCGTTTGTGTATCTTTTTGAGAAATCATAGAGCAGAATTCTTATTTTGACAATATATTGACAATAAGCATTCTATGCTTTTCTGCTTGATATCTTTGACAAATAAGTACGAGGAATGATGTATTACCGAAAAGCTTTGGAACTTCAAGCATTCCTTGATATGGCAAATGATGAAGGTACCTGGCCAAAGCTTGATTGTAAATGTCAGATTATGTCATCCCTTTTACATTGAATCAAATCCTATTTAATGTTGCTTGTATCAGAACTAATGAAGGGCTACAAGGCTGCTGAATTAAATAGCGAGGGACAATCCAAGAGTGATAACTCAACTTGGCAACAATGTCAAGCAATAGCTGACTTGAAATTTACATATGTCGTGTCATGCCAAGAATATGGGAAGCACAAACGTGCAGGTCATCCTCTTGCCAAAGACATTTTGAGGCTCATGACAACGTAGGTTTCCCAATTTTTCTTTGCCTATTTTCTGACACTATCCTTTTGACTTCTTTTGGCATTTGTGAGGAACTGGTTGTATCATTTCATTGTTTTCCTGGAGGCAGATATCCATCACTTCGCGTGGCTTATATTGACGAAGTTGAAGAAACTGGAAAAGATAAATCCAAAAAGATGGTTGAGAAGGTTTATTATTCAACTCTCGTGAAAGTTGCTCCTCCAACCAAACCTATTGATTCTTCCGAGCCAATTCAAAATCTAGACCAGGTACCAGTCTTAGTGTGTTTTACAGCTTGTTCAGATTTTATAATATTCAGGAATCTAATTTAATTTAATTGTTTGAGAAAGTTACTGCTGGCTTTATTCTTAAATGAAATAATGCATGAAATGCTTGATAGACATTTGATGTACTGTCACACTATTATCTATTGATTAAGTATTCACTGTATGCTAAACTCTATGATCAAGGAAGAAAACGGAAAAATGTTTGATGCAGTGTCAGTGAGGCAAGTAATGTTTTCAAATCCGTGCACTGTTCTTTGCAATTGATTTATTGAACATGATTGTCTAATATAACATAATAAGGGGAAAGGATTACTACACCCTCATAAGTCCTGTCTTATTCTATTCATCAAGTATTACTGTGAACTTTAATCGGTTGAAGTCATTTAAGCTGCTTCTGTTTTCAGAAGGTTTGATGTAAAAGTTTATTGAAAAGGACTATTAATACATGGGGATTTTTACGATTTCTTCTTCTCTCACCCCCACCCCAAACACTTGAAGACTAAACCTACTATGACATGCATTTTGAGTGTCATCGATAAGAAAACTCATATAACTGGTGTATGTGTGTCCATGAACATTTGTGGCGTGGAGTGTGAGAATCATGCGATTCTTCTTTACTTAACTGAAGGCATTTTATTATTATTAGCATGATTCCTGCAATTACTCTGTTGAATTTCATTCTGCAGGTAATTTATCGGATAAAACTTCCAGGGCCAGCAATGTTAGGTGAGGGAAAGCCAGAAAATCAGAACCATGCCATTATTTTCACTCGTGGGGAAGCCTTGCAAACAATAGACATGAACCAGGTACTCCATTCAGTGAAAAGCAAATAGATTATGGAAAAGTCAATCTGTAGAGAAACTCAATTGATACGTATCCATGCGATAGGATAACTACATGGAAGAAGCCTTCAAAGTGAGGAACTTGCTTCAAGAATTTCTTAAAAAGCATGACGGTGTGAGATATCCGACAATTCTTGGGCTTAGGGAGCACATATTCACTGGCAGGTACTGTGCTGTTTTTTCTTGGAAAATTAACTATAGTAGCTGTGCTGCTGCAATATTAAGATTCAATTTCTGCATTCACTAAAGGTTTTGGTTGATCTGTGCAGTGTTTCATCTCTAGCATGGTTTATGTCAAATCAGGAGACTAGTTTTGTGACTATTGGTCAGAGATTGTTGGCTAGCCCTTTGAAGTAAGATTCCAGCTTCAATTCAGAAAATCTCATGTTCATGGTTTATATACTAATTAAATTAATGGACAATATCATGTCAATGCAGCAAAAGAACTTTATCCGTGTATTGACCACTGTATGGTTTGCAGTTTGAAGGAAGTACCTGAAACACCCTATTATTAACTCCCAAACATATATATTGCTAGAGCTATAATAGGTTTTTGTTTTTTTTTAATTTTTGGTGGGAGATTGGGTTGGATATGGTGCAGTCTTTGTGCTTTGTTGACACAGCGATGATTGGGCTCTAAATTTTCAGGCTGGCAGATATCTGCTGCTAGCATGTGTTTATATATGTGCCACATTTTTAATTTCATCTGTAAAAGAAAGGGCAATAGCATTCTGGTGTTACATTTTCTCTCTTTTCATTACTTTACATGCATAACTATTAGTCTTGTATGTATGACTTTTGCTGTCTGTTTTGTTTCTTACCTTTATAATTAATGATATCTGTTCCTCATCCAGAGTACGGTTCCATTATGGTCACCCGGATGTTTTTGATAGACTATTTCACTTGACAAGAGGGGGTGTCAGCAAAGCTTCTAAAGTCATCAATTTAAGCGAGGACATATTTGCAGGCATTGTGATATTTTATGTACTTTACACTGATGAGTATATGTTTTTTTTGGCTTTGCAACCCATTATTTTCTTTTTTCAATTGTCATCAGGTTTCAATTCTACATTACGTGAAGGCAATATTACTCATCATGAATATATCCAAGTTGGTAAAGGGAGGGATGTGGGCCTTAACCAGATATCTATGTTCGAGGCTAAGATAGCCAATGGGAATGGTGAGCAGACATTGAGTCGCGACATATATAGGCTTGGACATCGATTTGATTTTTTCCGAATGTTGTCATGCTACTTCACCACAATTGGTTTCTATTTTAGTACTATGGTATGTCTGAAATGCACATTCTTTCGCACGTGGTATATGCATTACCATTCTCTATACTAATCCAAAAGTCCCTGATTCTTCTTTGGCAGTTAACTGTACTCACTGTCTATGTGTTTCTATATGGCCGCCTATATCTCGTTCTCAGTGGACTCGAAAAAGGCTTAAGTACTCAGCGAGCTATTAGAGACAACAAGGCTCTTCAAGTAGCTCTTGCTTCTCAGTCTTTTGTGCAAATTGGATTTTTGATGGCTTTGCCTATGATGATGGAAATTGGTCTGGAGAAAGGATTTCGTAATGCATTAAGTGATTTCATATTGATGCAGTTACAATTGGCCCCTGTATTTTTCACATTTTCTCTTGGAACAAAGACTCACTATTATGGAAGGACATTGCTGCATGGAGGTTCAGCATACAGAGCTACTGGCCGTGGCTTCGTAGTGTTCCATGCTAAGTTTGCTGATAACTACAGGTTGTATTCTCGCAGCCATTTCGTCAAAGGGATTGAATTGATGATTCTGCTTCTTGTATTCCATATATTTGGGCGTTCATACAGAGGTGTAGTTGCATATGTGTTAATCACTATATCAATGTGGTTCATGGTGGGGACATGGCTTTTTGCTCCTTTCCTCTTCAATCCATCAGGGTTTGAGTGGCAAAAGATTCTTGATGACTATACAGATTGGAATAAGTGGATAAATAACCGTGGAGGGATTGGTGTTCATCCAGATAAAAGTTGGGAATCCTGGTGGGAAAAGGAGCAGGAGCATCTCCGCTTTTCTGGGAAGCGAGGCATCATTGTGGAGATACTGTTGTCACTGCGCTTTTTCATCTTTCAGTATGGCCTTGTGTACCATCTCAGTATTGTTGACAAGACCAAAAGTTTTCTGGTATACTGTTTATCATCATTTTTCTTCTTCATGTCTCTGTGTGTTCGATATAATTATGATGTTTAAGAAGAAAGAATTAAAATTATTCTGAACTTAAATTTCCTCTGGCTTACAGGTTTATGGTGTTTCATGGATTGTGATCATTCTAGTATTGTTTTTAATGAAGGTTAGTCACAAAGATCTTCAGCCTGCTATTATGCATCTCAGAATAGCTTATTATTATTATTATTATTATTATTATTATTATTATTATTATTATTATTATGTCCTTTTTCTCACTTGGATCATTTTCCTATGGTACCTGTCTGCGCAAATCCTCCGCCTTGAATATCTGCAGTGTTAGAACCAAATATCCTGATGCTAATCATATTTGCACGTCATAAGTTGTGCAGTTGATTGTAAAGTTGGTTTGCTGGACGTTAGTAATTCAAAGATTTTGTTTTTCTATTTACTGCACCCCAATTTTACTGGCTCTGTTTAGGGCTTCACATTTAACTATAAAATTAAGCAAATTAAATTCCCCAAGCTGGCTAGTACTGATAATTCTGTTGAATTATTTTACAGGCTGTAGCTGTAGGAAGAAGACAGCTCAGTGCAAACTTCCAACTCTTGTTTCGGCTCATTAAGGGTCTCATATTCATAACTTTTATTTCCGTATTCATCACCTTGATAGCACTCCCTCACATGACAATACGGGATGTTATAGTCAGCATTCTTGCATTCTTGCCTTCTGGATGGGGACTGCTGCTGGTTAGTAAATCATGGTGCCTTGTAAGAAATCGCTTTAGGTTGGATACTGTTCTGAAAAAGATACTTATTTTTCACAGCTTTTTTTGGTCGATCATTTTATTACAGATTGCACAGGCCTGCAAGCCACTTATACAGCACGCTGGCTTTTGGGGATCGGTCCGGACACTTGCTCGTGGTTATGAAATAGTCATGGGTTTGCTTCTATTCACACCTGTTGCATTCTTGGCTTGGTTCCCATTTGTTTCCGAGTTCCAAACTCGAATGCTGTTCAACCAAGCTTTCAGTCGAGGTCTTCAGATCTCCCGTATTCTTGGTGGGCCGAGAAAAGACCGCACTTCTAGAAACAAGGAGTAATGCATCTCTAAGATCTCATCAGCGGACGTGTATCTACATCTCCATACTACTTGCATGATCACATCTAAGAGAAAATATGCTACATTTCAAATAGGTCTAGTCTAGAATTTCTACTGTAGATCAGAAATGGTTGTTAAATATTAATACGCAGTATGTATCAGTGTGGATAGATACCAAGACAGTACAGAATTATGCCTATAGTGTTTTGTGTCTTGTTCGTAGGGGCTTTTGGAGCTGATAGAGCTTTCATGAGTTGAAGTGTTATATTTGTTCTGTCAAAAGTTGTAAATCCTACCACGAAGATTATTGAAACATAATGTGAATTGCATTTGTTAAATTTCGTTACCAAATCTACTCTTCAACTATTACATTGCAATGGTCAACATAGGTTGAGGGACAGATGGCACATATGAGATCCACTGCTCTAGATAAGGGCTGGCGTGAAGGTCCTGGAGGATGAGAAGTGTATTGATGCATTCGTCATGGAAGTCGTACCTGGTAATAGTGTAATTTAAACTGGCATCAGCGGGCTGTGGGATGGATATTTTTATTTTACATTATGTATCTTTGGATTATAAGCCACAAAATGTAAATCATCGTTCGAAGCCAGAAAATGAGGAAAAAAACAATCAAATAAAATAAATATCAAGCCAAATATGTAAAGGGTTAATAAAGATAAGCACAGAACAATCCAAGCACATCAACAAAAATGCTGAGGCAGCATTAGCTTCTAGTTTTCAAGCATGATCTAGAGCTTCCTGTCGGCTTCTCTTCAACACTCAGCCGGAGTTGTGCAATGTAGGTCGGTACCATAATCGCAATCTAGACAATAGTAGACCCAGCTGGTCTGAGAAACTTCTTTCCTGCAGACATCACAGGTGAAGACTAGGCCCTCCTTGTCCAGAAAATTAGTGGAATACAAAAGAGTAAGTGGGTGATTGTGGTCTACATGCTTCATGGTTTTGGGCAAGAAAGCACACCCAACATGGAGGTTGAATTGGCAAGTAGCGCAATGATAAGCAAAAGAAGTACCATAATCACCACAAGCATTACAAGTGAACTTGGAATCATCACCAGGAGGGGAAGAAAGAAGGACAAGTAAATGTTGAGGGTGAGAGGTGTGTTCGAGCTCTCGCGGCAATTCAAAGCAGGACTTGTGAAGGAAGAAATCGCATGTGGACTTTGTGCACTTGTAAGCAGAACCTGAAAGGTCTAGCTCACAACCTGAACAAATAATTTCCTCTTCTTCTTTCACATCAACCGGACGTAATGGATGTGAATGGCTGAAATGCTTCACACATGGACGCAGAGAATTCTTGCGACCGATCAATGGTTTTGCTGCCATTATATCTCCTCTTTTCTGAAGGTTACCTTCTGATGATCCATCATTCACAAACCTATGTATATATGGTAGTTGGAGGAGAGTAAGCAAGTTATTTCTTTCTCGGTTTACTTTGTTGATCTCTAGGCAAACATTTAAGATCCCTTTAATGGATGCACCTTTTTTTAATTTCCAAGTCTTCTTTTTTCCTTTTCCTTTTAGGTCTGCCACCATTTTAAGCCAAGCAATTTGAGGCTCAAACATTAGTTTATAATAACTTGCAAGTTCTTAGCTGGCTTTCGTTGTTCTTTGAGTTGACTCCCCTAAAATTGAGCTTGCACCTTTACAGTAGACACGCTCCTTCAAGAATATCTGACCAAAACTTAATGCATGCAAGATCATGAAATCTTGGAATACTGCCGTTATTTCAAAAGAAAAATGTATTGATCTGCAATCCAGCCTTTTTGCTTGCAAAGGAAATAAGATTGATGCAATCCCATCTCTCTCTCTCTCTCTCCATATCAGAACAAATAGAAAGTATTAAATCCAGTAATCTCGCAAGGGGGGGTAAAAAAATGTTTGCCGTCTCTGCATAATTAATTGTGGAGAACTGTTTCCAGATATAATTAAATTTGCATAAATTCATACTATATTATATTTTAATTTAAAAATCTATTAAGTGATTTTTAAAATGATTTAACTCTTCAGCAACACCCATATATCACCTTTTCACTCAGAGCATGTTTGTTTCTGCGTTTTAAAAGCGTTTTTGATAAAATTTGAAATTTTTTAATTTTTTTATTAACTTCAAATTAATATATTTTTAGTGTTTTCAAATCATTTTGATGTGCTGATGTTAAAAATAATTTTTAAAAAATAAAAAAATATCATTAACATGTATTTTAACACGAAAAACTATTTGAAAAGCAACCGTAACCACACTGTCAAATACACTTTTAGTATTGAATATCAAGAAATTTATATGGCGCCAACAAAGCAAAAAGAAAAGAAGAAAGAGAAAAGAGAGCAAAGATTGACAAATGAGAGAATAAAGAGAGCGTAATCGATCGGAAATGAAGTTTATTCCTATACATCACCGACCAAGAAAGGAATCAAAACACTCAGGCTTAGGCAAAGAAAACATTAAGAATTTTACTTAGACTCTCTAAGTAGAGGAAAGTATCAATATTATTCTTCAAGTGGATACGCATATGTTTCATTCAAGTTTCCCTTAGTGTATAAATTATATCGTTGTGTTGTACTTCAGGTCAGATATTTTTTTTAATATAAAAAAAATATTAAAGTGTTATTAATGGTTTTCTTATATAAAAAAAAATTAAATCATATGAAAATTAATCCTATTAACTTAATGGGTTCTAAAACAAACTAGATGATTATTAAAAATATAATTTAATTAAGAAATTCATGATGATATCTTTTTTTTTTATATTGAAACAATAAAGATTTTAATGTAAAGAAATATTAAGGTGTTGTTAATGATTTTCTTGCAAAAAAAAAAATAAATTGTATGAGGATTGACCCTATTAACTTAACCTGACGAGTTCTAAGACAATCTGGATAATTATTAAAAATATAGTTTGACTAAGAAATTTACCACGATATCTTTTCTTTTTAATATTGAAATAATAAAGTATTGGATTAACTTAGGTTATCCATGATAACTTGCCAAATTTGC
>Ga0325401_1001221_pt1 | contig 21325 bp, 18 predicted proteins | sample PopdelMetagenome_FD_205666 | JGI IMG/M metagenome (GOLD analysis project Ga0325401, IMG submission 205666) | Populus deltoides microbial communities from Bellville, Georgia, United States - Xylem-PdKOR-R2 | ecosystem: Host-associated > Plants > Phyllosphere > Stem > Wood/Secondary xylem | place... | reverse complement strand
CCAGACCCCCCCCCCCCCTCCCCCCACTTCTTTTCTTATTTCTCTCTGTAAGTAACTACGGTTCCTAGGATGAGGTAGCTCATAGCTTTTTTATGATAGGTATGTTCGCTTGTCTCCTTCAGTCTTGACAGCTTGGACCCCAAGGGATTTGCACCATATCTCTGGGCTTTGCTTATGGCTTTATATATTCCATCGTCTTTTCTGCAAGAGGCAACATATACATTTCTTAATCAAGGGACTTACAAGCGAATTGAGATATCACAACCATGAATAAGAGAGCCTATATTGTTTTTCTTACTTTTCTAGGTCAAGATTGGCGAACTTTACAAGAAAAGAGTTGATATCAGCCAAAAAGGCAGAGAGAATATGCACACCATACCCCACTTGTATGGCAATTTTCATCCTATGGGTTTGGCTTCTCAAAGGTCCTAACCTTTGGTTTTTTCTTTTGAGATACAACAAATCATGATTTGTTATCTTCTAATGTTCTTTGGGGTTCGAGATAAGATTAAGAACCATCAATTTTATCATCCACTTGCCTGTCGGGTGCACTATAATTACATTCCTTCTCCTGACTGGAAGAGAGGATGACCTTTTAGCGTTGTCTATCCTTGAAGCAAGTAGGTTGGTGGGGTAAGGATTATCGCCTGGAGATCATAAATTCTGCCCGCCTAAGTAGCAGCCCTGATTGAGCTTGTCGTTTTGAACGACCGGCAAGGAAGAAGGAATATTTTCTGTCAACAACTGCTCCCATCATGTCAGTCATCCATTGCTGACACAATGAATCCCACATGAACTCTTACAGAAATTGAACAACCTACAAGAAGGAAAACACGATACAGAACCTAGTCATGGGCTAGGATTGGAGTAACGGCCCATGAAAGAATATACACCTCCCCTTCATTTTCCTTTGAGCATTGCAAGGGTACGACACGCACAAGAAAAAAAAAAAAAAAAAAGAGCTCCGTCTAGGAATGTCGTGGTTTTTTCATTTGTAGAAAGACATCGTCGAAGCAAGCTTTTCCTGGACGATATTTGATGGGTGTAGATACGATCAATAACTTATTTTTCATTTACAAGAGATCAAGAATTTCCAGATGGTTTGCCAAACTACGAAGGGGGGAATTAAGAGCAACACAAGGTAGGACAAGGTCCACAAGAATACCAGCAAGGATTTACTGTTCATAGTTCAGATTCAGAAGTGAAAAAAAATCGAGATACATGACGTGATAGTGCAATGCACGATGAAAGCGCTGAAAGATACAATCAGTTTCGAGCAACATAAAATAATGACTTCATCTCTCACTTCTCTAAAAAATCATAAATTTATTATAAAAAAATAAAATACACCAATTAGGGGCTCAGCACTGAAATATGGGATAAATAACGAGTCTACCGCAACCAATTAGGGGCTCAGCACCAATTCGGCGAAGACTCCCCACGAAATAACACCAACAAAAGGAGGTCCAGCGTCCAGGGTTTGGCCAACTTCACTCAATAGAACCAAATGATGCAATTGCATCCATTTCCTGCTGTAGAAGAAGAGCATCAATGAAGACATCCAGACTCTCGCCCTGCATCACATCATTTATTGAATGATGAGTGATGCCAACACGATGATCAGTGACACGTCCTTGAGGAAAGTTGTATGTTCTGATGCGTTCAGATCTGTCTCCACTACCAATCTGTTCAACAATGCATAAGATTTCCAAATCACTAGAGAAAAAAAGACAGAAACCTAGCAAACAAGTTATCTCATAGTTGTTCTAAACCTGCTCTGATCGAAGTCTTGATCTACTCATATGAAGTCTTGACCTTTCCATTTCATACAGCTTTGCACATAGCACTTTGAGGGCTTTTGATTTATTCTATGAAGAGCCAGAAAGCAGCAATATAATAAGTGAACCGTTGACAGTTAAAATCATATGCTTGTTGCTTCATTGCTTGGAAAAATAGCAGAAACAGAACGAGCCATTATTAAAAGCACTGATACATTAGCAACTTAGTGAGTGGTTTGAAATAGATACAACCCATAATTCATCCTTCCAATAGATCCTGAAAAGAAAAAATTAAAAGGCAGAAATTGACAATGGAGTGTGTTTGAGAATGCTGGTCGAGTGCCAGATCCAAGGTAACTTTTAATGATTGGATGCTCAAAGCATCCATTTGTATGCTATTTGTGGTTCAAAAACCAGATCATCCACCCCTCCATTTAATCAAATTACCATTGGTGGCCTGAAGAATCTACTGTTAAATTAGGAAACGAGTATGCAATACATCTGCAAGCTTAAGTAAAGATTGTCTCAAATAAATGTAATGAGGAGGCCAGTTGCGACCCAAAGATCCGAAACACTCAGAAACCAAAACAGTAGTAATCAATGAAAATCCTTTACCATATGCTGGGATCGTTCATCTTGTATGGAAACCGTTATCCCGGTTGGAAGATGAGTTATTCTAACAGCACTATTGGTGGTATTTGCATGCTGACCGCCAGAACCACCAGATCTATACGTGTCAATTCTCAGATCTTCATTCCTCAACTGAAGGTCCACCTGCAGAAGCCCCAAAAACAATAAATCAAAAGAAGTCCAAAATCCAATCATATTGGAACTGAAAAATAAAAAAAGATCAATGAGAGGGCAAAAACGAGATGTATACTTCCAATTACAATAATGACCAAAGACCATGAATAGGCAGTAATTGTGGCCATTATGATGACCACATTGCTCTTCCTTATAAATGCTTAGATGCTAACAAACCAGCCTCAGGTGATAAATTTTCAAAATCTTCCAAATAACATATTGCAGGATATCATTTACAGATTTAGCACCTCATCAGCTTGAGGAAGGATAGCAACAGACACAGCACTAGTGTGAACACGACCCAACTTCTCTGTCACTGGAACACGCTGCCAAAAGCAAACCATCTGTCACTTATGTTACAAGTCATTCATAGTTTATTGGACAGTAGTAATGAGACCTGAACTCTGTGAATTCCACTCTCAAATTTGAGTTTCCCAAAGACATCAGCTCCTGAGATTGCTGCACTAGCTTCCTGCCAAGCAGAAGCAGAAGTGATATCTGTCAGACAGCCACAAGATGAACTCCCCTTAAAATGTGATATTCAAAACTGAAATCCTCTGCAGAAAAAAAATGAGCTGGAATGGATACAAGACAAACACAGATCATTCAACAAAGGAAGGAAGCATACCTTATATCCTTTCAAATCAGATTCTGTTATGTATACCACTTCAAATTTCCAACCGTTATTCTGAGAGAATCTCTCATACCTGTTATAATTTAAACAAGGTCTCTGTTCTCAAAAGAGGACTTGGGAATCATAAATAGTTACAATACTAACATGTTCCAACATCTTACATTTTGAATATATCCATCGCAAATAAAGAAGCCTCTTCCCCTCCAGATCCTGATTAAAACTTGTCAGATTCAAGAGAGTATAAATAGAACAGATGGAGAAATGCAGAAAAACTGCTTAACGGTTCTGACACCAAAACCATAGGTGTAAGTGAAATATCGCTTCTAATGCTATCTATAGATGTATTGTTACCTGCTCTCACCTCCAAAATGCAGTCCCTCTCATCAGCATCATCCCTGGGAAGCAATGACTTCAGCAGCAAATTCTGCAGTCTTTTCTCTTCTTCCATGGCCTGGCTCAATTCCTCGTTTGCCATATCAAGCATGTCTTTATCTTCTGGGCATTCAGTCATCAGTGATCTCAAACCATCAATCTCCTAGAAAGTGAAAAAAGCAAACCTCATACATACAATGTCTTGTCCCCCAAAGTAACCAGTACAACATGTTTGAAGCAAGCGAGGCCCATATCCAATTAAAAAAACAAGGCAGATTTCCAATTGGTGGTTCTTGTATTGATTGCTACTTTGTTAATCTTACTGATTAGCATACCCATTGTTTTCTCTTCTCCTGATGTTTAGTGAGACATAAACTTACTTGAAATGACCGGCATCTTTTGGTGACTAGTTTTGGTTGCGTACTTAACTTATTTGAGAAAAATTGCAAAAGCATGCCTTTTTTCGGGACTTTGGACTCTAATGGTTGAAACTTGAAGCACCCTAAGCAACTAAAACGATATTACTTTAAACACAAGATTTGAGGATGATATGTTTGGTTCCTCTAGTTATTGCTGAAAAGCAAAAACGATAAGACAAGAAGACATAAAATTATGTTTCTGTTCCAATAAGAGCATTCTCCATGATAGCCGAGAGATTGTGTAAACAGTACCTTCTGCTTGGTCCTGAGGTAGGTTATAAGTTCCATTGAACCCCTGAGTTTCCGAAGCTCTTTATTTGCCCTCGAAAATTCTGTAGGTGAGGCTTCTGGCTGTCTTCAATCAAAATACAAAGACATCATTTGACAACAATAAATGCAGTGTTCTTTTTTGAACAAGAAAAGAAAAGAAAAGAAAAGAAACATAAATCAAATGACCTGGTTCATGAAATTCTCAAGACAAGCACTCCTGTGTTCAATAGCGGATAGTCTTTGTTCCATTATTTTAATTAGGTTCGGGGACAACTGCAGTTGCGATTCTGCTTTGATGCCCAAAAGAAAAATAAAAAAAAAATCATAATCTTTCTTTCAGATTTTAAAAAGAAAAAGGAAAGAGAAAGAAAGAAAAGGACGGACCAGTGGAGTAATAGCGAGAAAAATATTTGGGAATTGGGGATTGGAGAAAGGATGTTCGATTCCAATGATTTGTGTTCCGCCCCGATTGGATAAGCTTCTGCTTTAACAAATTGAAGCTCCACTTAAACCCTACCCCTCCTCCTCCATGAATTCTTCTCATTCTGTACTAGTAGTGATTAGCGAGTCTTTCTCTGGAAGCAGGAGGTGAAATGAGGTGAGTGACGCGCTCTGTCTCGGCTTCCTACGCCTTCCTAAGCCGCAAAGAATAAGATGTTCCACAGCACCCTCGGCGCCCGCTGCCGTGCTTGCATAAACAAACACCAAACTGCACTTGAATTTTTTTTTGGTCTCACAACACACCGTCTCCTTCGCTAAACGTAACCTCCATTCCTTTGGTAAGCAAGACAGGCTTGTGAGAGCCCATGACCAACCCGTTCGTTCGGATTAGAGCAATGAACTGTTCCTGGGCCTAGGCCTCGGCTATGGTATTAAATTTACATTCAAAACATGACGTCAGAAGAGAGAAAAGTCCAACAAAAAAGGTCAAACACACACATGCTTCGTGGTCATGTCACCGCGCATCCTAATAGACAACTCCCATGCCCTCTATATTTTCATCCTCAATTAAGAGCCAAACACCTGTCCTGCAGAGGTAGCCTGTATATAATTTTGCCACTTACATGACAGCAAAAAAGAAATACGGCTACAAATTATCGAAAGAAAACTAAATTCCTAGATATAAAATAAAAGGAAATTAATTTGTTTTTATTTATTAATTTATTTTGAGAAAAGGAGAGAGATAAACCCTTTTCAATAAGAAAGAAAAGAAGCAGCAAAGACCAACAACAGCCCCCCAAAAAGGAGATTATTACAGAAAGAAATGCAGGGCGATGAGGAGAGGGTCTCGATAGGCTTCCCCCCCAATTCCCGCCCCACTCTCTCTCAGGTCAAATCTCTCTCTCTCCCCTTCAATTTCTTATTTTAACACCGCACCTAATCCCTTAATTGTTTCTCTTCCGAATCCATAAGCTGCTATATTTTCTTATGAGCTCTACTAATTAATTAAGAAAATTGCTAATTCTAGGGTTTGAATACATAATCAACAATTGAACTTTCTTTGATGTTCGATTGCTGGTTTTTAAGCTAAGCTCTTTGGGCGATTTCGCTTTGTTTTCTTCATTCATCGCTTCTTGTTGTCAAATTAACATTTTATTTTTGTGTGTGTGCTCTTCTTATGTGTTAGGTTAAAGCTGCATACAGAAAGAAAGTATGGGAATCTCATCCTGACCTCTTTCCTCTTTATGAAAAGCCCGGTGCCGCGTCCAAGTTCAAGTTGGTAATTAAGAATTCATAGACCTTCCTTTTTTTATTTTTCTTTTTGTAAAATAATGTCATCAAGTCTTTAGTTTCTGTGCATGTACATATCGTGCCAGGTAATCTTTGTTCTTAATTCTCTTCTTGGTTCTGACTGCTTTTTTTTTTTTTTTTTGCATTTCCTGCAGATTTCAGAAGTACACTTGCTTGCAGACTGGTAATTCTTGTATCCTTTTGTATTATGAGATATATCGAAAAACATAAATCATGGTTTGCAAGCTCTGAAAAATTGGCTAGAAAATTTAGTGGAAGTGGATGTACCTGCATTATTATTCTCATGATTTTTGCATATCTGTATTTGATATTTGAGATATTGATTGACTTTGAAAAGAAACTTCGAGAAATACTATGTGTCGTTTCATGCTGTGTTTTTCTGTATGCCTGCTGAGACCACCTTGTTGTAGTAAATTCGCTGTTTGACTTTTTTGTTTTAATGTTCATTGCTTGCTCTTTGGGTTCTCAACTCACTGGTTACTGTATTTTTGGTAACTAGCACAGGGTTATCTGAAAGACCCATTTTATGGTTTTGACTTTTGAGGAAGAAACACAAGTCAACTAGGTTTTGACGTACATGCAGCAGGAGACTCTGGAGAAAGGATTTACAGGGTAATAACAAGGTAATTTATTCTATTACTGAATTTCATTCCTATTTTCTTGCTGCATGCTATTCATGAAACTCAGAAGTCAGAATTGCCTATTCTATCTTCTTTTGCTTTATTTTTTTTTTTTCTGTAGATGTAGCTGGTGTTGGTATTTTAGCTAGTGTCATATCTTTCACATGGAATTCTATACAAATCTGGCAGAATATGTGAAATTTTCGTTGTTGGTGTTAAGGATTTTGTTTTAGTTTGTTTTAAGACTGAAATTCATATCAAGTTGAAGTCCCTAATTTGTGTTCTACCACCAGATTCATCACCCATTTGGTTAACCTAGTTTGTCTCTGGGATAATAATTTGTTCAGCCATGCTCATTTTATCCTAGCCGGATCTTTTTTTCTTCGTCCTTTTTAATGTTACAAAAAGACCAGTGATAATATGGAGGGTTTTACAGATTTGCACATCCTTTTTCAACATTTGCCAGTAAACTAGAAGTACCAATCCCATGAGCATATCAGGAGATGATTTTATTATACAGTGTATATCTCTTTTGTTGCAATATTATTGTTTCTGAGTTGGGACTGCTCCTTTCTCTGGTGCTCCCCCCCCCCCCCCCTCCAAGTAAATTTTCAGTTGCTCAACAATTTAAATTGCTGGTAATAAATGTTTCATTTCTTATGGCTGTTTGTTTATTTTAATGCTTCTTTGAATATAACAGTCAAGGATATAAGCTGCTGCTGCAGTGCTGATTGCCAAATGTTTGAAGAAATGGCTCCACTTCGGTCCTCAGGATATATTGATCCTGGATGGGAGCATGGCATTGCTCAAGATGAAAGAAAGAAGAAGGTCAAATGCAACTACTGTGGGAAAATAGTCAGTGGTGGAATATTCAGGTTGAAGCAACATTTAGCTAGAATGTCTGGTGAAGTTACTCACTGTGTTAAGGTTCCTGAGGAAGTATGCTTCAATATGAGAAAAAACCTGGAAGGATGCCGTTCAGGTCGAAAACGAAGGCAAACTGAATATGAACAGCCATCTTTAGCTTTCCACTCTAATGAATATGATGACATGGAAGAAGCTTCTTGTAGTTACAAACAAAAAGGCAAAAGGGTGGTGGGTGACAAGAACTTGGTTATAAGGTTTGCTTCTCTTCGATCCTTAGGATATGTGGACCCGGGCTGGGAACACTGTGTTGCTCAAGATGAAAAGAAGAAAAGGGTGAAGTGCAACTACTGTGAAAAAATTATTAGTGGAGGCATAAACCGATTTAAACAACATCTGGCTAGGATCCCTGGGGAAGTTGCCTACTGTGACAAGGCACCTGAGGAAGTGTACCTTAGAATCAAGGAGAACATGAAATGGCACCGTACTGGAAGAAGGAATCGGAAACTTGAATCTAAAGATATATCCACTTTCTATACCAACTCAGACAACGAGGAGGAAGAGGAGGAACATGAGGGAGGGCTGTTGCAATATTCAAGTAAAGATTTGCTGGTCATTGATGATAAATTTTCTGACAATGACATCAGAAATAACATCAAGGGGAGGTCCCCTGGTAGCAGCAGCAATGGTGCTGAACCACCAATGAAAAGATCAAGATTGGATTCAGTGTTTTTGAAGTCTCTTAAAAGCCAAACATCATCACACTACAGGCAAACAAAAGCAAAGATGGGTTTTGAGAAGAAAGCTCGAAAGGAAGTGATCTCTGCCATCTGCAAATTCTTTTATCATGCAGGATTGCCTTCAAATGCAGCAAATTCCCCATATTTCCACAAAATGCTGGAGTTGGTTGGCCAGTATGGGCCAGGTCTGCAAGGTCCTTCCAGCCGACTGATATCTGGTCGATTTCTTCAGGATGAGATCACTACCATTAAAGAGTATCAAGAAGAATTTAAGGCATCTTGGATGATTACTGGTTGTTCTATTGTGGCTGATAGTTGGAATGATCTCCAGGGTAGGACATCAATAAACCTTTTGGTCTGTTGTCCCCGAGGTGTATATTTTGTTTCTTCTGTTGATGCCACTGATATAATAGAAGATGCCGCCAGCCTTTTCAAGTTGTTGGACAAGGTGGTGGAAGAGATTGGTGAGGAAAATGTTGTTCAGGTAGTTAAACATCTCTTTCTAATATTTCTCTTGTTGCACTGTTTCAAATGTACTCATAAATGGATGCCTAATTAGCTGTGTTTCTTCTTGCTTCCATCACAGGTAATCACTAAGAACACTGCCAGTTTTAAGGCCGCTGGGAAGATGCTAGAAGAGAAAAGGAGAAATTTATTTTGGACACCATGTGCTATCCATTGCATTGATCAAATGGTAGAGGATTTTTTGAATATAAAATGGGTAGGAGAGTGCGTAGATAAAGCTAAAAGAGTTACAAGGTTCATTTACAACAATACTTGGTTGTTGAATTATATGAAGAAAGAGTTCACAAAGGGACAGGAACTTCTCAGGCCAGCTGTTACTAAATATGGCACTACATTCTTCACTTTACAAAGTTTTTTGGACCAAAGGGTGGGTCTTAAGAGAATGTTCCAATCAAATAAATGGATATCCTCTCGATTTACCAAATCAGATGATGGTAGAGAAGTCGAAAAAATTGTCTTAAATTCCACATTCTGGAAAAAGACACAGTATGTGATAAAATCTTTAGAACCAGTTGCACTTGTTCTTCAGAAGATAGATAGTGATGAAACCCAATCAATAGCACATGTATATAATGACATGTGTAGAGCTAAACATGCAATTAAAGCTATTCATGGGGATGATGCACGAAAATATGGACCTTTCTGGAGCGTGATAGAAAACCAATGGAGCTCCTTGTTTCACCACCCTCTTTATGTGGCTGCTTACTTTCTTAATCCATCTTACCGCTATCGTCCTGATTTCCTATTGGTATGAGCTATGTTAACTACATCCCTTTTAGTTTTAAGCTTATTGCCATTCCATCTTGTCCTTATTTCATTTATTTGTCATAGAATCCTGAGGTTATTCGTGGTCTAAATGAATGCATTGTTCGATTAGAAGCTGACACTGGGAAAAGAGTTTCTGCATCCATGCAGGTAATGTGCCTTTTCTTTTTTCTTTTCGGTTGTTGTATCATTTTTTAGGACTGGACTAATGTTAGAGCTATATTTGTTTAGTTACTTGGTGTCTGAAGGTTGGGCTTCCGTTAATTTGTGCTGCATTAAATGATGCCACAAAATGCAGCCAAAACTGTTTTTTTCATTTTCATCAATTTTAGTTTTGTTATGTATTCTTAATTTTGTTGATCTTCTGTTGTGTGACCGAAGCAGATACCTGATTTTGTGTCTGCCAAAGCAGATTTTGGAACTGATTTGGCTATAAGTACTAGAATGGAGCTCAATCCAGGTAATGTTGGCTGAGATGCCGTGCATCTTAATTAAGCATAAATTGAATTCTCTAGTGTGATTTCTCTTGTATTATTATGCAAAATCAAGGAGTGATCTAAACGCATACACTTGTCAATTTCTTATTAGCTGCATGGTGGCAGCAACATGGGATAAATTGCTTGGAGCTTCAACGAATTGCCATTCGCATGCTAAGCCAGACATGCTCATCTCTTGTATGTGAACACACGTGGAGTATATATGATCAAGTTCACAGTAAAAGGCATAGTAGTGTGTCTAGGAAGAGATGGAATGAGCTTACCTATGTCCATTACAATTTGCGACTAAGAGAACGACAACAAGGAAGAAAGCCTGGTGATGTGATCTCATTTGACAACTTAATTACAGAAAACATACTGGATGACTGGCTTGTGGAGTCAGACAAACAACCCATGCAAGAAGACGAGGTCCCTCGAATTATATCTACTTTTTCTCCAAAAGTTCTTTTTTTTCTTTTATTTTGCACACTGCCTTGATTCTTCACGGAATGCTTGAGAACTTGCTGAAACCTCTCATCCTGTTTTAGGAGATCCTTTATAATGAGATGGAACAATTTGATGGAGACGTAATGGATGAGAATGACCATCAAGAAAAGAGACCTGCAGATATGGTGACATTGGCAGGGGGGGTACTTGAGCCTTTGGATGTTATTCCAGCTGCCGGAGGAGTTACCACAGAAGATGACGGTCTTGATTTTCTTGATGATGATTTGACAGATTAGTTAATATGTATGTGGCTCATCAAACCTGGAGTAAGCAGTGAGATGCACATTTAATAGTTTGCTAAGTGAATCAGTATCATCATAGACCAATGTTTTGTCATATTGTATTTTGTTATGCGTTGTGTGATTGTCAAGGTCTTCATAGAGTCCTAATTGATGCGGGTCTCATTTCCAGGTTGTCTTTCCCTATGCTGATTTCTATCTTTTATTTCTTCCTCACAATAGCTGATCTGCCTATCGAACCTGTTTTTATTGTCTCCATCGTTCAATCAAATTGGTTTGTTTGATTTGTTTTTTTAACTCTTATTTGCTTGGTAAGTATGTTCTGAATTTGGTATTTTGATGTTGTTGACAGTATAGGTCCACTTGTCAATGATGCACTTCTGCCTATTCTCATTTGACATGCACGTATTTTTTTAACTCTTATTCTTTTGTTTATTTTAGTAATATGAGTGAATGCCTCTCGTACTAAAACTACAGATTCATATTGATGGTTGGGGGTCTAGTTCCTGAAAAAAGATTTACCCAAACATTGGAAATGAAATTCCATTTGCTTTAAAAATCAAATGAATGCCCTTGAGCTTTTTTGTTGGGGATCATTCAGTTAGAGTGTCTTATTGGACCATGCCCTTCGGATGAGTTTGCAAACCACAATTCATGCTTTAATAGCCTTGTTCCGAAGATTATGAAGCGGTTGATTAGCTAAACAGCTGACAACCAATGAGACTGAGTTGTTATTAAGAGTTTCATTTTATGGCTACCGCAGGTGCAAAAGGAGAAGGTTCAGCTTCAGGTAACTTTGCTTTTAAACTTATTTGCAAGTTCGTTTTCTTTCCTTCTCTTTTTAATTATTCCTCTATCAAACATGATCTGTCTTGTTTAGCTACCTGTGCTCAAGTTGTGAAGACTGGAGTGCCAAGAGCACACGGTGGAAGAAGTAATCGTGCTCTGATTCAGATCCCTTTTTTTTTACTCCGGGAACAGCTGGACTGGGGAGGTTAAATGCCACCTCGTGATTTCCAGTGTCAACCCAAAGGATTGCCAATTTTCTAGCCAGAAGCTTTCTGTCTGGAGTATGTGGTCACATCAATCTTTGATTGTTTTGCTTCTCAGGGCTCCCGAAAAGCAGAGCGAGGTCCCATGCATGGCCTAGTCTAGAATTCCAGGAAGTAGTGTATCATTGATCATTTGACCAGTAATACAAAATAAAGGAGGAGAAACCGAAACGAAGCTCAACTCGGATAAAGGAACAATGAAAAGTATCCTTTCAGAAATTTGAACAGGGATTCCCAATGCTCCATAGGATTATGATTTATGATTACAAATAATTCCAGGTAAAAAGACAATGTTTTCAGCGACGTGTGTTTCGCTGAAGTGTATATTTACGAAGTACTGTTCAATATGAACCGACACAGTGCTCGCCAAGATCAGCAAGCCTTATTCAGACTTTATATTCGAATAGTCTCAATTACAAAGATACTCAAGCTTTAATTTCGATATAAATGTGACGAAGTTCCTTCAAATACATGTTGATGTGCAAGACATTGTTCTCTGCTAAGCTATGATAAATCTATTTATATACTCAATTTTATAATAAAACGAAATTGTAAGAAAAACAAAATTAAAGACATTTGGGAGAATGTTGGCAAAGTCAAGGGCTAAGGAGCTATTCAAAAATAGAGTAAAACTCTAATTTTCTTGAAAAACTAGTCAAAAAGAAAACCTAAATTACTGTTCAAAAGCAATATTTTTCTATCCAGAAAAATAAAAAACTAGTTTTACACTTTTTCAAATTTATTCCGAGTATGGAAAACATATTTTTTTTTTATTTTTCGTGTTTTTTAAATGAAGAAAAAACATGAGCAGTACAATCTTTTTTTTTTCTTTTATATACAATTTAGCAAAGTAAAATTTTAAAATTAATTTTTATATATTTTCATAATTAATTTTTATTATAAACATAATATAAATATTTCTTTTTTAGTTAACAATATATTTTTCATCTTAACTTTTAACTTGAATGAAATAAAATTAATATTCTACAATACAAATATATTAAGATGACTATTATAAATTATAGTTTTGATTTTCTTATGAAAATAGCTGTAATCTTAATGTATTTCTTATTTTTTGGTGAAAACAATTATTTTTGTTTTAACAAATGAACAATTTTTTTTTAATTTTCATTAGAAAAAGGATAAATGAAAAGGAAAACAAATACTAAAAAAGAAAAAAAAAATGTCTTCTGTTAATGGATACATCCTAAAATTCTTGTCTAAATAAATTATAAGGTTTGTTAAACTAGTAAAATAAAGCATGTAATAGAACATGAAAAATGACCCAAAAGTTATTTTTTGGGTCACTTATTCTTTGCATTTCAAAAAAAACCAAGATCTAAAAGTGTTAGGTTTTTTTTGTAAAGTTATACCCAAGAGTCTTAGATTTGGTTGCAACGCCTGATCCAAGAGTAATATTTATAATATTAATAATAACATTAAACTTGGATTAACCGTTAACATAAAAGTGTCTGAACTGCAATACCAGACCCAATAGCATTGGACATGGGTCTGGCTGCAAGGTTGTGTCATAAAAGTGTGATAATTAAATAGATTAGTTAAAAATAAAAAAAAATAAAGAAAAAAAAACAATATGAAGAAAAAAACTAATGAATAAAAAGAAAAACAAATATGAATTAACTAGGTTAACTCTTCAAATCAGGTAACCTATCATATCTTAAATCGCATCGTGAAAGTTTGATAATTAAAAAGAAAAAAACAAATTAATGGGTTAACCCAGAATTAACTGGGCTAACTCGTCAAACCAGGTTAGCCTGTCAAATCTGGAATCCGTGTCATGAAAGTTTGATAACTAAATAGAAAAAATTTAACATTAACAATTTAAATTAAACGAAGAAAATTAATTAAAAACAAAAAAAGGCATAAAACAAAAAAAAACTAAAGGCATCAGCCGAGAACTACTTAAAAAAAATTAATATTAATAAACTAAATTAATTAAATAAAATTAATTAAAAAGAAAAAATAAAAGAAAAAAAAAACCTATAAGAAAAAAAACTAAATAGAAAGAAATTTAACATTAACAAACTAAACTAAACCAAAAAAAATAATTAAAAAGAAAAAAAAGGCAAAAAAAAAATTCAGGTTAACTCGTCAAACCAGGTTAACCCGTTAAACCCGGGATCCGTGTCATGAATATCTGGTAACTAAATAAGAAAAATTAAAAATTAACAAACTGAACTAAACGAAAAAAATTAATTAAAAATAAAAAAAATCTGGGTTAACTCGTCAAACCATGTTAACCCGTTAAACCCAGGATCTGTGTCATGAAAGTCTGATAATCAAATAAAAAAAATTAACATTAACAAACTAAATTAAACAAAAAAAATTATGAAAATAAAAAAACAAAAAAAATTGACAGGTCAACCCATAATTAACTGGGTTCACCCGTGAAACCAGGTTAACCCGTGAAACTCGGGATATGTGTCATAAAAGTCTGATAACTAAATAGAAAAAAAATTAACATTAACAAACTAAATTAAATGAAAAAAATTAATTAAAAAGCAAAAAAAAATTTATGGGTTAACTTGTCAAACCAGGTTAGCCTGTTAAATCCAGAAAACATGTCATGAAAGTGTGATAACTAAATAAAAAAAATTAACATTAATAAACTAAATTAAACAGAAAAAAATAAAATAAAATAAAGCAAAAAAATCCCGAAATGCATAAAAAAAACAGCTAAAAAATAAGACAACTTAAAAAAAAAACCTAAAAGGATTAGTGTTTTACTGTGAACTGCATAGTGCAGTCCACGGTAAAACACTAATCCCTTTTAGTATATATTACAATAATCATGAATCACCAAAAAAGAAACCTTTATTGTGCATTTTTTCCCTTAGAGTAATCGATGGAGTTTCACAATTAATTTTGCATGTGGATGTTGATAACCTTTGATTTCAAAAAAAATATTATTCACATAAAAAAACTAGCAGAATAGCACAATCTCAAAAAATTAATATAATAACAAAGTTTATACCTATTACATTTATAAAATATCATAATTTTAAATTGTTGTAACTTAAGATGTTATGAAATAAAATCTAGCCTTTTATTATTTCCCTCGACAAAAGCAACCCTCCTCTCTCATTAACTATAATACACACCTTCTCTTTAAAAAAAACTTATCGATAGTTATTTCTTTAGCCTTAAAATACATAAAAAAAAATAATGGATAAATAATTTCTCATCTTAATTGCATAATCAAATTATTAAAATATTTTTTGAAGAAAAAAAAACATTAAACATGACATCAAGGAGTATTTTTTATTTTCACAATGATTTTTTATTATTATAATTTAACCTGAGGGACAATTTGATACTTGATTAAATACAAAAATAACAAACAATTAAAATACACGGTAAAACGATGAAAATAACATTAAAATCAAACATAAATTAAGCATGGGGTTAAGGGGAGTTTTTTTATTTTTCATGATTGTTTTTTTAATTAGAAAATCAGCTTAAAAATACTTTAGTATTTAGCTAAATAAAAACAAAAACAAAAAACCGCTCGTGTGGGGCACATCTAGGGGCAGGTGTGGCACCTCCAAGCATCCAAAAATGTCCTTCCATCGTGTTTTGTTCTTGTTGGTGCGGCATGTTTAGCCAGTAGGCCTTTTTTTTCCTCTTTTCTCTTTCTCCTCCTTTAAAAATTACAGCATAGCCTCTTGATTCTTGGTATTTCAACTTCAATTCTTGTTCTTTTGATTTATCATTTTTGATCTTGTAAAAATTTTATTTGTTTTTAATTTCATCCTTAAATCATAATTTATCAAATATTATATTCTCTGAATTTGTCCTTATTTTTTAGATTTCTAATTTGTTGCCCTAGCTTTTTTGTAAATGTTTTATTGTTTTTAATTTCATCTTTCAATTCAAATTGATAGTATTATGTTTTCTAATTTGATCTTTATTTTTTTTCTTGGCTATTTTGTAAAAGTTATTATTCTTTTTAATTTCACCATTTAATTACAATATTGTTTTTTATTTTTATGTCAATTTTGATCTTTATTTTTATTTGTTTTTGTCATTTTACTAAATTAATTTTTTTTAATTTTACACTTCAATTAAATATAAAATTTAATTTGTATTTTAATTTTAATTTTAATCCTCATTCTTTTAACTGTTATTTTTTAAAATATTTTTGTATAATTAAATTTTTTTTTTCAATTTTATCTTTTCATGATTGATTAAGAATTTAACTTCATAGTTTATTCATATTAAGTGCTAGTCATGACTCGGATCATGGGTTTGAAAAATTAACACAATTGTTTTAAAAAAAAATTTATAATTCTCTTTATTTTTTTATCGAGTAATTCCAATCACATGATCTTGATTACAAATTTAACAAAATATCACGAGTTAGACTCGATTCTAATTAATGTGGTTACAGATTTGTTATAACCAGTTTTTTTTATCTTTTTCTTACCTAATTTCAGTACCCAAACATTATTTTATACATAAAATAAAATAAAAATCCAACCCCACCGCGAAACGCAAACACCAAAGCTAGTGTGGCACTATTCTTTACTCTCCACTTTCATTGGGATATTTTCGGTAAAACCACCTTTTTGAACTCCAAAGTTTATGTGGCAGATAATTATCTTGTTTTTTCATGGCAAATCCCATTTTTACTTGAGAGGAGGTACAACAGTAGCTGTATTTCCTGAAGCAGCGATGCCCGTGGTCTCTGCTGAGACTAAATTATGGGTGCCCAGTTTATACACCCACTTTCTGTTTATTTCCGAGCCTATCCTCAACCATTTCTTTCTACGGTTTTACCTCTGAGATAGACCCGTCACAAAATAGAAGGGGAAAAGGTGAGTAAGAAAAGGAGATGCCCATATAATGAAAACCCAGAAACATCAAGGCTCCGACAACTCAGCCCGTATGGAGTCAAAATACAAATTAAACCTAGCCCAAATAACTTCAATTGTTTTGACTTCTGCCGAGGCATATTTTCACGTAAACAATCTCATTTACACGCTGGATAAGAATATCCTCTTACTTCACATCTAAGAGATGGTATAAAAAAAAGGAACTAGTAAACATGTAACAACTTTAAGAGTAAGAGAGGATATAATATGACTAACTGGGAAAGCAAAAAAAAGGAGGTAAATCATATGACAAGATGGGCAGCTTCACACATGAAAAAAAAAATCAAATGCATGTCAAATAATGGGAGCACAGGGAAAGGTGTCCAAATGTTTTGCTACATACGCAAGTAACAAAACCTTGATATATTACGCTTGCATATGGATGCGCGCTTTTACATGCACTATCATACACTGAGGGTGTGGAGAAAGAATTACATGCCTACTGATTCTCCAGCAGGTCCTGGCCGGGCATTTAGCAGGGGCTGGAGAGCTTTAACCACAATGCTCATGTTTGGCCGGAAATCAGCTTCGTATTGCACACACAAGGCAGCAACAGCAGCCATCTGTAATGAAGACACACAGAGTTTAAAGGTAGCACTTATAGACACCTGAGCCCAGCACCTTATATATGCCGTGAAGATTTCCACCTCATGAAGGCCACATGAATCACGTAGCAATGCAAAGCCCCATTTGAATAGGATGCAAATAGTTTCTCATGGCAGTTTTGGAGACAATTGAACAAATTGACGAGCTGATTTTTAAATTATAGAAGTGTCCTTTTATTTGATTCACAAAGTAATTTTAGACGGGTGAAGTAAATACCTTTGCAACTGCCTTGAGTGGGCACTCTCCTTGTAATCTTGCATCAACACACTGCTTAACCTTGTCCTCACTGAGTTTTGGTGTAGCCTGACACATGAAAAAACTCAGTAGTCAGCCAGGATGAAGAGAAGAAGAAACATACAGGTTTCAAAAGCTTGAAAGTAGAGAATAAGTGCTAGCCAAGAGAACAAATAGTGATTGGTACCCATGTCACTAGACTCTGCTGTCCACGTGGTAAAGTGTGATCAACAGGTTTCCTCCCAGTCAGAAGCTCAAGCAGGACAACACCAAAACTGTACACATCACTCTTTGCATTCAATTGTCCAGTCATTGCATATCTGCCAGCCACAAAGATGGTCAATGCACAGCAATCAAGCCTTGCGCTCTCACATCAAGATTTTGAAAGCGGGTTATCTTAGCAAATAAACTAATGTTTAAGTTGATAGCAGGGAAGGACACGAGGAAATCAAATTGTAACTACAATTTACAAGCTTTCAACTAAGCACAGTTATCAGAAACATACAAGTTTTTTTTTTCTTTTTCTAGCAAGCAATGGAGCATTACTCAATTTTAAGTTCCAAAAGGGAAACTAAATCATCAAGTAAAAATCTCAGATAGGGATCTAATAAGCAGCTTGGTCCTTTAGGTTCCTCATAACCACATATTAGAATACCAAAACAGCTTTTGACATGGTAAAACAAAGATGCGAAAATAACATAACCATAAACAATCAACCACTAGCTTACTCGGGAGCATGATAACCAAATGTTCCCAGAACTCGAGTGGAATGAAGACGTGCTGCCATATCAGGAGCTTGATTTGACAAATCAAAGTCGGCAATTTTTGCAACATCATCATCGAAAATAAGAACATTGCTGGACTTAATGTCACGATGAATGATGCGAGGATCAGCCTTCTCATGCAAGTATTCAAGCCCTTTTGCAGCACCAACAGCAATTTTTACACGCTGTGGCCATGTAAGGACAGGACCAGGTTGTGCTCCTTTAACACCTTTCCTCCCTGATTAACGTTGACAACTAAAACATTAATCATGCAAGAAATATGAGCCAGTATTTTGTTGTTAGAGCCAAAGAATAAATGTAAGTGTTTGCACTTTCATAAAAGCATAGCAAATAATAACCAATTTCGATGTAAGAGCCAAAGAATACATGTGAGTATTTGAAATCTTATAAAAGCATTGTAAACACTCAACTCCAAGGTAGAAATACTTCCGTTAAAAATCATTTAATGTTGGTGTTTTGACATCTATTAAAATTTCAAGCAAGCAAATGCTGATGGATTTCCACTGGACCCTTTTTTTAATAGCCAAGGTTTTTATTGCTAGGTTTTGAAACCAGGAACATTTGCAATGCAATATGTGTCTACCACCCAAAGATTTTTTAGGCATGAAAAATCAAATGAAAACAAGTTCACATGGCTAAAGAGTCCATCCATATCAAATAAAGATGCCATGTCATATGATTTTGCAATGATAAATGGTAGCTCTTTTCTCTGATTACATAGAACAGCACTCAAAAAGAAGGAGAACCATGATCAATTATGGATTCTAAAGGGATTAAAAAATCCTCCAGCTCTAAGCATATAAAACAGGTCAGTATCAGAAAAAAGTTGAAGTATTTGCACAAATGAAACGAACTATTAAACTTTCATATCAGAAGAATTGAAACTTAAAGGCTTGATAAAAAATACCATGAAGAATATCATGAAGAGATCCGTTAGAAGCAAATTCATATGCGAGTACGCGGGAACCTCCATCTACACAATACCCAAGCAATTGTACGAAATTTTCATGCTTCAACCTTGAAACCATGGAGACCTGTTGAAGTCATACAAACATTTGATATGTAACTCCAAAGTTATAACTGAAATGGAAGATGCAACAATTTGGGATTTCAAAGAAACCTGGGCTAAGAATTCATCATCAGGTTGTTTGCTGGCATCTAATTTTTTTATTGCTGCAGCCTGCTCACTTTTAAGAACACCATAATATACTCTTCCATATGATCCTTCTCCTATCAAAGAATCTGTCCCAAAGTTAACTGTAACTTCCTTTAGTTCATCCACTGATATTGCAGGGACTTCAATAGGCTGGATTTTAACAGCCTGAGGTCCCCTGGGAGCTGTTTCTGATGCATGATAATTTCCGACATGGCCTGCTTGGTCAAATTCAAATCAGTAAATAGAATCAATAATGATACCTGAATTCAAAAATAAAAGAGTAAACTTCTCACTAAAACAATTTATAAAAAAAGAACAAAATGCACATTTATTAATTGAAACCATAGAGTGTTTTACACCATAAAAATCTTTCAAAGTTCATTAAATTCAAATAAATTACTCTTGCTACAACACTTCTAAATTCTTGGCAGGCAGATATTACCTGCTGAGCTTTTAACTGCATATGGACCTCCATTGTCAGCAGCTTTCTGGACGTCATCTTCTTCACAACAACCGAAGCAGCTCATGATTCAAAACCTTTATAAATCCCACTCTGCGACACCAACGATCATCAAAAAATACACAGAAACAAATAAAAATGGAACGGTAAATAGATCAGAAGAGCTAACTTGTACATGGTTATCATCACACAAATAATATGCTCAAAACAATAAGATTCCACTGTATTTAAACCATGTCATGAGAAATGAGTTAATTCAAATTAAAACACATTTTAGATACCATGGGAACGAATTAACACAAGCGCATAAGATTGTTATCCACACTCCACAAAAACTGATCAAGTATTCTCTACAAAGGAGATCAATTTGGATTTAAAAATAAAAAAATAAATTAAAAGCAAGTGGGTATACCATGAAATTACTGAAATTCCACAATTCCCAGTTTCTCCAACTTTTCAACACAAAAAAACCTCAGAATAATTTTCGTAATTGAAACTGGCATATGAAACAGAGGTAACTGACTGTACTCCGAAAGTGCATAAAAATCCTTACATCAAATACTAATATTTACTACATGGTACCAAAAACAAAAACAAAAAAAAAATAAGATTAGAAGAATATTCAAGACATTCTTGAATTCAAGGTTTCGATTTACAAACAGAAAATGACCGGCAGATTAATCGCATGCAAACTCTAGTAATTAAGCATGATGAAAAAGAAATGAAAAATAAAAAAGGCTGAGCAGATGGATCCGTACAAATAACTGACGATTACTATGCTTGATCGGTGAGTACAGAGAGAGTGTGTAGGAGAGCAGGAGGATCTGAGAGGTGGAAGCCGGCTGGTGCGCAGGATAAGGCGAGATTGAGTGAGGAAAGAGAGCTTTTTTTCCTTTTTTACTTTGTTAGATTGAGTTCTGGTTGATACAGGAAAATTGCAAATTAATTAATAGATTTTTTTTATTATTATTATTGTAATCTTGGTTTACTTGTTTATGTTGGTCCGCTAGCTAGCCAGACTTGACTTCGGTGTTTCGCATTGAAATTAACTTTTTTTTATGCTGCTTTTTATTACGTGTGTTGAGTAGAAAGAGTTTTGCATTAGGTATTTTTTTAATATATTTTTTTCTTTTTTATTTTCTTATCAAATTACACTATTTCCATGATTTTTTTAAGCTATGTTATTTTGTCATTTAAAAAAATATGCTAATTAAAAAAAATCATCTGAATCTAATTTGATAGTGAGAGTAACGCCCGAATTTTTTAATATAATTTGCACATTTTTAAAATTAATATTGAAGTTGCTAATCAAGATTTATTTTTTAATTTAATAGTGTAAGTAACGCTATGAACTTCTTTTAATATAATTTTC
>Ga0325401_1001218_pt1 | contig 21347 bp, 12 predicted proteins | sample PopdelMetagenome_FD_205666 | JGI IMG/M metagenome (GOLD analysis project Ga0325401, IMG submission 205666) | Populus deltoides microbial communities from Bellville, Georgia, United States - Xylem-PdKOR-R2 | ecosystem: Host-associated > Plants > Phyllosphere > Stem > Wood/Secondary xylem | place... | reverse complement strand
CGAACGCGCCGCCGACACCGAGAAAGCCGACACCGAGTTGCGCAAGTTCGTCGCCGATTGCTTCGCTGGCCTGAAAGACGATCTGAACACGGCCCGTGCGGTAGCTAGCCTCTTCAACCTGCTGCGCAAGTTCAATGGTTTCGGCGCCAACCTAGCTACTCTAGCCACTGTAAGCGCTGAGGCCTTGCAAGAAGCCACGCAAGCGTATCGTGCGCTCGTGACTGATATTCTCGGGTTGGTGGATGAGCCACGCGCCAATGCCGAAGATTTGCTCAGTCTCACGCTCTCATTTTATCAAGAAGCTAAAGCCACGAAAGCCTACGACAAAGTCGACCAGATTCGGGCGGCGCTGAAGGAACAAGGCATTGTGGTAAAGGATACCAAGGCCGGTGTCGACTGGGCCTACAGCGAAGAGTAAAAAATATTCACCGGAACTTTAGAACGTCATGCTAGCTTGCGCAGGCATGACGTTCTTTTCTTACCCATCTATGAGCAAATCGTCTTGGCTGGCGCCCGCGCTGGCTCTCTTGCTGCTAGCAGCCGGCTGTAAACGCGACAAGCAGGAAACCGCCGACACGGTAGAAACCGAGGAAGCCAAAGTACCCGCCGCCCCTAGCTTCAACGCCGACTCGGCCTTTGTCTACACGGCCAAGCAAGTCGCTTTTGGGCCGCGCGTGCCGAACTCCAAAGCCCACGTAGCTACCGGCGACTGGATTATCCAAAAGTTCAAGGCCGCCGGGCTGACGGTGAAAGAGCAGCCTTTCGAGGCAATGGCCTTCGATGGCAAAATGCTCCGCTCCCGCAATATCATTGCGCAGTTTCAGCCGGAAGCGGCGCGCCGCGTAGCCGTCTTCACGCACTGGGATACACGCCCTTTCGCCGACAAAGATGATCAGCACAAAAACGCTCCGCTTGACGGTGCCAGCGACGGCGCCAGCGGCGTTGGCATTGCCTTGGAAATGGCCCGCGTGCTAGCTGCTCAGCCCGATAGCCTCCGGCCCAACGTAGGCATCGATTTCATTCTGTTCGATTCCGAAGACTACGGCTACGACAGCAGCACCCAAGGCGACCTCAAAAACCAACTGCAAGCCCAGGAAGAGCAAGGAAAATCGAGCTGGTGCCTAGGTTCGCAGTATTGGGCGCAAAACCTGCTGCCAGCCAATTACAAGCCCGAGTACGGCATTTTGCTAGATATGGTAGGCGCCAAGAACGCCAAGTTCAGCCGCGAGCAGCTTTCTGTGGAAAAAGCCCGCGACGTTGTGGATAAAGTGTGGAATACGGCCGCCCGTATTGGCTATTCCGATTACTTCCTCTTCCAGGATAGCCCCGGCATCACCGACGACCACGTGTATACAAACCAAGCCGGCGTTCGTACCATCGATATTATTGACCACTTGCCCGTTGGCGATGAGTACTTCCCCGCGTATCACCACACCACGCAGGATAACATGAGCATCATCGACAAGCGCACACTCAAAGCAGTGGGTCAGACGGTATTGCAGTCAATCTATGCAGGATAATATCTAACGCGTTCCTGCGTTGGAAAACCCCGGCTACGCAAGTTGCCGGGGTTTTTGTTGCTCCTTGTTATCAGCCTAGCTTATGGTGCGTGTCGACGATTTGCGAGTGACCACCGACGTGTTGTCGTTGTTCAACTTCACGTACAATGCCGAAGCAGAACGAGCACTACTGGCATTTCTGCAGAACGTACCTAGTTCGATGGACGCCGTGCTGGAGCGTCAAGCGGTTATCAAGGGCTTCTTGGCTAACTGGAGTGTGGTAGCCAACTTCTCCTACCAAAAGATTCAGTACCTCGAAGTACACAGCTTCCTGAGTAGTGTGCATGACGGGCGTATACTGCTCGAAACAAACCAGCTAAAAGCTTCGCTGAAGCTGTTCTTATCTGAGGAAGTGCGCTATGCTTTGCGGGCGAAGTGTGTCCAAACCCTGCTCTTTCTGCACCGCATCTGGCAGCATTACCTTGTGCGACTAACCCCCACCGAGTTTCCGGCTAGCTTTCAGAAGCAGCTACTCGTGCTGGTGCGCTTTATGGAGCGGTTTAGTCTGGAGGATAACGCCGCCGCTATTCAGGAAGATAATTTCACGGCCGCCCGCATGGTGCAATTTGCCCGTGCCTTGCGGGCGGTAAACTTCGCGGAGATGAAAGCGTTTTGGGAGGCGTTCTATGATTTCGAGATGTATTGGTCGCTGGCGAAAGGCATCCTGACCCATGAGCTAGCTTTTCCTAGCTTTCAGAAAGGCACGTTTCAGCTACAGGAGTTCTACCATCCGCTGCTCAAGAACCCCGTGAAGAACACGCTGGAGCTACGGGCCCGCGAAAATGTGTTCTTGCTAACGGGACCGAATATGTCGGGCAAATCGACGCTGCTCAAGGCAGTCGGTTTGTGCGTGTATCTGGCGCACGTTGGGCTTGGGGTGCCAGCCGCGGCGTGCACCCTGCCTTTCTTCAAAACCATCGTTGTCACCATCAACCTCAGCGATAACCTTCAGGATGGCTACAGCCACTTTATGGCTGAAATTCAGAACCTGAAGGCCGTGCTGCTCGCCACCCGCGAGGCCGACCAGACTTTCGCCATTTTCGACGAGCTATTTCGTGGCACCAACGTGGACGATGCCCTGGCCATCACGCAAGCTACCATTAGCGGCTTGCAGGCGTTTCCGCAGTCGTTCTTTTTCATTTCCACGCACTTGCTTCAGCTGAAGCAGCAGCGGCAGACCCAGGATGCGGTCAAGGAATACTACATTGATTGCACGTTAGAGGCCAGCGTGCCAATGTTCTCCTATAAGCTTAAGCTAGGTTGGTCGGAGTTGAAGATCGGCAAAGTGCTCTTTGAAAAGGAGGGCCTGAACGACCTTCTCAAAGCGCAGTAAGGGGAACTACCTCGTCACATAAGCGAGGCTAGTGCCTTCTGGAGCTACCACTAGTTGCGCCACGCGGCCGCATACCAAGGCCATGTTATGCGGCTCGTGGCCGACGGGGAAGCCGTAGGCTACTGGGAAGTTATACTTGCTGGCGTAGGTCTGAATGATTTCGTAGGGCGTTTGACCGAACGGAATGGTGTTATCGTGCGGATCGGTGAAATGGCCCACAAGTAGACCCGCTAGGTTTTGGAGCTTGCCGGTGCGGTCGAGGTGCACCATCATCCGGTCGATGTTGTAGAGATACTCGTCAATGTCCTCTAAGAACAGAATGCGGCCAGCAGTAGAACAGTCGGAGCGGGTGCCGCTTAGGTTTTGCAATAGGCTTAAGTTGCCGCCCACCAGTTCGCCGGTAGCAGTACCTAGGTGATTGAACGCATGAGCAGGCGCGACATAACTCACCGTTTCTCCGAACAACACCCGTCGCAAGCTTTCCAAGGATTCTTCCCCACCCGCCTGGTCGAATAACAGTGGCATTACCCCGTGAATACTTTCGTGGCCCAGGGCCAACAAGTGACAGTTGAGTACCGTCACGTCGCTGAAGCCTGCAATCCACTTCGGGTTTTCGGCGAAGCGAGAGAAGTCCAACTGGTCGATGATGCGCGAGGTGCCGTAGCCGCCGCGGGCGCACAAGATAGCGCGGATGTCGGGCGCGTCGAGCATGCGTTGGAAGTCGGCGCGGCGTAGCTCGTCGGGGCCAGCAAACTGATGATGTTCGGCCGTCACGGTATCACCTAGCACTACTTCCAGGCCCCAACTCGTCAGAATAGCCACCGACGCGGCCACTTCGGCACGCGATACTTTACGGGCGGGGCAAACAATAGCAACCCGGTCGCCGGGCCGCAAGGAGGGAGGAGTGGTAAGCATAAGAACAGCAGTTAAGCTGCCGCAAACTTACCGACAATCTGAAAAAGCTAGGACCACTTCGGCGGCTTAGTTTTGCTAAGTGGCCAAAGTGGTCCTAGGGATGCGGACAATAAGAAGCTAGGTGGAAGCTAGCTTTCAAGAATGCGCCAACTTGCGCGAGTAAAACCGCTCTAGAAAACGGGTGATTTGTACGGTCTCGATCAAAAAACCATCGTGGCCAAAGTGCGACTCCATTTCTACGTAGTGCGCCGTCGGAATGTGGCGAGCTAACAACTGTTGTTCGGCTGGCGGAAATAACACATCGGAGGTAATGCCAATCACGAGCGTGCGCGCTTGAATTTGCTTGAGCGCCGCGTGCAAGCCGCCACGGCCGCGGCCTACATTGTGTGAATCCATGGCTTTGGAAAGCGTGACGTAGGTGTAGGCGTTGAAGCGCGCCACGAGTTTGTCGCCCTGATACTGTTGGTAAGAGCTAGCCCGAAAATGATCTAGCTTCTCGTTGTCGCCGTCGAGTTCTGCTTGCGTGGTGCCGTAGGCCGCGTAGCTGCGGTAGCTCAGGAGCGCCATGGCCCGCGCGGCTTTCAAGCCGAGCTGCCCGCCCTCCGGCGTAGCCGAGTAATACGTCTGGTCTGCCTGAATAGCCAATCGTTGCGACTCATTGAAGGCAATGCCCCAGGGGGAGTGCTGCGCGTTAGTAGCCAGCAACACTACGTTTTCGAATAACGTGGGCTGCTGAATGGCCCATTCCATGGCCTGCTGTCCGCCAAGCGAACCGCCAATAAGAGTGTGAATCTTCGTGAGACCTAGGTGCTGGCGAAGCTGATCATGCACGGCTACCATGTCGCGAATAGTAACCAGCGGAAACTCGTGGTACAGCGGTTCGCTACCTTCCGACACGGGTGTAAGCGGCCCCGTGGAGCCGTAGCACGAGCCAAGCACATTGGCGCAGATAATGAAATGATCCGCGGGGTCGAAAAAGAAGGAAGGACCAATTAAGCCTGGCCACCACGTCATTACGTCGGCGTTTGCCGTTAGGGCATGGCACACCCAGACCACATTATCCTGGGCGGCATTAAGCGTTCCGTAGGTGTGGTAAGCAACTTGTACAGCTGGCAGCGTGGCCCCACTTTCGAGCTGTAGAGGTGTAGGAAGATTAAAAAGCTGGCTCTCGGTCATTCATCACAAAAACAAAAAGCTTTTCAATAGTCCAGGTTGAACCGAAGCATTGACAGATTGTTAACCCACCCCTGAATTTACGTTCGTCAACATCGGCTCAACCTGAAACTACTGAAGGATAGCTAGGTTCGGTCCCTCTCAAAAAACCAGCCTCGCTATCCGCAAACGGCAGCCAAGTGGAAGAGCAGGAGCACTGGCTAAAGTCAGTACCCCTGCTTACTATCTCCTCTTTAGACTTCCAGCGGCTGCGCGTGTTCTACTTCTGGCTTTAGCAGGGCGTCTTCCGATTCGTCGGGCGTAGCCGAGTTGGCTACCGCGTCGAAAGCAGCCGACAGATCAGCCTTGATGTCTTCGAAGTGCTCAATACCGACCGACAAGCGCAAGAGCGTGGGCGTTACGCCCGCAGCATGCTGCTCTTCTTCCGATAGCTGCTGGTGCGTGGTGGCCGAAGGCTGAATAATCAGCGTCTTGGCGTCGCCTACGTTAGCCAAATGGCTTACTAGCTTCAGGTTGTCGATAAACTGCGTAGCGGTGTCTTTGCTACCCTTAATGCTGAAGGTCAATACCCCACCCGCGCCTTTTGGCAGATACTTCTTGGCCAGATCGTGGTAGGGGCTGCTTTGCAAGCCAGGGTAGTTTACGCTTTCCACTTGGGGGTGCTGCTCCAGCCACGTAGCAACTTTCAAAGCGTTTTCTACGGTGCGCTCAACGCGCAACGACAGCGTTTCGAGGCCGATCAGCAGCTGCCAAGAGTTGAAGGGGCTGATGGAAGGACCTAGGTCGCGCAGGCCTTCTACTCGAGCACGGATGATGAAGGCAATGTTGCCGAATGGGCCATTCTTACCGAACACATCATTGAATACGAGGCCGTGGTAACCTTCGCTGGGCTCAGTAAATTGTGGAAACTTGCCATTACCGAAGTCGTACTTGCCGCCGTCCACAATCACACCGCCGATGCTGGTACCGTGGCCGCCGATCCACTTCGTTGCCGATTCTACCACGATGTGCGCGCCGTGCTCTAAGGGGCGGAACAAGAAACCGCCCGCGCCGAAGGTGTTATCCACTACCAGCGGCAAATCGTGCTTTTCGGCAATAGCCGCAATCTTTTCGAAATCTGGAATGCTGAAGCTAGGATTGCCAATGGTTTCGAGGTAGATAGCTTTGGTTTTCTCGTCGATTAGTGCTTCAAATTCTTCGGGCTTGTCGCCGTCGGCGAAGCGGGCTTCGATACCGAGGCGCTTGAACGCCACCTTAAACTGGTTATAGGTACCACCGTACAGATAAGAGGTGCTAACGAAGTTGTCGCCGGTTTGCAGAATATTGTTCAGCGCAATGAACTGAGCAGCTTGTCCGGAGCTCACGGCCAATGCCGCAACACCACCTTCCAACGCGGCTACTCGCTGCTCAAATACATCCGTCGTGGGGTTCATCAAACGGGTGTAGATGTTGCCGAACTCTTTCAGCGCAAATAGGTTAGCACCGTGCTCGGCGTTCTTGAATACGTACGAAGTAGTTTGGTACAACGGTACGGCCCGTGAGCCAGTGGTGGGATCGGGCTGCTGACCAGCGTGGAGTTGAAGCGTCTCGAATTGGAGGTTTTGCGTTGACATGATTGAGAGAAGATAGAAGAGGAGAATCTTTGAAGACAATTGGAAAAGTGCAACTCAGAGTGCACAAAAGACCCGCTCGCGGCTGCTCCGAAGCCAAATCTGGTCTTAGCGGAGCAGAGTAACCCCAAGGCTGCGCGCAGAAAGGCGCTGGCAGCGGGAGGCTAAAGAGGAAGCGGGGAAAGCTAGGGTAGCCTAGCAACAACACGCGCCACAAGTGCGCATTCGCATTCGCATTCGCATGACTGCTAGGCTAGAGAGGGAAGCACAGGAGCAGTCGTTGGCTGAAGCCAAAGCGTGCAAATCCATCAGCGAACCAGCGCAAAAGCAGGCAGCAGTAGCAGATGGAAGGTAAGCGAGGGTAATCGAGGAGTTTTTCATGGTACTCAACTTATATTTCCCACTTGCAATTTTAAAGTGGGCAGGAATTGGCACCTTTCGATGATCGATGGTTGCCAGCGGGTCCTAGAGCCTAATCTCTCGCCGCTTCTGTATAAATCTTAAGAAAACTACTCCGTCTCTAACGGAGGAGTACCGGTTTGGTGATGGCAAATGTACAGCCCGATTTTAGAACTGCAAGCATCTTCAAAAAAATATTTAAAATTTTTTGGGCCCTGTAGCCTACTCCGAAAGCAGCAAAGGACTGGGCTTAAAGCGCCTAGTTCAACCAGCGAATTGCGAAACAAACCCTAGCTTTTGGAGCTAGCTCTACTCTGCTAGGTAGGCTAGTGAGGTGTATTTAAACAAAAACGCCGCACCAAAATGGTACGGCGTCTTTCACCTTTTTGCACAAAAGGTACTAGTTAGATCTTGGGCAGGGTCAGCACCTGGCCGACCTCAATATGGTCGGGGTTAGACCCGATGGTGCTCTTGTTGGCTTCGTAAATCTGGTGCCACTTGGCGGCGTCGCCGTAGTGGTTTTTAGCAATTTTCGAGAGCGAATCGCCACTTACTACTGTGTAAGTTTCGCCAGTGGCGGCTGCGGGCTGTGCGCTGTTATTGTTGTTGCCGAAGAAATCAGTTGCACCGGTCGAGGCTGGCTTAGCAGCTGGTTCAACTGGTTTTTCTTCGCCTTTAGACAGAAAATCAAATAAACCCATGGTATTTAGTCAGCTTTAGGTGAGAGAGTAGGAATAATGAGCTTACAGCCACATTATCAAGGGTTCATACGCGGGTGTGTTGAATAGGTTGTGCTTTGCAAAAACCAGTTGAGCTACTCAACTCCCGCTGTCATTTAGCGTAAGAAGCGCCTAGTTGCTGCTGCCTACTAGGTGGGGCTGCTAACTCTCTTTCTCTCCCAAACCCTAATAGTTCATTTGTATGCAAACCCCATTTTCTCCCTTGCGCTACCTAGCTAGCTTGCTCGTACTCGTGTCGTTGTTCACGTTCAGCTGTAAGCAGGAAAACAAAGTCGGCGAAACCAACATGCTTTACGGCACCGAAAGCAAAGTTTGGAAAACCGACAAAGAAACAAACGCCACTGGCGACAAGGTAGACCAAACTAGCGCCGATAAGAAAACAGAATTGCGTTTTTACGCCAACGGCAATTTCAACATGACCTCACCTGCACAATCGATGCAGGGCAAATACACCTTCGACCAAGGTGCCAAAAAAATCACCCTCACGCCTGATGGCGCCCCGAATTCGCTCAGCTTCGACGTGGTAAACCTTACCAAAGACGAAATCACGCTAAAAGCCCCTGATGGCTCGCAGATGATGCTCGAAGCCGACTAAGCTAGCTTAGCTAAGAACCAATACAGGTAAAAAGCCCCGCTCTAAAAGTTAGAGCGGGGCTTTTTGTTGTGGGTTTACTTATTGTTCCACGATAGCTGTTCGTCGACCGAATACCCTTGCTACCCAGCGCGGCAAGAAGACGGCTCCTAGCACCAAATAGAGGTAATAGGTAGTGATACGGTAAAACAAAATCACAAAGTTGGTCATGGTAGGGGTGCCAATAAAGCGGCCAAAGAAAATAGGGAAGGCGCCTTCCGCAATGCCCGCCCCGCCGGGTGTAATTGCTACCAGCAGCACTACCTTATAAATCATATTGCGGCTGAAGATGACCCAGAACTCTCCGAAATTGATCGGAATAAAAGCCGCTATAATGCAGCCAATGACCAAGTAACGCGCCGTCCAGACAAAAGCCGTTGCAATAGCTGTCCGAATCCAGTAACCGGCTTTGTTGCCGCGCAACTGAGCTGAAGCAGCTACCATTTCGTTGCCGTGCTTATAGGCGCTAGGGCGCCACTGCCGCAGTAAGCGCAACGAAAATAGGCGCACCAAGAAACGCTTCATAGCCTTCGGGTTTACGAAGAGCGCATAAATCATAGCAGCTGCGTACAACGTCACGGTGATGTAGCTTACTACAAACGCGACCCGAATGGAAGCTGCAAAAGCTCCGCTAAGTTCTTCCGGAAACAAACCTTCGCCGGCCCACAGCACCACAAGCGGCACCGCAATAACATAGTAGATATTATCGAGCAGGGCCGTTACCATCACGTAGGCCAGCGACTTACCAAGGGTAATGCCTTCCTTATTTAGGATAAATGGCGCCACCGATGTGCCCCCCGCCGCCGACGGCAGCACGCAGGAAGAAAACTCCCAGATCATAATCACATCGAGGCTCTGACGCCAGCTCAGTACTCGTTCCGAGATTTCGCGGATGCGGTAGATGTAGCCTAGGTCGCGGGCGATAAGTACCAAAAACGTGATGACCAGCCACTGTTCTTTGGCGTTGCGCAGAGGAGCTAGGTCACCAGGCTTGTAGCTACGCCAAAACATGAAGCCTACTACCCCAAGGCCAATGAGCACCGGCAGAATAATGCGCGAAGGCTTGAGCTTGTCGAGTAACTGCTGGTCCTGACTTTGTTGGGTGAGAGGCATAGGCGTGAGATAATGGGCAAAAGTACGCAGTACGGGCTAGGCTGGTCGTGAATTATGTATTACGGGTGTGTAAAGCAAAGTGATATTATCCTGTGGCGCAGTCATTGCAAGATGCTTAGAAGCCGCGGCCGAGCCTTGCGGGAGGAGCACAGCAACCGGTCAAGCAGAAAACCCGTAACTTTGACTGTTGTACGTGTCGGCATACCTCAAATAAGCTCAACAATTTAAGCTCGATGTCTGTTGCTCACAGTTATTTACTCTCTGCTCCTCTCTACCGATGATTGTCGAACCTGGTGAACTGCTGGCGGCTATTGACTCGCCCGATGATCTTAAGAAGTTATCCGAAGATCAACTGGTGCAGCTAAGCCAGGAGCTCCGACAATTTATAATTGACTCTGTCTCCATTTATGGCGGCCACTTCGGGGCCTCACTTGGCGTGGTGGAGCTCACAGTGGCGCTGCACTACATCTTCAATACGCCCTACGATCAGCTCGTGTGGGACGTGGGTCACCAAGCCTACGGCCACAAAATTCTGACCGGTCGGCGCGACCGTTTTCCGTCTAATCGTCGCTACAACGGCATGTCGGGTTTCCCGAAGCGGAGCGAAAGCGAGTACGACGCGTTTGGGGTGGGCCACAGCAGCACCAGCATTGGCGCCGCTCTCGGTATGGCCGTAGCCTCCGAATACAAAGGTGAGAAAGATCGACAGCACATTGCCGTAATCGGCGACGGTGCCATGACCGCCGGTATGGCCTTTGAAGCCTTGAACCACGCAGGTGTAGAGAAATCGAACCTGCTGGTGATTCTCAACGACAACTGCATGAGTATCGACCCCAACGTGGGCGCGCTCAAGGAGTATCTCACCGACATCACCACCTCGCGTACTTACAACAAAGTGCGCGACGAGCTGTGGAACGTACTCGGTAAGCTGAGCAAGTTCGGCCCGAATCCGCAGCACATTGCCCGCAAAGTAGAAACCGCCATGAAGGCTACTTTGATGAAGCAAAGTAACCTGTTTGAGGCGCTGAAGTTTCGCTACTTTGGTCCCGTTGATGGGCATGATGTCAACCACTTGGTCACCATCCTGCGCGACTTACGCAGCATTCCGGGGCCCAAGTTGCTGCACTGCGTAACGGTAAAAGGCAAAGGCTACGCCCTCGCGGAAAAAGACCAAACGCTGTGGCACGCACCCGGCTTATTCGATAAAATTACCGGCGAGATTCACCAGAAGGTGTACGATAAGCCCCAGCCGCCGAAGTACCAAGATGTATTTGGGCATACTCTGGTGGAGCTAGCTGAGCAGAACCCCAAAATTATGGGCGTGACGCCGGCCATGCCTTCGGGCTCGTCGATGAACATCATGATGAAGGCTATGCCTAACCGTTCTTTCGACGTGGGCATTGCCGAGCAGCACGCTGTGACGTTCTCGGCTGGCCTGGCCACGCAAGGCTTGGTGCCGTTCTGCAACATCTACTCTTCCTTCATGCAGCGTGCCTACGACCAAGTAGTGCACGATGTAGCGTTGCAAAACTTGAACGTGGTATTCTGCCTCGACCGCGCTGGTTTCGCCGGCGCCGATGGCCCTACGCACCACGGGGCTTACGATATTGCCTACATGCGCTGCATTCCGAACATGGTGGTAGCTGCTCCCATGAACGAGAGTGAATTGCGTAACCTGATGTACACGGCCCAGTTGCCCGACGTAGGTCCAGTTAGCATCCGCTACCCACGTGGCGAAGGTGTAATGCCGGAGTGGCGTACCCCGTTCAAGAAGATTACGGTAGGTACTGGCCGCGTAATCCGTGAAGGCGAAGGCATTGCCATTCTAAGCTTTGGCCATATCGGCAACTACGCCGTGCGCGCCACGAACCAACTGCTAGCCGAAGGCCTAGAGCCTGGACACTTCGATATGCGCTTTGCTAAGCCGCTCGATGAGGAAATGCTGCACGACATTCTGAGCCGCTACAAAGCCATTGTGACGGTAGAAGATGGCTGCTTGCAAGGCGGTTTTGGCTCGGCCATCCTGGAGTTCATGGCTGACCATGGCTACAGCGTGCCCGTGAAGCGGCTCGGCATCCCGGACCGCGTGGTAGAGCATGGCACCCAAGATGAACTCTACAAAGAGTGCGGTTTTGATGCCGCGGGCATTGCCGCTGCCGTACGTGAGCTAGCTGGTAAAGTAGCCACGCACGTTGGCATCGAAACAGTCATTCTGTAGCAAAAAGCTAGGTTTCTAAACAACGTAAAGCCCCACTGAACTTCGTTTTGGCGGGGTTTTTCTGTGTTACTGGGTAAACAAAAACTTTTGACTACTTAGCAGCTGTCAGTACGGTTTTCTCACACCGGCGCTTAACGATAGCTAGGATGCGGCGCTGAATTTCGCTCATGATGTAATCAGTTCACAGGCCAGCGTAAGAATTGAACCGGGTGCTGAGTCGTTGCTGACTGTACAAAATAAGCCGAGTTTGGTTAGGGCTGTTGCTCCAGTTCATAAGTACCACGGAATACATCAAAGAAGCGCCCGCCGGCGGTTACGTGCTCATCGAAAGTGGTAGGAGGGGTAGTCGCTGTGTTGGGCACAATACTGAACGATAAGCGTTGCTGCGGCTCCCATACATCTATCTACCGTCTCGATGAACTCAACTCCTCGCTCGAAGGTAGCATGTCGTACGCCACCAATACCTCCGTGCGTTAAGGTTGCCTCAACCGGACGCGGAGAACCTATATCGTCTACTTCTGTACAGTGCAAGAGGAGTTTGCTAGAAGGCAGCCCAAATGCTTCCAACAGGAAAAAGAAAAAGCCTCTTAGCAAAAATGCTAAGAGGCTTTTAGTACCAGAGACGGGAATCGAACCCGTACGCCTATTCGGCAAGGGATTTTAAGTCCCTCGTGTCTACCTGTTCCACCACTCCGGCAATGCTGGGCTGTTACAAAACTAAAAAGACGTTGCCAAAAAGCAACGTCTTTTCTTGGAGCGGGAGACGGGGTTCGAACCCGCGACCTCGACCTTGGCAAGGTCGCGCTCTACCAACTGAGCTACTCTCGCGTATCGTCCGCGTTACTGCGGTGGCGAATGGTGCGACAAAGGTACAACGGCTTTTGTTATTGTCAAGAGATGAGGCTAAAAAAAACGATGTTTTTTACTGCAAAAAACGCTTGTGGCTCAGAATCAGGGACTTTTTTTACGTTGCTGTTGCTCTCTTGCCACTCTACTTGCCAGCGCCGAGCATACCTAGGTCGATCTGCTCGGCGCTGGCAGGAGCTAGGGGCGCTAGTTTTTCTTACTGCCCAAAGCTAGCTTGAGCTCGTTGAGCTTGAGCAAAGCATCAATGGGAGTCATGGTGTTTACATCGAGGTTTTGAAGCAGGTCGCGCACGCGTTCCAAGGCTGGGTCGGCGGGTTCAAACATGCTGAGCTGCAAGCTAGGTCGGGGAGCTGTGGCTACGGCCGCAGCTGGTTGCGCGCGAGGCCCGTGCGAGGCTTGCGCCTCCGGGGCACGGCCATTTAGTGGCACCACTTTGCCGCCAACTTCTGCCGGCTCAGCTCCCAGACCAGCCAGCACGTCATCGAACTCCGTGGGGCCATCTTCCAAGCCTGTGCTGGCGCGCTCTTGCTCCAAGTGATGCATAATCTCGTTAGCGCGTAGTACCACCGCCGTTGGCATACCCGCCATGCGCGCCACGTGGATGCCGAAACTATGCTCGGAACCACCTTCCACGAGCTTGCGCATGAACAGAATCCGCCCATCGGCCTCCTGCACCGCTACGTTGAAGTTGCGCACCCGCGGGCAGTCTTCGGCCAGTTGATTGAGTTCGTGGTAGTGGGTGGCAAAGAGCGTTTTGGCCCTAGCTTTCGGGTTGTTGTGCAAGTGTTCCACAATGGCCCACGCAATGCTGATACCGTCGTAGGTGCTAGTGCCGCGCCCAATTTCGTCCATTAGCACCAAGCTGCGGTCGGAGAGGTTGTTGAGAATGCTGGCCGTTTCGGTCATTTCCACCATGAAGGTGCTTTCGCCCTTGCTCAGGTTGTCGGAAGCGCCTACGCGGGTGAAAATTTTGTCGATAACGCCGATAGTAGCCGCTTGGGCGGGCACGAAGGAGCCAATTTGGGCCAAGAGCACAATGAGCGCCGTTTGGCGCAGCAGCGCTGATTTGCCGGCCATGTTCGGCCCGGTAATCACCACAATTTGCTGCTCGTCTTGGTCGAGGCGAATGTCGTTAGGAATGTAGGCTTCGCCCAGCGGCAGTTGCCGCTCAATCACAGGGTGCCGACCCTGCTTGATGTCGAGCACGGTGCTGTCGTCGACCACCGGCTTCACGTAGTTGTACTGTCGCGCCGTAGTGGCGAAGCTAGCTAGGCAATCGGTGACGCCGATGGCGCGGGCATTCTGCTGAATCTGCGGCACGAAGTCCATCGCCAGCAACACCAAGTCGTTGTAGATCTGCTGCTCCAGCACAAATAGGCGTTCTTCCGCGTGCAAGATCTTTTCCTCGTAGGTCTTCAGCTCCTCGGTGATGTAGCGCTCGGCATTCACTAAGGTCTGCTTCCGAATCCAGGAGCTAGGTACCTTGTTCTTGTGGGCGTTTGATACTTCAAGGTAGTAGCCAAATACTTTGTTATAAGCTACTTTCAAGGAAGATATACCGGTATTCTGCTGCTCGCGTTGCTGCACTTGCAGCAGGTAATCTTTGCCGGAAAAGGCAATATTGCGCAGCTCATCCAGCTCCTTGTCTACGCCGTCGTTCAGCACATTGCCTTGGTTGGTGAGCAAGGGGGCGTCGGCCTTAATTTTGGCTTTGATTTCCTCGCGCAGTGTCACGCAGGCGTTGAGCTGATCGGCCGCTTTTTGCAGCGCCCGAATGCCTGAGTCGGCCAGCAGAGCACGCATGGGCTCAATAGCATCGAGGGCGCGGCTGAGCTGTAACAGCTCCCGCGGGTTCACGCGGCGCACGGCTACCTTGGAGATAAGGCGCTCCAAATCATTGATTTGTCGCAAATGCTGCGTAAGCTGACCCAGGAGCTCGTCATCTTGCAGGAGCGCATCCACGGTATCGAGGCGGCGCTGAATCTGCGCGGGCTCTTTCAAGGGCAATACCACCCACTTACGCATTAGGCGGGCGCCCATGGGCGTCACCGTTTGATCGAGAATATCGATAAGCGGTACACCACCTGCGTGCTGCGGCACCACCAACTCCAGGTTGCGCACCGTGAAGCGGTCGAGCCACACATACTTATCCTCCTCCAAGCGCCCGATACCGGCCACGTGGCCGATATCGGTGTGCTTGGTTTCGGCGAGGTAGTGCAGGATGCAGCCCGCGGCCGTGATGCCTTCCCGCAAGCCATCAATACCAAAGCCCTTGAGCGACGTGGTTTTGAAGTGGCGCGTGAGCGTATCGTGGGCATAGTCGAAGCCGAAAACCCATTCATCGAGGGCGTAATGGCAGTAATCGGGGCCGTAGTGCTGCTCGAATTCGTGGCGGCTCTTTTTACAGAATAATACCTCCGCGGGCGAGAAGTTTTGCAGCAGCTTACCGAGGTAAGCTAGGTCGCCCTGCGCCACCAGAAACTCGCCTGTGCTGATATCAAGAAAGGAAATGCCGGCTTCTTGCTTGCCAAAGTGAATGGCGCACAGGTAGTTGTTGCTCTTACGCTCCAGTACGTTGTCGTGGAAGGATACACCGGGCGTGACCAGCTCTGTAATACCGCGCTTCACCAGACCCTTAGCAAGCTTCGGGTCTTCGAGCTGGTCGCATATGGCCACGCGCTGACCCGCACGCACGAGCTTGGGCAGGTGCGTGTCGAGAGAGTGGTGGGGGAAGCCCGCCAGCGGCGTTTCGTAGGGAGTGCCGGCGCCGCGCTTGGTCAGCACAATGTCCAAAATGCGGCTTGCGGTAACGGCATCCTCGCCAAAAGTTTCGTAGAAGTCGCCCACGCGGAACAGGATAAGCGCGCCAGGATGCTGCTGCTTCAGGGCGTAGTACTGCTTCATGAGCGGCGTGTCGATCACCGGGGCGGGACCGAGGGTGCCGTGCATGGGGACGGGCTTCTTAGGGGTTGTACTGGTTTTCACGAGCGGAAGAAACGGAAGTGGAACGGCAAAGACACCGGGTTGGTGTACGGGGCCGAATCCAGTAAGCTAGGTTCTATGGATGGGTGTCAGCTACACCGGAACGCCTTCCTACCTTTGCATATGCGCAAACTCACGATGGAAGAGCTGAACCGACTGACGGTGACAGACTTCAAAAATACGCAAAAATTCCCCCTCACCCTCGTGCTCGACAACGTGCGCAGCCTGCATAATGTAGGCGCCGCTTTTCGCACTGCCGATGCCTTTGCCATCGAGAAAATCTGGCTTTGCGGTATTACGGGCCGTCCACCCCAACGCGAAATCACCAAAACGGCTCTGGGGAGCACCGAGTCGGTGGTTTGGGAGTACGCCCCGACCACAACTGAGGCCATTCAGCAGTTAAAAGCTGCTGGCTACGTGGTAGTAGCCGTGGAGCAAACCGATGAAAGTCAGTCGCTGGCAACGTTCCAGCCCGACCCTGCTCGTCCGTACGCTCTCATAATGGGCAACGAGGTATTTGGGGTGGAAGACGAGGTGCTGGCCCTGTGCGACGCTGCTGTAGAGATTCCGCAGTTCGGCACCAAACATTCGCTTAATGTATCGGTAGCCGCCGGAGTGGTATTGTGGGACTTCCTGAAAAAGCTAGGATTCGCCGCTTAGTTCCCGAAGCTGGAAAGCACGGGAGAAGAATGGCCATTATCCCCCATTCTTAACCTAGGTTAAACGCTGGTAACAAACTGTTAATAAATTAGAATAAAGCAGGATTGTGTGATTATGTTGAAGTTGATCCGTAGCTTTGAAAAGAAGCCTTTCTGTAACTAAATACAGCCGCTCTATCTATTCTAACTTCTTGATTTAGTGTATGAGTAAATCTTTTACTATACCTGTTTGCCGTGCTTTGACGGTGGCTTCGTTGTTGGCAGCTTCGGGGGTGGCAAACGCACAAACGGCGCCGGTAAGTGCCGCGCTTAGCCAATTCAGCGGCCAACGCAGCAAGCTAGGTCTTAGCGCCACCGATTTGAACAACCCGGCGGTTACTTCCGCTTACACAGAAGCTGGTTCGAGCGTTACACACGTTTACCTGCGCCAGCGCCACCAAGGCATTGAAGTATATGGTGCGGAAGCCGACCTGCACCTGAATAAGGCGAACAAAATGGTGAGCCTGCACAGCAACTTCGTATCCGGCGTAGCCGCCCAGGCGCGGGCTACTGCTCCTACGCTTACGGCCGCCCAAGCGGTGACGGCCGCCGCTAGTGTTCTTAACCTAGGTGCTCCTTCCAACTTGACCATAAAGCAGGAGGGGCAGCCTGAAGTTGGGATGGTCTTTAACGAAGGTGGCATCTCTTTGGAGCCGATTCCGGTTAAGCTCATGTACCAGGCGCGGCCGAGCGGCGAGTTAGTACTGGTGTGGGACGTGACCATTGCCCCCAAAAAAGGCGACCATTACTGGAACGTACGCGTAGACGCGGCCACTGGCCAACTGGTGGACAAAACCGACTACACCGTTTCGGAGCCCCTCGACTTTCGGGCCCTTACCCAACGCAGCCTCGCGACGGCTACGTGGCCAAACGTTACTACGGCGGCAAAAACGGCAACGCCGAACAGCTACGGGGTGTGGCCCCTAACCGTAGAAAGCCCCATCCACGGAGCTCGTGAAGTGGTGAGCAACCCAGCCGACGGCACCTACTCACCCTTCGGTTGGCACGATACCAACGGCACGGCTGGGGCCGAGTACACCATCACCCGCGGCAACAACGTGCACGCCTACGAGGACCGGGCCAACACCAACACGCCTGGCTACAGCCCCGATGGTGGTGCCGACCTGATTTTTGACTACGCGCTCGATCAGAATGCCGTGCCCCAGACCAGCCAAGATGCGGCCATCACAAACTTGTTCTACTGGAACAACCTGATGCACGACGTGATGGCCTACAAAGGCTTTGATGAAGTGAGCGGCAACTTCCAGTCGAAGAATTACTCCGGCACGGGGCTAGGGCAAGACTACGTGCGGGCTGAGGCGCAAGATGGCAGTGATGTCAACAACGCCAATTTCTCAACACCCGCTGACGGCTCGCGCCCCCGCATGCAGATGTATTTGTGGAAAGGGACACCACCTTCTTCTATCAAAGTAGATGCGCCTTCGCCAGCGGCGGGTACGTACAATGCAGTGCCTGCTACTTTTGGTAAGACAATCAGAGCGAACGTGCCGCTAACGGGACAATTTGTGCTGGTAAATGATGCTAGTGCTACGTCATTAGGTTGTACAGCTCCTTTCGCTAATGCGGCGGCTATGGCTGGTAAGATTGCTGTGCTCGACCGGGGGTCTTGTGACTTCTCGGACAAAGTGCGCAATGCCAAGCTAGCCGGTGCTAGAGCCGTAGTAGTAGTCAACAACGTAGCAACCGCTCCTATTGCCATGGGGCCAGGTGCCGATACGACCAACACCGGCATTCCATCAGTGATGATTTCGCTGGCCGACGGCAATGTGTTGAAGGCTGCTCTAGCGGTCAACTCGGCGGTAACAGGTTCACTGAATATCGGCGTTGCGCCACTTGACCGCGACGGCGACTACGACAACGGTGTAGTTGCCCACGAATACGGCCACGGCATTTCCACCCGCCTGACTGGTGGGCCAGCCAACGCCAACTGCTTGCCTAACAATACTGGCTACGAAACCATGGGTGAAGGCTGGAGCGACTTCTTCGGTCTGTGGATGACTACCAAACCCGGCGACAAAGGCGAAACTCCGCGCGGTGTAGGTACCTATCTGTCTTACCAGAGCGCAACGGGCGCCGGAATCCGGCGGAAGCTGTACTCGACTGATTTTACCGTCAACAACCACACGTACGCCTACCTAGGTACGGCAACTGATAAATACAGTGAAACCCACGATGTGGGCGAAGTGTGGTGCGCCATGCTGTGGGATATGAACTGGGCGCTAGTCAGAAAGTATGGCTACAACACCGATCTGAAAGCCAAAACCGGGGGCAACAACATTGCTCTTAAGCTGGTGCTCGACGGCTGCAAATTGCAGCCCTGCACGCCTGGCTTCGTCGACGGCCGCAATGCTATTCTGAAAGCTGATTCGCTTTATAACAACGCGGCAAACGCCTCGCTGATTTGGCAAGTATTCGCCCGCCGGGGCCTAGGGTACAGTGCCGTGCAAGGTAGCAGCAAGAGTGTCGGCGACAACACCGCTGCCTACGACCTGCCCGCCAATGTGTTGTCTACCCAAAAGCAGCTCAGCGAGGAAGTGCTAGCCGTGTACCCCAACCCCGCCAATGACCAACTAACGGTGCGCATGCTGGTGAGCAGCCGTCTGCCCGTTCAGGTTTCCTTGCTGACGGTGCTAGGCGCTACTGTACAACAAGCAGAAGTGGCCGCCTCCGTGATGCAACAACAGGGCGTGCAACTACACACGACAACGCTAGCCAACGGTATTTATTTGGTGAAGATTAACAGCTCGGAAGGTATGATCACCAAAAAGATTGTAGTTCAGCACTAAGCAGGATTCCCTAGCTCGACAGGCACTTTCGGCGCTGTTTTGCCAAGCAAAGCCCTATCTGATAGAATCAGGTAGGGCTTTTTGCTGCTTTTTAGGAATAGATGGCGAGAAGAAAAGACGAAATGCTTTGTATATAATTTATACTATATTAATAAATACCTTAATTATATTCGGAAATAAGTTTCGCGCTGTCACCAATCATATATAGATTTGGACAGCACCTGCCTTTTATGGTGGGGCACTTGTTCGCATCACCCTAACCTATTCTATGAAAATACCTTTTACGCCTCACATCCGTCCGCTAGCATTGGCTGCCTGCTTGGCGCTACCAGGACTAACCTTCGCGCAAACTACGCCCCTGCAAAGCGCCCTGCGTCAGTTTAACACGCAATCGGCTAAGCTAGGTCTCAGCTCCCGCGACGTGACCGATCCGGCCGTAACCAATTCCTACACGGAAGCCGACTCCAAGATCACGCACGTATACTTGCGTCAGCGTCACCAGGGCATTGAGATTTATGGTGCAGTAGCCGACTTGCACCTAGATGCCAATGAGAAGGTGGTGAGCATGCACAATAACTTTGTGCGCAATGTGGCTGCTTCTGCTCGCGTGGCCTCCACGACTCCTTCGCTCACGGCTGCTCAAGGTATTGCTGCCGCTGCTCGTGCGGTTAATATAGCTGCGCCTGGTAGCCTGGCGGTGAACAAAACGGGTGCTCCCGCCGACGGAATGATTTTCTCGGAAGGCGGCATTTCCCGCTCACCCATTCCCGTGAAGCTCATGTATCAAGCGCTGCCTAGCGGCGAACTGGTGCTGGTTTGGAATGTAACGATTGACGATCTGAAGTCGGAGCACTACTGGGACGTGCGCGTTGACGCTGCTACCGGTGCACTAGTCGATAAGAACGATTTCAACATTTCGGAGCCCCAGACCTTTGTGGAACTCACGCAGCGCGCCTTGGCTACCAAGAACTGGCCCGAGCCAGTGGTAACCAACAGTGTGGCTGCTCCCAACAGCTACAACGTATTCCCCATCACGGTAGAAAGCCCCCTGCATGGCACGCGCCAGGTAGTGGTGAACCCTGCTGATCCGGCGTATTCGCCCTTCGGCTGGCACGATACCAACGGCGTAGCTGGCCCCGAGTACACTATCACGCGTGGTAATAACGTGCACGCGTACGAAGATCGGGCAAACGTTAATACCCCTGGTTACAGCCCCAACGGCGGTACTGACCTCATCTTCGACTATCCCTTCAATCCTGCGTTGTTGCCAGCGGCCAACCAAGACGCAGCGATTACCAACTTGTTCTACTGGAACAACATTATCCACGACGTGATGGCCTCCAAAGGCTTCAACGAAGCGTCGGCTAACTTCCAGGTAAAGAACTACAGCGGCGCTGGCCTCGGCAACGACGACGTGCGCGCCGAAGCTCAAGACGGCGGTGGTCTCGACAACGCCAACTTTGCTACTCCAGCTGAAGGCGGTCGTCCGCGCATGCAGATGTATTTGTGGTCGGCACCGGCTTCCGTTATGGTAAGTGCCCCTTCGCCTGCTGCTGGCACCTACACGGCCACAACGGCTTCTTTTGGTAAGCCGCTCGCTCCTGGTGTATCATTCACCGGTCAATTTGTGCTAGTAAACGACGCGTCTGCTACTAGCGCTGGTTGCACAACGCCTTTCCTCAATGCGGCTGCCCTCAGCGGTAAAATCGCCGTTCTCGACCGGGGCGGCTGCGACTTCTCCGCTAAAGTGCGCAATGCTAAGCTAGCTGGTGCTAAAGCCGTAGTAGTAGTAAACAACGTAGCCGGCGACCCCATCACAATGGGTGGCGGTGCTGATACCACCAACACGGGCATTCCTTCGGTGATGATTTCGCTAGCGGATGGTACCAAACTCAAGACGGCGCTGACGACCACCACTGGTCCTACGGGTTCTTTGATGGGTGGTATTCCCCGCGATGGTGACTTTGACAACGGCATCATCGCCCACGAATACGGTCACGGCATCTCCAATCGCCTCACCGGCGGCGGACCTTCTAACTGCCTAGGCAACGCCGAACAAATGGGCGAGGGCTGGAGCGACTTCTTCGGCTTGTGGATGACCACCAAACCTGGTGATGTAGGCCAGACGCCCCGCGGTATCGGTAACTATGCTACTTCCCGGGCCATCGATGGCGTGGGCATTCGTCCGCAGCGGTACTCGACGGACTTTGCCGTGAACAACCAGACCTACGCCCTGGTGGGCACGGGCCAGTACACGGCGGTGCACGCCATCGGCTCGGTGTGGGCGGCTACCTTGTGGGAC
>Ga0325401_1001214_pt1 | contig 21373 bp, 10 predicted proteins | sample PopdelMetagenome_FD_205666 | JGI IMG/M metagenome (GOLD analysis project Ga0325401, IMG submission 205666) | Populus deltoides microbial communities from Bellville, Georgia, United States - Xylem-PdKOR-R2 | ecosystem: Host-associated > Plants > Phyllosphere > Stem > Wood/Secondary xylem | place... | reverse complement strand
AAAAGTATAAAACGTAAATATTTAACCTTTTAAGATATTATTTATTGATTCAACACTCTTAAAATTCTGAGTATATTAATCATTATATTTATAGTAAAATTAACACCTTTAATTATCATAATCTAATAAAAAATTTAATTAATTATATAAATAAGAATTCTAAACGCAAGCCAAGAATTCTAAACGCAAGCCTTTTTTAATACAGGAAACCTTTTTCCATGTTAACAATCATTTCCTTCAACTAATATTCTTAAACACCCAATTTATCAACATAAGGGACTTTCCTTTTAAAAAAGGCATTTCTTAAGCATAAAAACTAAGTAATCTTTTTAGTTTCATAAACGATTAAACAATCCTTTCCTTCAATAATGAGAGATTTTCCTTTTAAAAAAGGTCTATCTTGAATACAAACACCAAGTAATTTTCTTAGTTTCACAAACGACTCCAACTTAAGGTGTCTTCTTCTATATTTTCTTTGTGAATGATATATAAATCTTTAATATATTGCACTATATGTAACTTGAGAATATATTTGTAAATTGATCTTAATCCAATGATTTATAGATTACTAGAACTAAATCTTCTATAGCATGTTTTACTCTACGGGGGATGCCTTTTTTTTTTTTTGGAAAACGCCAAAGTATTAGGAAACACTTTCGTTTACTTTTTTTTCATGCATGGAATAAAGGTTATTAAGTATAATTTCCTTTATTTTCCTGATAATACATCTTCTAGTTGGCTAAAGTACCTATAGTTTGTATTGCTCATTACATTAAGCTTTATTACTCAAACTATGATTTTTTAGGTAGATCAATGTCCATTTTTGCCTGCAAACAAAAAATAAACTTATTTGGCTTTCCTTTTACATTGTCGATCCCAAGTTTGTCAATCTTTATTTTTCCCTAAAAAACTCCCACACTAACTAATATAAGATCTTTGATGTCCATTTGCTAAGGTCAAATCTAGGAAGAAAAGATGCTTAAGTAGTATATACAAAGAATGGAAGCCTATAATTACAAAGTACTTTTCTTGAATAACAACCATGAACCAAACATTCAATAACATACACATATGGTTAAGGGTTCTATCTCCTTAATCAACATGGAAGATTGTTGAGTTGTCTTGCTTTTCTCCTTTTCTTCATAAACATTTATAGATTGTTGAGGTTGTCATGCTCTTTTTTTATTCAAAGCTCAGAAACTAATTATTGAAAAACTAAATCACAAATATTTAACCTCTTAATATTTTATTGATAGATTCAACACTTTTAAATTACAATCTAATTTTACAAATCTCTAACTATAGAAAGATTACAATCTCTAACTATCATAATCTAAAGATTCTAATTTTACACAAATCCTTTTTATCTAAAAAAACTTTTCCCTGTCGTAACAAAAATGAATTTAAATTGACTTTCAAAGGTTATATCCACTTGATGAAACTATACGATTGCATTTGGATATCAATCATTGAGTGCTTATCTTCTTTCTTCTTCTTCTTTTTCAACTGACCTCGAATTATACAACAAGGAGCAATGATCGTCCAAATTTCCAAACTTCACCTAAGCCCAATATCATTTCTAGAGTTTCAACCTCAACTTGCTAGTAGAAAAACCAAATCTTAATCATTCAAGCATCCCCTTGAAGGCCATGTGTTTATCATATTTAGTTCATTTAAGGAACTATTATTAATTTATCATTATTGATATCGACATCGATATCATGTTAACATGCCGATATATACGATGACGACCACTTAATTAGAACATATGGGATAAAGAGTACAAGATGAAAGTGAAGTTTCTTGAGTAGACAGAAAGATGTGATGATTCCATCTTTACATGTGTATTGCACGTTACTTTTTCTAGTGCACGTGCAATTATGTGCAAGCTTGTAAATAAACCTATTCCGTGCTTTTAATTGGCTTATGGGTAGGTTTTAAAAGTTAATTTTTCTACTTTTTAACCTAGTGGTAAGCTTCAGGATAGTTAAAATAATAAAGAGAAGAAGAACATTGTGAAATCCTTAACTGTACAGGGCCGACTGCTATTGTATTTATAATGTAGGGTTACAATTGATACGAATAAGTGTATGTATAGTAATACAAGCCTATATATACAATGAATAAATCATTTACAATAAATCAGGAATTGTCTTCCTTGTTTATATCCTGAACACAATCGGTTTCCTTGGCATTCCCTCTCAAGTTCATGGGAATAGGAAGAACATGAAACATGTTCTTGAGCATTAGAAATCGATAAGTAAAGCGTGCTTATGTAAACAAATCTACACCTGATCAGTAGTGCTAAAACAACGAAACTCATGGTCTAGTTTGGCAATATTATAGAATGTACCTATATAGGGTTGAGAATAATTAGGAGGCTTAACCTATTGGTTAGTCAACCTTTTATGTGTGTGTGTGTGTGTGTGTGTGTGTGTGTGTAGGTCAATATATACAATAGTAATGGTGGAGATTACAACATAAAAGTATGCTTATAATATTTTCTATATAGGTACATTCTATAATATGCCCTCTCAAGCTAAGATAAGATGAGCTATACCCTACTATGCTAAATCAAGACAGTGATAACCAAAATGAGATGAGCTATACCTTAATAAAACATATGGAGAGGAACAGAAATCCAATTCGTGAGCATGGTATGGACTCAAAAAGGGAAAACAAAGACATCCAAAAGTACGCAGAAAATTATAATCAAGAGTACGACGAAACAGACACTCAAACGAAGATTTATTTTGGAGAACAAGAGTAGGCATGCGATTAACAAGATATACTAATGATTCAAAAGCATAGTTCCAAAACCGTAATGGTGCACTATATTGGCCTAAAAGAGTGAGGCCAGTTTCGATAATATACTGATGACAACACTCAATGGTGTCATTTTGTTCATGAGTATGAGGAAAGATTAACCGATGATGAATACCAATAGTCTGAAAGAATTTATTTAACTTATGATATTCACCATCCCAATCAGTTTGAACAGATTTAATTTTAAGTGAAAATCGACGCTCAACAAGTGTTTAAAAATGATGAAAGATGGAAAACACATTAGATTTGGCAACAATCGGATAATACCATATATGTTTGGTATGCGCATCGATAAATATAACAAAGTAACGGAAGCCATCAAAATAAAATATAGGGGCAGGACCCCAAACATCATTAAATATTAAATCAAGTGAAGTAGTAGTTTTGTGACTCGTAAGTCGCAACGACAGACGCAACGACTTGCCTAATGGACAAGCTTGACATTGAGCAAGAGAACATCTAAAAGTACATATGAGTTTATTATTAGAAACTAAAAAATTTAAAATGCGAGGAGTTAGATGATCCAAACAGAGATGCCACAGGTCAGCAATCGCGGAGATGCAAGGAGACCAAAAAACTTGAGGAATTGACATGGCAGAAGACTCGAAAATGATATAGAGACCATCATTATTTTGACCGGAAAGGAGAACTTCCTTGGTGATGAGATCCTTGACATAAAACATAGAAGCGTGAAATTTAAAATAAACATGATTATCACGACAGAATCTTTTAACAGATAACAACGGTTTGGTAATATAAGGCACAAGAAGAACATTAGATAATGTAAAAATACGTTTTAGGGAATGTAACATAGTATGTTCAATATGTGATATGTCCAAGCCCTTGTCGTCACCAATATGCAAATGATCATTACCAAGATAGGTTGCAAAATCGGTTAGAGTTGTAAGATCAGGTGTGACGTGTTGATTCGCGTCGGTGTCGAAGAATCAAGTCGCAACAAAAAGATTCCCAACAGTAAGTTGTGCAGAGGGCTGCTTGGTACTGCCGTGAAATTAAGGACAATGAGGAGATGTGTGACAAATTTAAGCACAGCTGGCAGCGGACATGCTGTTATCCAGACCACTGTCTAGCCCTTGTGGTGATTGTAGCAGAGATGGAGACAACAAAAAGGGATTTGTGTCTATAGAATGAAAGGAGTTCTTGTGAAAAAATCCATGGGTAAGAAGGTGGTTATGAAGATCAGCATACGACAACAGTTCTGTCTTGGTTATAAGACTCATTACCAAGTCTTTGAACTTACCACGAAGACTATAAAACATATATAGATTAAAGTCTTCAACAGACATGGCTTTGCCAATAGCAGCCAATTCATCAAAAAACGATTTGGCTTCATACATGTATATACTAATCGATGAGTTACCTTGCCGAAAATCTTGAAATAAACCATGGATTTGCATGATACAAGAATTAGATGAAGACACAAGAGCTTTCTCAAGAGTGCGCCAAACATATTGCGAGGTATGACAATCTACCACGAGATACAACATATCCACGGAGAGAGATGAGAGCAATGCACTCAAAATAAATTGATCATGTTGCTTCCAACAAAGAAAAAAAGAGCTGATTGTAGAGAAAAAACCAGTAGAACTGTCAGAAACATGAGATGGAGGACAAGATATTGAGCCATAAATGAAGTGAAAAACACCTTGACCACAAAGATAGGGCTTCATCTGCATTCGTCAATAGAGATAATTTGTGTTCGTAAGTTTCAACAAAACAACTTGGAGGGCGTTTGATAGAGTAACAATACCTGGAGTTTGTGTTCCCATAATGTGTAGAGGAACAGTAGAAACTTGCGAGGAGAAGTCATTGACGTGTTCTGCAAGCGAAAGTTGCTGCTATTGAGGAAGGACACCATCGATAACAACTTGTAGATGGATGGCCGGCTGGGCTGCAGCACCGATGGTGAGGGAGAAGTCGACGACAGCAATAGTAGAATTCATTTAAGAGAGGAAGAGAGAAAGCCAGCTACAAGGGAAAGAGGGAGAGAAGAGTTTTGATCGCAAAAAGCTCTGATACTATGTTGAGAATAATTAGAAGGCTTAACCTATTGGTTAACCAACCTTTTCAATATCTATGTGTAAGGTAATATACAATAGTAATGGTAGAGATTACAACATAAGAGTATGCCCATAATATTTTCTATATATGTACATTCTATAATAGGCAACTTTAGCATGAATAAAGTGATAGTTATTTTTTTATATGCTTAGTGAAATCATGGAAGATAGGATTATGACTGGGGTAGCTAGCTTCAAGGTTATCACATTAAAGAAAAGGTGCACGAAAGGGAGACCTTCAACTTAAACAATGTTAACTCTAAAACAGCATTAACCAAAGCTTTACATTTTGACTCAATTGAGGATCCAACTACTATTTTCTATTTGCAAGAATGCCAGGAAATAGGATTGTCACCTAATGTCACGAACCGATTTCCGGACCCATGACCGGTAATGCAAACACAACACCTCAAGGTGCTCCACCTGTATTAAATCTCAGAACTTACATATTTGATATCATAAAACTCATAAAATAACACAACATAAAATAAAATATCCAAAATTGAGGAATTCAATAAATAAATTAAAATTTGAATTTTCATAAATAATCCAAAACAAATTCAAAACATAGTAAAAATCATTTTGTAGAGTATTTATGAAAAATAGGAGAAAACAATTTTAATTGATTATGAATTAGAAAAATCAACCATGTAGAAAAAGTCATTGATCGACAATGAAAGTTAAAGAAGCATTCAATTAGTCGACCAAGTAACCATAAGTCATGATCAATTAGAAGAAAACAATTGACCAATAAAGTTTGTACTCAAGTAGATAACCAGAAGATACAGTCTTATTTAGAATAGGAGTCCTCAATACAAAAAACTAATTAAAAGTTAGAGATTAGCCTAATTTCCATATGTATATCAATAGAAGAGGAGTTTAGCTTATATTAAGATTTAATAAATCTTTTTATTTTATACCGACATCTGTACATAATTAGAATTACCTATGTAAGCAAAGAACAAACATCATGACAATATAAAAATGGCCGTATACTATTTTAAACAATGATCAATCTCACACATTCAATTCCTGTAATTTATCTAACTTTTTTTTCCATCGAGGGTTTTGGTGTTTTCTTTTATTGATTTTTTTATTTCATTGCACTTTAAGTTCCTATAAATTCCTTTTTCCTTAAAACTCTTACATTTTTTCTATATGGTGGTGCTTCTTAGAACATATAGTCATTTTTTAGGGTTTCAGATCTAGAGTCTCCACTTCTTATATGAAAATGAAAGTTGTCACCTCATTATAGGTTAAATCCTAAGTAAGATTTAATTGGTAACATATACATTGGCATGCTCGGTGGAACTAGATTCATCTTTAGTTGTAGAAGCCATTAAGCCATAAAAATAAAGAGTTAAACTCATCACTACTGTATTGGATAAGTAGTCAGTATAAGTAATAGAGAGATGATAGTTTTTTGGCCGTGAAGAGCCTGATACTCTATTATTTACCCAAATTTTGGTAAATCAACTAATATCAGACATGCCTAGAAATGGTTCTTCATTGACTAATTCCCTATTACAACACATAACTATATTTGGATATACCCCTAATGTCTATCCCTTATGTTCCATCGATTCTAATAAATTCATCACCACTAACCAAATACAGGAACTTTGATGAATCCATACCCCATACATAATCATACTCAAGTTCATTTTATGAATCAAATGGTGTTATACAATTGTCACAACCAAGTGTAGGAAATTTTAGACAACCAACTATAGTTGCTTTTAAAGGAGTATCTTATTATCATTATATAAATCTTTTCAGTGCTTATATGATGGTTCTTTAGATGAAGATGAAGAACACAACCAATATGAAATGCAACAAGATAATGGTGGTAAACCAAACCATACAAGCCATATCCAATTAGTTAGACACAAAATGAGCTTTATCATAATAGACATGATAATGCATGAATCTGCATATTTGAGGGCATATCTCAAGGAGTTCTAAAACAATGAGCATTGTGGTAAAGGTGCTTGAAATAACTATAGCTTATACTAGATGATATTTCATTATATATTAGACATAACAATAAAGGCAATCCAACCTAAGTGTGATAGCCATTAACATGTTAGCCACTCCTCAGGCATATAAATAACCACATGTTAACTATTTGGACTCATAAAACATATTTCCCATGTCATAATCTATTACTAGGTAATTATATGCCCCATAACTATGTTATAAAAAGGAAACCTTAATGCTCTCTAACAATAATTTCTTATTATCAATTAGCAACAAAAAGAAGGAATAGACAAAGTTAAACAATCCTAATATTTAAGAGAGATATGGCTAAAAGTAGCATAAACAATAATATTTATTTATAATTATCTATACCTTGAATGAGTCAACAGATTGCACGTGGTCCCTATAAGAATCAAAATTATAGATTTTAAGAAATGTTTTGGGGAGGTAAGTTTGTTTGGTTTTTCATTAACCAAATAGGTTTCCACTTAACATTGTCACCAAACTAAATTAACGGTTAGGAAGAGATGAAAACGTTTTTTCGTGAATATTTTTAATGGACAAAACTAGAGATCTAGAATAGTACAAGACCTAGGTGAGACTATAAAAAGTTATACCTTATAATTTAGGATATTAAAAAATAAATGCACTATAATTATAACTAATAAGGAGTGCATAAAGTTATTGCTATACAGAATAGAGTGTAGCATAAAAAAGAGGTTTGTAGGAACTAAGAACTTAGATATCTACACCCTCACTAATGATAATGTTTGTTATGAAAGGACAATAACAAAATTAGGAGAAAAGAATCCACTAAGGAGGACACTCCCTATTAGCTATTTAGATAATATCATGGGTGCACACTCATTAAGTGATTCAAAATTTGATGAGGAGTTTAAAGTGTTGTGTTTTTGAAAATGCATACACGTAGTGAAAACAGTAAATTTTATTTTTTTAGGAGTCTCAAGGATCCTGTTAGACATATTTAGAGTTGTTTAGGGTTTATTCAAAGATTATCTAAAGATCAAATATTCTTTTCGGCTTTGAATAATTTCTTTAAAGTTGGGTTATTGGAAACCACAACTTCCACATGTCTAAGCTCCAATGATAATCAATATGAACCACCAGTGAAAAATCTTCTAAACCTTTTTTGAAGAAAGGGATTGTTATACTTTTGAGTGCTGACTTTTTTTTTTTGTATTTAGATGTTTCTATATTGTAATGTTTTAGAAAATAGAAGGCATAACTTTCTATTTATAAGGAAACATAAAAGCCCTATAAATGGTAAAATATTAATCTGTCCCTTAAATAATATCACATATATTATTTTAGGATAATTTTAGAAATTTATTCAATCAAGTCCCTACTTGATTTTTTATAAGTCAGGAATTGTAACCCTCTGTATTAATTACATTCTAGTCCTTAATTTCTACACATTATTTACAATCAAGTCATACTTGATTAATCATCTCATTTTAATTTCTGATAAATGGTTCTTATATGAGTGACCCATTAGGTTTCCTATTAAGATTACTCAAATATAAATCATAATCCTAAAAAAAATATGATTAAATAAATTAATTTATTATCAATTCAATAATTGATTAATTTATATTTAAAGATCAAGTATAATTTCTAGAAATCTGTCATGATCCCCAAAATATTAAGAAAGTCATAAATGATTTTATTTATTCTTTTAGTGACTAGTTTCTCAGTATAATTATTATCCTTTCATCAATAATGTTTTGAATTAAACATTATAGCATGGAGTATATCTACTTTGTTAAATCATTTTTGCTCTCAACACTACACCTATTAATTCTTTTCATAAGATTTGAAACTCTTTTCAATTTTCATTCCATCTTGGCTAAGGATTTCACAATCAATACTATTTAAGAACAGATGAAATATTTTTCCTAATTCACCCAGGCCGATGAATCTTCTCTCTTTAATATAGTTTATTTTCTAACCAACATTTACTCATTTGTTATCCTTTATAAGGACAATATGTAGTTAAGATCAAAGTATAACACTCTGTATATAAGATAACTCAGTGATCTAAAGTCTAAGGATCACTTACAAAACTATTACATGAGTCTTTTCATAGACATAAGTAATCTCTCTATATGAAATTCTCATGCGAGTTAGTTCAATTTACATATCATCTAACAAGCACCTACATATTAGTTTCAAGTATCCCTTATACCTCAACTTATAAGAGTTGTTATTTCCTTTCATATAATAAAGAACATAATATATATTAGTCTAAACAGCTCTAATTAATGTTCAGTTTTAATATAACATTAATTATGAGCATTTAGGAATAATGTTTTAATGCAATAGGAATTTCATAATTATAATAACTTTATAATTTTCTTTGCAAAACATTTTTGTCTCATAGACTTTATCTTTACTTTAAATTCATTAAGTAAACATTAAATCATTAATCAAATATAAATTAATATTAAAGATAAAGAAAGCTTTTATTAATAATAAATATATTTTATATTAATAAAATCATTGCTACGTGTAACTAATCAATAGGCTATAAAGCATATTCAATATGAAGATGTTTAATACCAGCTCATATCAATGTAAAAAATCAAAGATGGAAGACGTTTTGAGATTGCAATATTGAGAAAGCTTAAAAAGGTCATTAAACATAATAGCTAAGATGTAAAGGCTACCAAAGCAGTTGAAGATAAGGAGTACTATTTTAATATCAAAAAAGTTAATATTTATCCAGTTTATGTGCGGGTGGAAAATTAAGCTTCGTAATAATTAATCACACTATCTCTATTCTTGATAAAATTAAGGGGAAACAGTAATGTAAATGGTATGACTCTTGAAAACGTAACACTAACAGTTATGTAGTCTTAAGAAACCGAATCCATAAGGCTCTAGAATCTGGATGCACCTATTCTCTAGATAAAAATATACAAGTGGATGATGATCCATCCCCTAAAAACACTATAGTAGTAGCTATTCTCAAGCTTAATGGTCTCTTTATAAAATATGAGCTGCAAAAGATAAAGATTGATAAACCACAAAATCATATAATAGGTCACACACCACATGAATATCCCTAAAAAAAGCTTATACAATACTCTCTAATCAATTGAATGACAATTTATACCATGAAATCACAAATCTTTTAATTACCATTCTCGGATATCTAAATCCATAATCTCCAGATCATAGATCATAAGCTGACTATATAATTCAAAATCTCCTAGTTTCTGTTTTAGGCTAACTAAGTCCATCATCTCCAGTTAATAGGCCAACAATTTAATTCAAATCTCTAAGTTGTTATTCTATGCTAATTAAGTCTATAATCACCAATTCATGGGTCGACGATGTAATTCAAATCTCTTAGTTGTTGTTATAGGTTAACTAAGTCCATAATCCTCAATTTATTGGCTGATTATGTAATTCAAATTTCTTGGTTGCCAATTTAAGCAAACTAAGTCCATACTCTCCAATTCATGGGCTGACTTTCTAATTTAAATTCATTTACCTAAATCTCTTCAAGCATAACTTATATACCCTTGTTGGAGGTTAATTTATATATATTTTCATTCAACCATATTATACCTCTTTTCATAGTGCATTCTTTAACTCTATTTTTATTGGTTTAACCCCATTAATTTGAATGAAAAAACCAAAAAGAAAAAAAATATTAACAAAAGATTCATTAATTTGAATGAAAAAACCAAGGTGCTAAGCATTACCTGCTCCTTTTGCAAACCTCGCTCCTTCAGCTAAAGATCTAGCTCCTGACACCTCTTTTATTTTTTAGAAGAAAGGATCCTTATTAGTATTTTTAACAATTTTACCACATAAATCAATATTCATGTTAATACAGTTCCATCTAAATTTTACTTTCCATCAACATAATTATTACCTTAAATCTTAATATTTTCAAAATCTATTAATTATCCTTTAATTTCTTTAATCTCATACTTTTCATTCCATAATTTAAAACCATACGTATATTTCCATAATATCAACCTCACCAAAAATTTCTAAGTAACTCATTTTTTATTAATTCAAACATTTCATGTGAATTTCACTTGAATCCTTGTTGATTTATAATTTAATCATAATAACTAATTTAACCATTTAAGTCAAAATCTTTACATTTTTTTTACAAAAGTTTTCCTATTCTTTTTAACTTTAACGTAACTCTCATTTACCAATTCTTACTTATATATATAAGATATTTAAACCATTTATATCATCTGATATTTTGGCCCTCTATTTAAATTTCATTATCTTACATATTAAGAATTTGATTAGTATAAACTACACTAATAAAATTTCAAGTTTATAACTTTTACTTAGACATTAAAACATTTAATTTTTATATCACATGTAAACACCTAATACATAACCCTCACTAACCACAATTACCTCATGAAATTTTATCAATTTATCTAAAATCTCACACCACTTTAATCAAATAAATCATTCCTTAAAACTCTCTCTTAAGGCCAGCCCTTAGGGCCCTTTCTCTTCCTATAATTTACTCAATTTTTTATGGTTTACACTAATAAACAATCATCATATATTAATTAAACAAGATCACAAACAATTTCACATTTTCCTCAATTCTTCTCAAAAACCTAGAAGAAAACTTAGGGATTCCCCCCCTCACATAATCAAACTTCAAATAATATGATTACATAGTATAGAACACTTTACGCAAGGGTTTTGAAATCAAAAATCACCTTTTTTTGCAACTTTCTTTTCTAATTCCTCTTTCTCCTCCTCAATTGTTGTTTCTCTCACTAAACTTAACTTTTCCTCTCTTTAAATCCTCCTGAATATTTTTTTTTAGTGTTTTTCCCTTTATAATCTTTAATAAACCAACTCATAACCCTTAATTTTGGAAGAATTTGAGTAGAAAATTCAAGGAAAAGAAAATGGATCCTTCTCTTTCTTTGTTATGGCCGATAACTGGGTATAAAAAAAGGGAGATGAAATTTTCAATCCAACTCATAACCCTTTATTTTGGAAGAATTTGAGTAGAATATGCAAGTAAAAGAAAATGGATCCTTTTCTTTCTTTGTTGTGGCTGGCAACTGGGTATAAAAAAGGGGAGATGAAATTTTCAATTTATTTACAAGTCTCCAAGTCATTAGCATGTAATTACTCAACTACTCGGTACATTTTAACACTATAAAAAGTATAATTTCTTCAGTTTCCCCTATTTTCTCTAAAAAGTACTTCACTTTTATTAATAACATATTTATTTTATTTTTATTTATTTCCTTCAATTAAAGTTTACCACCAATTGATAGAACTCATTCATTTTTTTTATATCGAAGGATTTGTAATTATTTTGTCTAATTAATACCTATTTAAATTCATTTAAAAGCTTTTCAATAATTTTCTAAAATTTCAGTCTTAGGGTTTACATTCATTTTTAAAAGAGTATGTTTAGTATGAGGGTAGAAAGTCAACAAATAAGTTTTATTATTATATCCTATGTTATCAAAGTCATAAGTTTGGTGGTGAAAAAAGTCAACAAGGTGTTAGGAAGTTATTTTATTTCCAATTTTATTAAAAAAAAAAATGTTGTGATCATTGGTTGATATTACATGATGTCTTTTTTCTTATGAGAAAGAGAAAAAACAGTGTAAAGTGGGAAATAGTGTAACAAAGGATAAGAAGACTGATTATGAGAGGATTCTTTCTCTTTGCTAATGTTAAAGGATTTTGTTTTGTTTAAGTTTGGATCTTTGAAAGCATGATAAAGATAGATGCTTTTTAATATTGAAAGGATGAAGAAGTAGTGTATGTTTTAGAAGTGAATATGATTTATTTGTGTTAAGAAGTTAGTTCTCTTATTTTTCTTGAATCTTATCCTTTCTTCATAGCCTTTACCCTAGCTTTATGTTACAAGCCTAATAAAGACCTTTTGATCCTTGCTAATAATTTTGTTATACATTAGTGGAGAGTGACTTGAAAAGCAAACCCATGTAGGTTGAAATATCAATGTCATAATTAGAGATCCACTTCATATTTACTTGAATACATATAAAGCACATGAGGAGCTAATAAGTGAGAATGATAGGTATGTATGAATTAAAGGATTGATAATAAGATGGAAGTAAGTTTTGAATTAACTTTTGGACTTATGTGATATTGAATGATTCCTTTGGATTATTAACTTCAGGAAATCTTTGAGGCAACAGATTTATGAATTAAAGAATTGTACATGACTTGAATGAAATGTAACTTAAAGGCTTCTTTATAAACCATGAGGGACGACGGGGATTGGATCTTTCATTGGAGGAGACCACACCACAGGAGGAGCAGATAGGTAACTTCCTTTTTATTTAAATTGATGAAATTATGATTTTATTTTAAATGTAAAGCAATTTGAAAGTAGGTAGTAATAAGTGAATTATTACGAATGCGTTAGAGTATTATGATTAGCTTTGGTTAATGACATCTAAATTGGGATGACTAGAGATTTTATCATAAGATTAGTATAAACTAATGGCATCCGAATTAGGATGGCCAAGAATATTTAATAAGATTAGCGAAAGCTAATGACATATGAATTAGGGTGGCCAAGAATGTATAATAAGATTAGCAAAGGCTAATGACATTCGAATTGGGATGGCCAGGATTATTTAATGAGATTAGAAGAAGCTAATGACATCTAAATTAGGATGGGCAAGAATGTATAGTGAGATTAGTGAAGGCTAATGGCATCCGTATTTAGGATGGCCGGGAACATGAAATGAGATTTGCAGACGCTAATGGTGTCCAAATATGGATAGCCAAGAAAAACTAATGAGATTAATGAAGACTAATGGAATTGTACTAGAATGATAAAAAAAAAAAGGTAAAAGAGAATAACGAGGATTAATAACACCAGAAAAAGGGTGACCGGGTTTATAATTTATTTCGACATCTTTTATAGTAGATTTATAAGAATCTTAAAAAGAATATGGGACATAGTATACAAGTTAATTATGTGCATTATATTATGAATTCATTTTATTCAGTTATATTTCAACATACTTAAATAAATTTGATGTTGTAACAAGACCTTCTCATGCTCAAGATGCTTAGTAAACTTCTAATGTATTACTTTTGTTAAGGATATGTAATATATATATATATATATATATATATATATATTGCCTTTTTATATAAGTTAACATTATACTGAATCATAATCTATGTAAAAATAGCAAGTTGTGAATTTCATACAATGTCATGCTAATACGATAATACAAGATCTTCTAAATTGTTATAATTTCATTTACCATGAATTTTGTTATACATATATTGAATAATTGACATACATATTAGTAGTAGAACTAATATTAAGAAGAAGTATATTGATTAACTAATGTATTGTGATATGGTGTTGGCTAAAATGGTAATGATTGTGCAGTCGATAACTTGGTCTACCGAATTTTTGATAGAATATATATATTAGAGAAACAGAGAGAGAGAGAGAGAGAGAGAGAGAGAGAGAGAGAGAGAGAGAGAGAGAGAGAGAGAGAGAGAGAGAGAGAGAGAGAGAGAATAACCCTTATTTTACAAATTATAACATATTATCTTAATACAGAATGTATACAATTTTATAGGGTTGTTACATTGAGAATAATTCACATTACAGTAATACTAAAAATATTTTGATCTTATCAATTCTTTAGCATCAAATATGTTATATGTGATATATTACTCATAGTGATCTATCAACTTATTCATGTAAAGATAATAAGTATTAGTTTCATAAATATATATTTATAACCAAATTTTAATAAGGTCTTTAATCATAGTTTATTAATCACTTCTCTACATGACTTTATAATCACTTAGATGACAACTTTATATCTAACATATCATGTGTTTATCTTAACTAATGCCTCTAATATTATGTAATCATGAGTGTCTCATTTGAATCATATAATTTTAGTTAAGTATGACTTAGTTTCTATAACACTAAGCATATTCAATTTATAACAACTCGGGGTACCTTAATAAATTAACCTTAAATGAAACACTCATTTTATGCTTATAAAATTGAAAGGCAATAAATCATTTTAACTCCACTAATTATTGTTACCATAAAAACAAATAAGTCATTGGAGATTAAAAACCTCTAGGTTAACAAATTATACTACCTAGGGTATGGTGGTTGTCTAGAATTTTTCATGACTGAGGTTACATATCCAATATTCTAAAGGTGCTGGTAAACAAGGTTAAGAGGTATATGTATGCCAATATTTGATTTGATAACAACACTAAAGGAGTTAACCCTGATATGAAACTTGATGGTGCTTGAGATGACTAAATAGGATGTTGACCTGAAGAATTATAGCGATAATGGTTAAGATTTAATTTTCAGGGCCATCTTTTGATTCATTATTTGATATGGTATCAAACCTTATTGTTGTATTTTTAATCCTTTTTTATTTCAAATTTTGCTTAACCCTTTTTGTTATGGCCATTACATCTACAAAATAGGTTGATGAATTACTAAGTATTTATAGTATGAAGCCTTTGTTAGATCTAGGTCTTTGGTAACTATGTTTTTTTATAATTTTAATGATAACAATAATTTAGGGAAACTAATATGAGTGTCAAGATTTAATGTTATAGGGATTTTTCAAGTATAAAAATTTAGATCAAAATGGACTTTATTGAATGCAAACTTGACTTGAAGATATCTAAGAATGATCTTATGTAATCAAATATTTATAGGATTTAATTTGACATTACAAAAATAATTTTTATCAAAGAGAATTTTATTTTATTGCCCAATTATGCATACTGAAAAATACCTCATTAGAAAACTTTTCAACATAAAATCTTGCACTATCATACTCATTGCTCAATTCTTTATGAAAATAAAAAGCATCATTTTTCATTGACTTGATCAAATGATTCATTATGTCCTATTCATTTTAACATACTAAAAGTCCCTTGATTATTTCCAAATAAGTCATTAAGTAGTAATTTGAAAGAATTGTACATAACTTATTTTATACTCAAGAGTTAACTTGTCTTAAACTCAAAAAACTTAACTTATTTTATACTTAAAATTATCATAAATAACTCTCTTTTTTTTTACAAGAAGCCACCTAGTTATTTCTAATATGATGGTTTCCCTTAAAATTCTTAAATGTCGAACTCCTAAATTTTGGTTGTAAGTAATGGCTAAGTGTTCCTTATTTGCCTATAAATATTACTTGTTCACTTAATAAAAAAACAACAATATGATGCTTGCCAACTCTTTAACCTAAAAAGCTTTTATCACTTTCATAATCCTTTTAAATATTTGAACTTTATTTGTGTCAATTTTCTCTTTTATATACTTAAGCTAGATTACTTTATTTAAAGACTTCGTTTAATTTATTGTAATCTTATTTTTATTACGAGGTATGATAAATGTTTGTGAGAAATCATTCATTATGAAAGTGTAAGAAACACTTAAACCATTCAAAGGTTAATATTTTGAGCCTTCAAAAATATTAAGAGTGAAAGGTTTTCTAATCTAGAACCCATAAAAAAATATTAATGTATTAGTACGGTATCACCCGTAAAAAGACCATGACTTATTAGTGAACACTTGAATAGTGGTTCAAGAGTTTAGTAGGCAAGATTGGTTGAACCACTATAAATCTGGAGTTATCCCTCAATCTCAATCTCTTTTACTTTGTGCAATTTTATGTTGAATCTTAGTTTTGTCTTTTATAAATGTTAAAGGATAATTTTTAAAAAATATTAAACATTCAATTAAGCTCCTAATTCACCCTCTCTTAGGTGTTTTTAAGACTTTCAACATTTAACTTATCAATGAAAATAGAGATAAGTTATTTCTTAGATATAGAAGGGCAAGTTTGTGCTATCTATTTGCGCAACCTCAAAACATATTTCTTGATTGACTCATTATTATTATTTTTCTCCATTTTATGAAGATCAGACTTGCTCAAACTATTTCAAAAATTTGTCATCCAATTTTATCATTTTTTAAATTATTTTAAAGTCATCCAACCCCATATACTAGTTAAAAGCAAGTTCATCCAAGCTTTCATTAAACAATGGATCATTAATTTCTCATCATTAATAACTTCAGTTATTTTGCCATCGTACATTTTAAGATAGGTCTCAAGACATTGAGCTCTTGTATATTTGAAAAATTCAAGGACCATAAAATTGATAGAAATGTCGACATCTAGGGCATTAATTCTTTCATGAGTTGAAAAGGGATCACACAAGTCTCATTTTTAATGGTTTAGTCTCCTTTTATGGTTATACTACATACACCATGATCCACGTCTCTTACATTGTATTACACCTAGCACTCTTATTGTACCATTTTGAAAAAGATAGTTGGATTAATTTAAGTAGTTAAGATGTTTGATGTGTATTTATAAGATGTTAATAGATATTGATGAGGGAAACTAGAAAAGAAGATGACTTATGGTTTTACCTTTTATGGTTTAAGTTATGTTGAAATAAGGATGGAGCTTCTTGAGGTACTTGGACTCTTGGAGAGAGTGCATCATATCAAGGGATTGAAAATGATGCACCAATAGTAGTTTATGAGGGATTTGACTTGACAATATAAACCTTTGATGATCTTGGAGCATGAACAATAAATGAGAAATCTTTATCAATTGCATTGATGTTTGGAATTATTTTTAACAAAGGTCATTCATAAATTTATTCAGAGTAAATAGTTTGTTCAACAAACTAGTTAACCAAGTCATTTCATCCTTTAAAGAGTTTATCTAATTTTGCTTGATCTAAACTCTTTTTTTTTTCTATTGTAATCTATCAACTTATTCATGCAAGAATAACAAGTATTGGTTTCATTCATAAATATTTATAACCAAATTTAGATAAGGTTTGTAATTATAATTTAGTCTCCCACTATTTTCTTATAAATTAATAGGTTTCATTATTAATTTATAAATCTCATTTAAATCTTTTAGTGGACTATGATTCCATTTAATTTATATAATCATAAGTAATTCAACAAATCAAAATAAATTAAATTGGATAGATAGCATAGCTTATCAGTTACGTCTTTATATAACTTCTACCTCAATTAGGTGATAAATTTTTGTCTAAACATATCATATATGTTTCACCTAACTATCTAATCTTATATGATTATAAGTACCTCATCCAAATCATATAATTTAGTTCAGTATGATCTAATTTTATAGCATTAAGCATATGCAATTAATAGTAACCTTGAGTAGCTTAACAAGTTATCCATGAATAGAACTTTGATTTCATACATATAAAATCAGAAAGCAACAAATCATATTCTCAACATATACTTAATATTTTAATGAGGGATTCATAATTTTAATTAAGTCTCATTTCATGGCATTAGTGATATATCATACATAACAATTATATATAAACATACACCCCTAGCATGTCATTTTAATTGAATGATTCTGGATGTATCTAAACCAATTTCCTCACAAAGGAAATTAGATTATCAAAACCTAGGTAGCTATTGCAAATCTATAAGTCTTTTGCGAGCATCATGATTGTAACTTTTTTGTCGTTCTTTCTTCGTCTTGAATTACAAAATAGATTTTCCTATCTAAATTCCTACATTTCTAAACTACATAACATTTACATAGTTGTATAAGAAACCTCGAGTTATATTCGAAGAGAATTAAATAAGAAAAGAATTTTACAACCTAGAAGAAAATCAACAAAAGACAAGATACATAGACCATATTTAATATTACAGTCATTTAACCATAAACACACAATCACATTAGTCTTTAGTGTCTATAATCATCCATCATGCATAATAACATTTAATATGCATAATAAAATTATTGCATGCTTCAATTCTAATTATTGCCTTTATATGCAATTTTTAAAATAAAATTCTAACATTTAGAAACATTAAACAAATCCACTTTGATAATTTCTCAAACATAATAAATTTTATTTAATATATATTTTCTTTGAAAAACAATATTTCAAAATTTAATAAGAAAAATAATCATATTAAAATTCTTATTAAAATCCTAAACTATTTTAGGATCAAATAAATAAAACTTTATGGATATTTTTTCTAAACATTATTTAATTAAACATTGTAATTAAATCCTAACCCAATTAGGATATTATAAAACACAAAAAAAAATTGAATTAAATTTTAATTCAATCTTAATCCTATTAGGAAAATTAATTCTACAATTAATTTAATTTGTTTTTCAATTTTAAAATATAAAATCAACATTTTATATAAGGAAGGGTAGAATTGTAATTCTATCCCAAAAACCAAAATGTAATAAAAAATTAAAAAATAGGGGTAAATACATAAATTACACCTCAAAACCCTTTTGTAATAAATTATAAGTGCTAAAAACCTTAAAAAAGCACTAGGGGCATAATTGTAATTATTCCCTCTCCCCTCCTTTTCTCTTTGCTATGGCTTGGGAACACTGCCCACGTCGACTGCAGCCATGGCTACTGCTTAGTAGTGCCTGAACTACTCATGGTAGCGCCCATGGCATCTGGCACTACATGCAGCAGCGCCCATAGCCCAAGGTGCTACTCATAGCAGTGTTAATAGCAAATCTCCTTTATAAAAAAAACAAAATATTGCCAGATTTCAGCCAGATTCAAGAAATCCAACCAGATCTTAGTGGAACAATAGACTTTCAATTTAAAAAAAAAATCAGGAGAGATTATTTTTTAGAAAATGATTTTGCACATAAAATTAATTTGAAATTAACAGTAATAAAATTAAAATATGCAATCATCAACCTTAATTGTCAAACAATAGCTCCGTTACCACAATTGGGTTTTCTGAAACACTTATACACAGCGGAAACAATAAATTTAAAATTTTTTCAAGAATCCCAAGGACCTAGTTAGACAAATCTAGAGTTATTTAGGATTTATACAAATATTACTTAAATATTAGGTGTTCTTTTCAACTTTGAATAATTATTTTAAGGCTGGATTATCACAAACTACTAGTGAGAAATCTCTTAAACTTTTTTTGAAAAGAGGGATTATTATACCTTAGAGTGCTAGCTTTTTTCTTTTGAGTTTTTAGTATTTCAGTATTGTACTCTACTCACCTTTTTCATCTTCCATTAGAAATAAAAGCCATAGCTTTCTATAAACACTCTCTATATAAGATAACTTAGAGATCTCAAGTTTAATGATCATTTGCGCAACCATCATGTAAGCCTTTCTATAGAAACAAGTGATCTTTCCATATGAAATTCTCATGCAGGTCAATTTAAAGAGCGTTTGAAAACGCAGGCCAACTCACGTTTCCAAAAAATTCAAAAAAAAATTTACTAAAAATTAATTTTTTTTATGTTTTGGATCATTTTGATGTACTGATCTCAAAAATAATTTTTAAAAAATGAAAAAAAAAAACATCATTTTGATGCATTTCGGCATGAAAAACACTTTAAAAAGCAACCGCAACCACACTCCCAAACAGGCCTGGTGGGTACATGTTATCTGACAAGCACCTACATATTAGTTATAGATATCCATTAAACCTTAATTTATAAGAACAATTACTTCCTTTCATAAAGGAAAGAACATAATATGTACTAGTCTCAACAGCTCTAATTAATGTTCAATCTTAATAGAGCATTGATCAGGAACATTTAAAAATATTGTTTTAATGCAATATGAATCTCATAGGTATAACAACTTTATAATTTCTTTTCCAAAGCATTTTTTTCCCAATAACTTTACCTTTACTCTAGATTCATTAATCAAATATTATATTCATTAATAAAATATTTGATAAATATTAAAGATATATAAGCCTTCATTAATAAATTAAATATTTTTACATGAAAAAAAAAATTCAATACCAGATGTAACTAAATGATTGGTTATATAGCATTATACACTAACATTTCAATCCTTTATAGAGGGGGATTATAGTCTAATTTTTCCATGACTAGTGTCCAAAACTTAGATTTGAGAATAGACCACTTAAGATGCATAGTGTTTTTAGTAATAGCATATTAATACATCCATTTTAAAAGAAAAAAAAATAAAAATATCAAAATAGCCCAAAATATTATCCATATATTTTGGAAAGTTAGTCTAAAACTTTCCATCATCTAAAAATGTTGAAATAGTTTAATTCTTTAACTTGTATATTTTAAAAAGAAGTTTATAAAATTTTATTCATTCAAAAAAGAGTAACATAGAAAATGATTTGTTAGCAAGTCATGTCCCAAACCTCTATCATTCCAAGCTATCACCTCAAAGAAATCATGACATGTCAAAAGCTTATAATGACTCTTTTGAATACTTTACCCAAGAGTTTATCTACATCTTTAGCCATAAAATGCATATGCTTTCTGTGGAAATCAGTCTCAAAATCAGTTAGGATCTTAGAGAAATCTTAGTATATATGGTTTAGGAAAGAGAATCTGGTATTAACTATCCAGATTCTCTAGATTATTGCTTTCTAGTTTAGTGTAGGA
>Ga0325401_1001209_pt1 | contig 21383 bp, 6 predicted proteins | sample PopdelMetagenome_FD_205666 | JGI IMG/M metagenome (GOLD analysis project Ga0325401, IMG submission 205666) | Populus deltoides microbial communities from Bellville, Georgia, United States - Xylem-PdKOR-R2 | ecosystem: Host-associated > Plants > Phyllosphere > Stem > Wood/Secondary xylem | place... | reverse complement strand
GTGGCTTTTTTTTTTTTTTTTTTGTGTGTGTGCATGCACTACACCGACAGCTGGAAACTGTACCAGGACAAGAGGGTAAAACTGATGATTAGATTCCATTATTCCTTGTGTTCTCCATCTGCCAGAGCCTCCAAAGTAAAAATAAGAAGAAGAAGAAAGATTGCCGCAGGCGTTAATTGATAAAATAACATGGCTTAAATAAACAATATATATATATATATATATATTTGGAGACACTGTCTTCTGCTTTCTTCACCTACAGTACTTTCTTTAGAGTTCCCTAATCACAGCCGCACAATCGTGGCTTGCCTGATAATCACGTAAAAACCAACCATCAAATAAAGGGCAACTCTTTTGATTGAGACCCTTTTTAAAAAAAAACAAAAAAATTAGAGGTATTTTAGAACCTCCTATCCAACTACAAAAATCTTAAGGAACATCTAAATTTATTTTAAAATAGAAAAAATAAAACAAAAAAAATTATATTGATAGAAAATTACACATTTACCACTATTAAATAGTTTTTTATCGGCACGTTTGTCATCTCATTTTTTATTGAATATCATAATATCATCTTTTAATTTTCATCATCCACATAATTACCACGGTATTAGCTAATTAATCAATTTCAAGGATAAGCAAGACGTTGAAAAAACAATGATCGATTTTTATTTGTTTATTTGAATTTTTAAAATTAAAAAAAAATCTTGGTGTAAATAAAGAATTTTAAAAATATAAAAAAAACTAGTTAGTTTGTAAATATATATTTTGGTTTATATTCGAAAACATATCTGGAAATATGTATTTATATATAGAATGTTTATTTATTATTTTTAAATTTAATATTATAAATGCATATTTGAATATTTACTTAATTCACATACATATGTTTAATATTTATAATTTAATCATTTAATATATGCATATCTACTTCAATACACACACATTTTTATTTTATATTAAATAATAAATAATAATTGAATAATAAATACTTGAAACCCAATAAATAAAATATAAATGTTTAAATTTCCTACTAGACAAATAATAAATAAAGTATAGATATAAAAAAACTCAACAAGTTGGTATCCATAACTATTCTTGATTACGAGATTAATCTCAATAGTTAATAATAAACAAGACAATGAAGAATTTAAACGTATAAAAAAACTTAATATTATATACTTATTTGTGATTAAATTTTTATAAGCTGTTTATAATCAATTTTATATAATAATTAAATTCAATTAAAGTATTTAATTTGAATTTAATTGATTAAAAATTTGAATTCATGTGTTTTGAAAAGATATACTATCACTGAATTATTTTATTTTCTATATTATAAAGGAAAAAGTGATTAAAAAATATGAGTATTTTGAAAAGTTAATTTTAATATTAATTTTTTTAATATAATAGATCAGGGGTTAATGTTTAATTAATTTTATACTATTTTTAGAGTTTAAATACCATTTAAAATTTAATTTTTAATATTTAAAATAATTTCAAACATGAAATTTCGTTAAAAACTCTAAATTAAGATCATGTTAATTTGATTGCTTGAGCATGGGAAGAGGAATTTGATGGGGCCACGTGAAACAATTTGAAGGAGAGTGGTGGGGCTGATGGAGAATGATGGACCTGAAGTGCATAATGACATTTCTCAAAAAATAAAAAATAAATATGAAATGAGGGGTAGATGGCACCGAGAAAGATGAGCGTGGAACAGCAAACGAGGTCTGTTAGAATAGTTGGCAAATGTGTCGGTAAAAAGGAAAAAAAATAAAATTATATATATATATATATATATATATATATATATATAGAGAGAGAGAGAGAGAGAGAGAGAGAGAGAGAGAGAGAGAGAGATGTCAAAGAAGCAAGCAATCTAAGTAACAAGCAAGCAAAGCTTGGACTTGAAGGGAGGAACCTCTTCCAATCCATTTTTCTTCTCGGAGAAATCATTTACTATTTTTTTTTTGTCTCTATAAAAGGAAAAGTATACCGTGCATGGTTTTTATAATTTTTAAAAATATAATAAAAAGAAAGAAATTACGAGTAATGTTTTACATAGGATAGACAATGAATATCATGAATCAAATTTCTTGATATTTATATTTTATTTATTATGCATCATGTAAAAAATCTAGATATACATAAATTATTTATCAAATTTTGGGTTCATTATTTATTGATCAATAAAAAATAAAATAGTTAATATATATGGTTTGGACGGATTTTAAGTTGGGTTTGACAATATCCATACCTTACTTATTATTTATCGAGTCTAAAAAATATTCACTCATTCGAGTCAATATCCATTCGGATTAAATTATTTTTCATATTTCTAACCCGTGTTTATTTGTAGGAAAATAGATTCTTTTTGAAAATATAGTTTTCATGAAAAGTGAATTATAAGAAAGTGAGTTATTTTTTTTATGTTTGACAATATCAAAAGAAATGAGTTGAAAAATAATTTTTGGTGTTGACTATGCCATAAAAAAAATTGAAAAATAATTTTTCATGCTTTATTGTTTTTCAAGTTTACTAGAAAAACAGAGATAAAATATGAAAGATGAAAATGTTGAAAGAATATGAAATTAAAAAAAATCTAATTTTATATATTATTTTAAATAAAATAAATAATAATAAAAATAAAAATCAAATCTAATAGATAAAAAATTAAAAAATGATGAAATTGAAAAAAAATTAATTTTATAAATTATTTTAAATAAAACAAACAAATTGTTTTTAGTAATTTTATTTTTTAAAAGTTTTGGAAAGTGTTTTTTTTAGTTTTCATGCAAAGTGAATTATTTAAAAGTGAGATATTTTTTTATGTTTGACAATATAAAAAAATAAATTGAAAAATAATTTTTATTGTTTGTTATATCATAAAAAATGAGCTGAAAAATAACTTTTCATGCTTTATTTTTTTGAAGTTTATTAGAAAAATAGAGATAAAATTTGAAAGATGAAATTGTTGAAAGAAGATGATTTTAATTATGTATATTATTATAAATAACAATAAAAAATAAAAATTGAATATGATAGATAAAAAATTAAAAAAATAACAAAATTAAAAAAAATTAATTTTATAAATTATTTTAAATAAAAAATAAAAAAATATTTAGTCATTTCGATTTTTTTTTAGTTCTGTTTTTTTAAAAAAATTACTTTCCTTTCTTTAAAACTAATTTTTCATTTTATCATTAATGATTGTTTTTAAGGTTACCAACCATTGAAAAACAGGAAAATGGTTTGGACCAGGTTCTGTAATAATTTAGCAGCAAGAGCAGTTGGGCAGTAGTTAGTAACTTTATTCTTTTAAAATCGTACTTGTCACCTGTTAAACTCGAGCAGGAACCCAAGAGACTACCCTCTCTCTTTTACTTTTGTTTTCACACTCTCCGTTTCTATAGCTTCGCAGGTCTCTACATTGCTGTGATCTATCAATAAGGTTGGAATTTTATGCTTCTTTTACTGACTGGAGAAGTGCCCATTTGGTGAATTTTGGTTTTTTCTTGTCTATTTGAAGAAGCATTTGATGCTCTTCAGGGTACTCTCAAATCACCCATTCAGAGCGTGAATGAAAATCAGTTAATTTCAGTTCTTGTATGATTCAAGCAGAAATTGATTCTTCTCTGGACACCCATCTGAGAATATTGCGAAAGGGTGCCTGAAAGCGTACCTTTTCTGGGTTCTTGGGGTTGTTTGGTCTTTAATTCTCAAAACTTGGAACTTGTTGTCTTTTCCTTTTTAGGACTTTCTCAAGATGCCATTTTGCTTATTCCAAGTTCATTGCTTCAAGTTTTGTGGTGATCATCTTGAATTTAGGTCTTAATTGAAGAGATTCAAGGGTAACAAGATCAATGTATTGGTGCTTAAATGTGTGGAGAAGGTGAAATTTTTTTTCTAGTCCAACTAAAGTGAAAAAAAGGGAATCTGCTTTCCTTTTGATGAGCTGTTTGTTAGCTAATGCCATTGTTTGTCTGTGTCTACTTTATGCTCTGAAAGGTTCACTTTGTTGTCTGTAGGAAGCGTGTTCCAATTTTTTTCTCTTGCAAATTAGAGAAGACTTGATCGTAGGGTTCTTTCAAATATTGAAGTATGTAGCTGGTGCTGGGTAGATTTTACGCATGTTACATTGGATATCTCTTTTTTCACTTTGTCTATGGAATGCTGCTGCGTGGGTTTTCTTTTACTTTATAGCACCCTCACAGTTTTATAAAGCTGCCAAGGTTACTTGTTCCTTGCTGAGTCCTCCAAGATATGACCACATATATAGTTCCTTCTGTTTTATGCATTGATAGATTTAGCACTTGTCCTAGCTGACTGTTGCTTTGGGGTTTCTCCTCACTCACATATATAGGTTATTCTTTAGGCTTTGGGGGTTTAGCTTTTGAGTCCCAGGACATGGATGGTAGCGGTGATAACAATGGTGATTTGGGATATCAAAATAGAGTTGAGAGTGTTATGAAATGTCCATCTTCAGGAATGAACACTAACCCATTCTATGTTTCTGCTTGGGATCCAGTTGTTTCACTTAGCCAGCTTGGGAATTTTGGTGGTTCATCAACAGGGTCTCAAAGTGAATTTTCCAATTCTCCTTTCCCAATTGTAATGGAAAACCCAGGAATTAGTAACACCTGCCACCTTGTTCATTACCCATCTGATTCAGGCTTTGTTGAGCTGGTGCCAAAGTTTCCTGGCTTTGGAAGTGGGAATTTCTCAGAAATGGTTGGCTCTGTTGGCCTAACTGAGTGTGTCCAGATTGTTAATGCTAGGTGCCCTCCAAATTACAAGGAGGCAAACAATGAGAGCACTGCACATGGTGCACAACGTGAGGAAGATCAGCAATTATCCGAAGAGACAACTATAGGAGCCTTACCAAATGGAAAGAGAAAAAGACTAGTGGCCGAGTCCAATTCTCCTTTTGATCCAAACAAGGTAATTTGAATTAGGTCTACTCTTTTAATTTAGCATGTTAAAGATTCTGCAGCATTGTAATTGTGTGTTTCCAAGTTTGTGAATTCTTGAATCTTTTGTTGTTGAATATAGAATGCTGAAGGAGAGTTTCAAAAGGATCCTTCTGGAGAGAGTTCTGATATTGCAAAAGAACTGGATGAGAAGAAACAAAAAATTGAACAAAACTGTGGTGCTAATTTGCGTGGCAAACAGGTAGCTAAACAAGCTAAAGATAATCCTCAAAGTGGGGAAGCTCCTAAAGATGATTACATTCATGTAAGAGCCAGAAGGGGTCAAGCTACCAATAGCCACAGCCTTGCAGAGAGGGTACCTTCTCATTATTGAGTGTTAACAATCAGAAAATGAACTGGCTCATTTTCATATTGAACATAGAAGTGTTTTTGCAGGTGAGAAGAGAAAAGATTAGTGAGCGGATGAGAATGCTACAAGAACTTGTTCCAGGATGCAATAAGGTACTTAAATGTGGTCTGCCTTTTTTAATGGAAATTATTTATTTCATTTAAAAAAAAAACAGGATGCTGATTAGTTTGGTGTTGATCATTGTTTTAGATTACTGGCAAGGCAGTGATGCTTGATGAGATCATCAACTATGTGCAATCACTGCAACAGCAGGTTGAGGTATGCTGTTCTAAGATTGAGATTATCGTCTATGAAATTGTCATGTGGATTTGTGCTCATTATGTTCACTAGCCACATCATAAGCTTGCTCGTTTGAAATGGAGCTTAGCTCTAACCTCTAGAAAAACACAATAATGCACCTTCAGAGCTGGTGGAAGCAGAATAAATGAAAAGTATATGTTTTAGGCTCTGCAAAAGGTCATACTATTTCTGTAGTCTAACTGAGGTGCATGGGATATATTGCCCATAAAGGACAGTGGTTTATAATCTGTGATTCCTGTAATCAAATAGATGAGAATCAGCTCTAGCTTCTTTTTTAGAAGAATGACATCTGCAAAGTATACTAGATTGAAAGATGTGAACACCAGGAGTTCTACATGATAAATTTAAAAATACTGAAGCCATTTGTGCTTCCACATGACTATAAGTCACTGATATGTTGCCTGCTATTGCAGTTTTTGTCAATGAAACTAGCAACTGTAAATCCAGAACTGTACAATGATGTTGAGAAGATTCAATCTAAAGATGTAAGCAAGGTTTATGTGGTGAAAGAATTTCAACACAATTTTCATATATGTTTCTTTGAATAAAGTCTAATAGGATTCCCTTCCATCCAGATCCTTCATTCACGTGGTGGCAATGCAGCTATTCTAGGATTCAGTCCTGGGATAAATTCGCACCAGTATTCACATGGGATTTTTCAACCTGGCATACCAGTCATTCTAAATTCCAATCCACAATTTTCTCCAGCACATCATGTAAGTGAAGGATCTTTGCAAATGCTCTGCAGAATCAATTGCTCATCAGAAACTTATCCTTGGAATTGTTTCCATATGTGTAGGCTGTATTAGATAACGAGCTCCAGAGCTTTTTCCAAATGGGATTTGATTCCAGTTCAGCTGTTGACAGTTTAGGACCAAATGGTAATCAGCAGTTCTTATAATCTCAACCAAGCAAACTTTTGTTTCCATTTTCCTGACCTGTAGATACCAATGCTTTCAGCAGGGCATTTGAAACCAGAGCTCTGAATGTTGAAGAGAGATAACAAGGCATTGATTCCACCTAACAAAGAAAATCAAGTGGTTCAAGTTTACTTTCATATTGAAAGAAAACAAAAATAGTCAAGAAAATTCTTCTGTTGTATAGGTTTAAGCTCCTAACTGTTCGTTCTTCAATTTTTTGGGAAGAAGATTACGTGCTAGAATCACAGATATATGTATATTTTCCGACTAAGAACTGAGACTTTTGCTGGTGATGTTTGTTGATTTTTGCCTGTTTCATTGGGAATGAATTTGAGCATGTATGAAGCTCTCTCTTGTAGGGTCTACCAAGCTAACAGAATACATGTGCCAGATATTTGTTTTTGTTGGTACCCATGATATGATCAAACAGACCAGGTTATATTTAGCTGCCATGGTGTGATTTTTTCATTTTTTCGGGCATCATTCAAGCTTTGATCTGTTAAGTTTTTAATTTGCGTAGGAGAGGGTAGCTTTCTCTTTTTCCACACCCCATTACTTAGTTTTTACTGGCTAGTACCGAATTTTTTAGGCACGTTAAATTGGATTTAAATTGTTAAAGTGAGTGGGAATCACCAAATTATTTATGCAATTTGAAGATTATAATATTGCATCCATGAGCTTTTTCTCCCAAAACTCATTTTTGGTTTTCCCTCTCAAATTTACTTTTTTCCTTTCAAAAAAATAATAAAAACAAAAAAATCATAAAATAAAGTAATAATAACAAGAAGACTGAGAATTTTAAATATACAGAAGTTTTAAATGAAATTTTGAATCTTATCATATATCATTGTACCCAAGATTAAAATAAATAATACAGATTCAATGTCAAATTAAATGATTATTGGATGAATTTGCATAAAAATTATATCCTAGATTTTTAATTGGTCAATTTGATTTAATCATGTACCAAATTAAAAGGTTTAATTATATTTAAGAATTAATTTGGGTCAAATTAAAAGATTTAATTAGGTACAAGGACTTAAATTATACTTTTAATGGGTTAAATTAATCTTATTAGGGACTTAATTAGTGAAAAATTAAGTTTGGGAGCCCAATTTAGGCTTAATCGAGAAGGTTGAAATTTTAGAGGACCAAACTCAAATTTTACGAGGTCAATTAATTGAGATCAGGAACAAAATTGCAAGAAAATCAAAATTTAAGGTCAATTAAGGGTTAAATTGAAGAAATTCACAACTAAGGACCTTTTTGAAAAAGATGCTACACTTCAAGAACTCAATTTGGTTGAAAATAGGGATGAAATTGAAGCAAATTAAAAGTTCAATGGTCAATTGATGATCAATTTGTATAAATCCACAACCAATTACTAAAATGAAAAGGCACTGAAATTTATGGTTGATATTGGAGTTTTGACAAGGGTAAAAAAATCGTATAAAGTTAAAAGTTTGAAGTCAATTAGGGATGCAATTAAAAAAAATAAAAAACCAACGGATTAAATTGAATTTTAGTAAAATCCCTAATTAAAACCCTAAAGATGTCAAAACGACGTCATTTCATTTAAATAAAATAATAGGTTTTGACCAAAACAGTTTGTTTTGGTACATAACGATGTCGTTTTAACCAACACAGAAACACAAAAAAAGGATGCCAAACGACTTGTCGTCTTGTTACTGTTCATTATCTTTAACCTTTTATACCTGAAAGGTTGCTTGAGTGGTTACTTTTCAAGGGCATTTAATGCCTCATCTCTAGACCAAACATGACAAACAATACATCACTCTAATGGTCTGACATCGTACTACACCCCAGCTTAATTCTTGTTGGCTAGTTGCCTTTATAGCCGCCGCAGCATTGCCCTAGAGAAGCTGACGCAATCAGCCTTTAACAGACAAATTTCACAACTTATGATGATAATTTTGAGCCAACGATTGTGATCCTTCCTGTTTGAATCAAAAACCAAGATTTGTCTCCAATAAAGACAAGATATCCCTCTTTCACCTCCTATAAATAAGGGTGAATTTTGGACATTAAAAATAAAGAAATCAGAGTGAAAAGTGAGTAAAAAACTAGTATTTTCACAGTTTTTTCATCTGCAACCTTGTTCTTCTCCCTTTCCACCATAGCTTCAACCAGCTCCTTCACCGTGAACTCCAGCAACTTCAGCATCTACACCCTGACCAACAAAAACCCAACACCTTTGAAACTTCATCGCTTGCTTCAGTGGAGAACACCACGCCAGCAGCTCCTCCTTTGGCCAAATCACCCACGTTGCCAGCAAAAAGGCTAGACCACCTCTACGTCAGGTAACTTTCTTCTCTCTTCCCCTTTTTCATCAACCCTTATCCTATTATTATCGTCTGCAAGTAGAACGTGAATTCATTCTACAACAGACGATAATTAACATGGTCATTAGGCTGGGGCATTGACCATGTAACGTAAGCAGACTGAACCTATTTAGGCTCAGCCCATTTAAAAAAAGAGAAGAGATTGTAGGGTCTTTAGTCGGCCCAACCCACCTTGGATGGGCTGGGCTTGGGCCCAAACAACCCATCTAAATAAAAAATAAAAAACTAATAAATTCAAGGACCATATTAAAGTCATTTGTGGGTCCGTTGCGTATTTTTCCAATAATTTTATCTAATATCAAGCCGTAGACTTACATTGTAAGATATGACCCAGTATTAAAAATATCAGATTTTACTCCCAAATTTAAAAAAAATAAAGAAAAATTCAAAAAATAAATAAAAAATAAACTTTCATTTCAAAAACAAAAAAATATTGTGTTTTCGTGCATATGGCCAAATCCTAAAGGTTTTTCGTGCATATTTTCTAACAAGGATAAAATCATATTTTTATCATGTTTAAAAAATGCAAAATGAATAGCATAACTAGTTTATGATTATGCATTAAAGTTTGGCCAAAATCCCACAACAATTAGTTTGTTATTCGGAGCGTTAGGAATTAGTTGTAGGCTTTACTATTTGGGAGTATAAAATTATATTGTAAAGTATAACCTCAAGTATTAAAGATACAAAATAAAAAATAAATGTGATGTTAAATCTGTGCCTTAAATTGGTTAGGATTTAACCCAATAAGGTAAAGACTTCCTAACAAAGAGAAATCTGTCTTGAACCTTAGATGAGACCAACAAATAGAAACATGATCAGGAAAAACAATCAATCAACAATGCAGCTTACCTTAGGTAGGGAGTACTGATGGTGATGCATCTCCTCCTTACACAACCAGTCCCCTTACCCAAATTCTTGTATATCATTAGGTTTTCTAGTGAGCATAATACTAGGTGGCGACTTCTGAACCCTATAATCATAACTTTATGATTAAACCAAAAACTCCCTTTAATTCCAAGAGGAAGCTCTGTCATTCAACGCCATGCACGTCACGACAATCTGTATGATGGGTTAGTGGTTATCTTACATAAATTTGTGAGCAACTGATGCAGACCTTTTGTTCCAAACAAAGTAGATAACAACCCAAAAATCTGAAAATCAGGTTTGATAAAACCTTGACCCAGAGGTAACCCTATACATAAGAACCAAAGGTATTGAAAAAAGACTTAGATCCAGAGATAACCTTGTATCTAAGAACCCTATGTATGCGAATAATGTCATAAAGCTAGTTAATCTTCAATAAGTCAATGTATGATCTTTGTCCCTGCAAAGAAAAGTTGTTTTACCATAAACAAACAAAAGAAAACTCACATTTATTCTCCAACTTGTTATAAAATTTTGCATTTAAAGAAACATAATATAGTATTCTTTAACTAACCCTAATGGAATCTTTTTGGGTTGTAAGTTAATGGACCTAAAGTAGTAATCAACTAACATAGGTCCAATATGACAGATTTGATAAGATTTGTCTAGTAACTTCGACCATCTGAAATAATATGTTCCTAATCCTTATTTGACATGAAAATATACTAAAATAAAGTTTCATGTGTCTAGTATATCCATGTACAATTTCAGCTCGTTCCGATGTATGGTTTGAAAGATATGCATGATCTTGCAAAACTAGTCAATAGACATTTTAGTGCCAAATTCGAACCTGACTTGGTTCATATTATCCTCTCCTTCTTTAAAATGATCCAACCTTAAATATGTATTATGAAAAACATCTTCTAAGGTCAACAAATCAGTACCAAGCTAAAAAATAATATCATCATCAACATCAATAAGAACCTTGTTAGGAAAGAAGGTTCCCTTGATATATAAGCTCTCATTTTCAACCATCTTCTCCTTCTTAAATTTCAGTTACTCCTCATATATTTGATTAGGTATCAAAGATACAAGAGTTATAGATTTTTCATTCATCTTAAAGAAATATCTATTTTTCACACCATCATACATAACTCTCCTATTATACTGTTATGATCTACCAAGTAACAAGTGACTACTTTACATCGGCACAACATCACATAACAATTCATCACAATATTTACTAATAGAAAAAGCAATCAAAACATGTTTATTCACTTTTACTTCACCACCATCATTCAACCACTATAATTTATAAGGTATAGGAGTTTGGTAGTGTGTAAGTTCAACTTTCTAACCAATTCAGTACTAGCTACATTAGTGTAACTTGCATTGGCATAACATCACATAACACCTTATCACAATATTACCAATAGAAAAGGCAACCAAGACCTACTTATTCACTTTCACTTCACCACCATTATTCATCCACTGTAACTTATAAGGTATGGGGTGTTTAGTAGTGTACAAGTTTAACTTTCTCACCAATTCAGTATTAGATATATTAGTACAACTACCACCATCTATAATTAAGCTACACACCTTATTATTCACATGACATCTTGTGTGGAATATGTTTTGCCTATAACCTTCTGAATCATCCACTTTGACATGTATATTCAATGCTCTCCTCACCACAAGTTTTTCTCCATTAATCGGATACTCAACACAAACATCATCAGCATCCTCCGATGGTGGCATATTCTCATCTTTATCCTTCCAATTGGTCTCAACCTTATTTTTAGCTTTCATAATTATGACTCTTTTGTTTGGACACTATAGAGCAATATGACCAAAACCCAAACAACAAAAGCATTTAATGTTATGGTTACGAGAAGTAGAAGTAACATTGTTACCTTTAATAATGACCGAGGTGTCTTTCTTCTATCTAGGGTATTCAGTCTTGCTCTCCTTATTCTACTGTGATGGACCATCTCTAGTGTTAGCCTTTCAATTGGGTTTCCAAGATTTTAAAGGGCTTAATGGTTTGTTTTGCTAAATGGTACCCTTCCATTTAAGTTATTTCTCCACTTTCATAGCCATATGCATCATCTCCTCCAACTCCACATAATTATACAACTCTATAATATGAGTTATATCATGATTAATGCCATTTATGAATCTAGTCATAGTAGCCTTCATATCCTTCTCAACATTAGCTCAAATTATAACAAGTTTCATCTCCTTGAAGTACTCATATACACTTTTTGTACATTGACTCAAACTCTAAAACCTTTGATACAATTCTTTTTAATAGTGGCTAGGAAAAAATCTCCTCATTATAAGAGATTTCATCTTATCCCAAGTATTAACTTGTCTCTCATAATTCCTCTTACAATTTGTCACTAATTGATCCCACTACACATAGTCAGTAAAAACAATTACAACAAGTTTGACTTTCTTGGGCTCCAGATAATTGTCACATTAGAAAATTCACTCCACCTTCTTCTCTCATTCTAAATAAACTTCTAGATTATTTTTCCTTTGAAAAGCTGGTATTTTCAGCTTAATTGTACTTAAACCTTCACCTAACTCAACATTATGGTCCCGATAACTATAATACCCCTCTGGCTAAAATTATCACCATATTTCCCCCTACAAACTGACAATTCTGTTGTTGTCCAAAATATTTCTCATATCTCACGACACATCTTTAAAATCAAAATCACGGATGTCTGCATTATCACCACAAACTCGTCAATATTAGTGTTAACTCGCCTAACAATCATTCTAACATTAAATTCTCTTGGTTCAGGCCTAATTTTAACCCTACTATGATCATTAACATGTTGCCTCTCCAACCTATTTCCAAATTCATTGGCCATCTGATTCATCTGTTGATTCATAATGCATAACTGAGTTACAATTTTATTCTTTTCTCTCTATGGTGCCATGTTATTGCTTACCTTCAATATCTTTGAATATGAAAATTGGTTAGTTGACAAGAAATATATATTCCTGACTCACTTTCTCATGTGTTTACACTCCTCTCGCACTTCACTCAAATATAGGCTTTCCACTTAAATATGTTCGATACGCCTTTTTCCTTTCGTCTCACCTTTTTTCGAATCTTGTGGAATTGAAATCAAGACCAAATATAACAACCTTAACAGCATATCCAAATATGTATATATGACTCAAGAAGCAAGAAAAATATGAAAACAAGCAAAGACAAAACTATGATTACAATTTCACGAGTAACAAGTGGATTTATACGAAAAATAGATGTTTTTTAAGACGTGAAAGAGAAAGGATAAAAATGTTATATAAAAAAAATTGAATTGAGACCTACATATATCAATTATAATGTTATTATACTATCATAATTGAAAAATGACAGCAGCAAAATAAGTGTGAATTACTGACACAAATTAGACTTGTTATGATAAATTCCAATCCTGAATTTAATTCCTATAGCAAATGAACTTCAAACGACCTTAAATTTTATATGGGATGTGATTAGAACCTTAAAACCCAATATAAAAAATTCAAGAATTTTCTGAATTTATTTTACCTAAAATTCCCTTCCTATAAGGATCTAACCTAGTATGATAAATTTTAATCTCGACCTTGGTTACTATAGCAAACGATCTCTAAATGAGCTTAGATTTTATATGGGGTGCACTTAGGAGCTGAATTGATTTGGTCCAAATTCTCCCTTGTTTGTGTATTGTGGTAGATTCGATAAAAGTGACTTTTGAATGTTATTTTTTTCTTTTTCTTTTTTACTCTTTATGCTCTACTAATATGTTTTTAAAAAACAACAAATTAAAATAAGACCTTTTTTTTTAACCCTAGATGCAAACTACTAAGCTCTAGACATAAAATAATAAAAAATCGAATCAAAGACAACGAAAGCTAAGGAAGCCGAGACTAACAAAAAGAAAATAAAGGATATAACCTGATTTTTTTAGCCTAGCTCCGATACCAATTGATGTGAACCTCTTGATCTTGTAGTCAACCAACCCCCAACGAAGTAGATAACAACCTAAAAATTCAAAAATCAGGTTCAATAGAACCTTGACTTAGAGGTAACCCTATACCTAAGAACCAAAGATATTGAAAAAAGACTTGAACCTGAAGACACCAATGTATCTAAGAACCTTAAGTATATGAATGTTGCCACAAATCCAATTAATCTTCTATAAGTCAGTGTACGATTGTTATCCTTGCAAAGAAATATTGTTTTACCAAAAACAAAAAAAAAAAACTCATGTTTATTCTCCAACTTGTTGCTGAAATTTGCAGCTAAAGAAACATAATATAGTCTTCTCTAACTAACCCTAATGGAACCCTTTTGGATTGCAAGCTAATAGACCTAAACTAGTAATCAACTAACATTAGTCCAACAATGAAATAAACTCCTAAACAATGTCTAATGGGTCAGAACAAACCCAAATTAAAAATAATTATTCAAAAATAAATAAATAAAATAGGATAATAAAATCAAAGTTTTCATGCCAAAATTCCTCCTTGTAGCCCGAATCTTCAATTTCACACATTCTTAGCAGATTTTCAGTTCTGATTTTAAACACGTCGTTCTCTCTTATCTAGATGAATTATTGAGCTTACAATGTATGGTTGGAATTTTTTAGATGTCTAATTTCTAACTCAACTTGAATCGCAACAAAATTCCACATGTAGCTCCATATTTGTCCCAAACAGTACACAAAGGTTTATTCTAACAAATTTAACTAGATTTGTCTAGTAACTTTGACCCTATGAAATAATATGTTCTTGAACTCTATTTTTCTGAAAATTTACCAAAATATAGTTCCATGTGTCTAGTATCTCCATGTAAAATTTCAACTTGTTTTGATATACGGTTTGAGAGATATATCTGATTTCGCAAAACTAGTCAATAGATATTTTAGAGCTAAATTCGAACATGACTTGGTTTTTATTAGATGGGATAGAGCAAGGTTGTTAAAATCACGTTTTGACTCGTAAAATCGTACGATTTTACGAGTCAAAACATGCTTTGGGTGTTGAATCATTTGAAAAAATCAAAAATGGGTTGAAATCGGGTGAAATCGCGATTTCAAGGCCGATTTCATGATTTTAACAAAACGCATGCACTGAAGCAAAATGTTCCCCCCATGCTCCAGTTGCCCGGTGCCTATTGGCTGTGCAAATGCACAGTCACGCGGTCTTCACTTGCTGCAAAACATGTGGATTTTGTCTACATACCATAAAGAAGTGGAGGTCAGAAATCAAGAGGGTTGTAGAGATTAAAGTCAAGATAATAATATTAAATTCCAATTTAATTTAGATTTTTTCCCCATATCTTTTACTTTTCTTTGTTATTTTATTTTTTCTATTCATTCACCTTAAATTACTTATGTTTTATAATGGTATGATAGCAAGTAGAAGAGATTTTATAAATATAAATTAGATATAAAAATAGTAACGGGATAATTTAAAAAATTATATTTATTATGTTGGGTTGATTCACGAAACTCATAATTAGAAGCTTAACTTGTGTCATATTTTAATTTATACAAATAAAAACACTGATTTTAATAAATTTGATTACTTCAACTATATTTTTAAACATTTATTTAACCCTATCAAATTTGATCTAAACTCAATTAACTTAAATCAAATAATTTTTTTAAAATAAAATTATGTTGTTTCAATCAAATAATTAAAAAATAATAACCTCAGCTCCTAAAATATACTCAAGCAACATAAATCATTGACTTACACAATTAAATAAACATTTTTCTATTCTATAAGATGCTTGAACTATGTATAAATTTTTATTTGAAACATGTATTTTCAAGTGCTTGAATTATGTATGAATTTTTATTTGAAGCATGAATTTTTTGTTAATGTAATTTAAAATTTCTTATGATTTTACGATCTGAATTTGTATTGCATTTTCTATGTCGTGTCAAAATTGCGATTTTAACAACCTTGGGATAGTGCTTTAGTGCTTTTTTTTTTCTAATACATAATTTATTCATACTAGCTATGTCTGCCTTAGCTATATTGAATATAATTTATGTATTTGTTTTTAGAATATTATAAAAATAATAGATAAAAAAATATAATTTAACTCCACATGTCTTTGAGTAATTTCATGATATTTAAGGAGTGGTTAGTAAAATAATAATGATCTTGCACAAAAAGAGAAATTATTTAAATTTACCTCGCAAAAAAAACATTGCAAGGAGCACGGCATAGCAAAATAAGAGGAGATTTTATATTGCATAGGATGGAAAAATAGTTGATATCTTCGTCTAGCAAATGGATGGATATAAAAGAAGAAGACGCATACTGAAATAATGGAGAAAAAATAAATTGTGAACAAAAGGATATGAAAAAGAAAAGAAAAGGAGTAACATGGGATAATCCATGCAACTCTACCTTATTGTGTGTGCGTGTATTTCGTTATATATGGCACCTCCGGGGTTTGTAGTCATCGGAGAATTTATTTTTCAGAGAAGAAAAAACATTATAATTAATAACCTGCAATGGGGTTAGTAGGATGGGTCATAACAAGTTTATCCAAGGCGTAATTGTTTGACCCTCGTATCAATTTTGTATTTGTTGACTTTGTTTATTTCTTTTGAAGGGTATAGATGTTTATTTGATTTTGTTTTTAAAAAAGATGAATGATTTGAAATCAAGCAATGGCTCTCGAGAAAGAACAACTCTACCAGCGAACATCAACCGATCACCCATAAAGATCACATGCCCAGCCACAAACATTGCACTGTTGAAATCCACATGAGAGAGTGTTTTCTATGATTTTCAAAGGGAACTACGCTACATTAGCACTCTGCCCTAGACCCTAAAACTAGTATGCTTCTAGGGTTTAGAATTCAATCGATTGAAATTGCTGAGGAATTTGTTAGCTTTTGAATCTCAATACAATAAAAATGGGAGGCGAGAAGATTAATCAGAGTAAGGATAATCCTTGGCCGTCGTCTACAAACATGCCACCGCCACCACCCTATCAAGGAAAATCCGAAGACATGAAGCTTTGGGGAGTAGTCATCTTCGGCCTGATTGGGGCCACTGCCACCACTTACGCTGTGAGTCCTGTTTCATTTCATGTGGTAGATAAGTAAAATCATTAGATATGTATAATTTATGAAATTCTGGAAAATGTTTTAGTAATTGAGGAATGGATAACACATAAAAATTGGTTCTTTAGATTCTGAGAAAGTAGATTGATTTGGCATGGCAGGTCAGGCAGCTGCGGCGGACTGTTGATGAGCTGTATGCAGAGGTAGACTATTGCAAGTATAAATGCACCGCTTTCCTATGTCGTCCACTTAAATTCGACTCTCTTTTTGGGCAAACTGAGCGCACAAGAACAATCTTTATTTATTTATTTATTTTGTAGCTGTGAAGATTTAGCGAAAGGTTTTTGTGTAGGAAAACTCGGTCTTATCGATGTAATGTTGTCTTAAAAAAATAGTGATTGATTCTGAGCGTTTAGTCTGCTAAAAAAGATGAAGTTTTTTAAATTAAAAATTGAGAATTTCACTGCAAATTTTTTCTTGTCTATGCATGCCAATGCCCCACCTGATCATGTCTGTAATTGTACCTGATTAGTTAACCAGGTCTCAATCAATGTGGAAAGGAGGATCTGGAACTAGCAAGTCATTCCGGACATATTTTCAGGAGGAAGCGTGGAAAAATTATAATCGTCGAATGCAGGAAGGATATGAAGAGGAAATGGAGAGAGTGGTGAGCTTTTTTCTTGTGAATCTTTCCCTCTGGATGTCATATTAGTTATAATATGGAACCCTGCAGAACATGCTATGTCAGTTTCTGGTTATTTGGTTTCTGTGTGTGTACCTGCAGATATTACCCTGCATGTTTTAGATTGCTTTCCATGATATTGTGAAACTAAATCGTTGTTACTTCTAAGAATAACAGTTGGGTTTAGAGTAGACAGTTATCTGTCAAGGTAGTTCTGGCACGTCGCGGTGGCGTTTATGCTGCTCTTATTTGTTCACTTTCAGTCATTTAATTGCATCCGCAAGGTGACTCTTCTTAGAAGCAAGGTTTTCAAGACTGTTCAATTGGAGTACCACTCCTTGTGCAGTTTGAAGTCTCAAATATATTTTGAATTCAGATCTATAATGCTAGTCTAGATGCGTAATATAAGCTTGTTCTTAGCTGGAAATCCAGGTACGAATTCTTAGCAAATTGAGCTGCTTCTGGCTAAACCACTTTTTTTTCTTTTTGGTGGGTTATCTTATAGTTGCACAGTTCAGGAAAAATGTTCTTTGTTTTTTCCTGCTTTGCATTGCCCAGTTGATCTATGTGTCTTTCAAAACTCTTATTTTATGCCTCAAGATTGGACTCAGATGATAGAAACTGAAAGGTGGTCTTTGTATGGCCTAGCATGGTTCTCTTTACCAGCAAAACTTCTAGAATCTTCTAGACCTAAGAAATCTTGTCACCCTATTACTCTTTCTTTCTGTTGGGTCCATTTCAATTTTGTTTATAAATCATGTAGGTTGAATTTCTTTATGCGCACCATATCACAGTGATAAGCCTAGTTCTTTCTCTGAAGCTGTCAAATATCAATTATCTTGCTCTGATTTTGAGGTGTCTAGCAGGCTCTTTTCCTTGATTGTATTTGCATGCAATTATGATGTCCTAATGTTGTATTTTTGTTTGCAGGAGCGTATAAGGCGTATGCAAAGCGTGTTTAACCGAGAAAGAAACAAGTTCAAAAGAGACTACGAGAGGTGGAGGGAAAATGGTCCAGGTGCAGATCATCAACATTTTCAGCGTGATGATTGGTATTGGAAGACTGATTCATCTTTCAGAGACCAGAGGACTAACTTCAGGAGAACTCCAAGAGACAGTGGAAGCTATCCATTATCACATCATTACTCAGTTTTGGGACTTGACAGGTAATTATCAGAATCCAATGTGGATGGTTCAGTCAAGTTGTATAATTGTGGAGATTGAAATTTAGCTTTAGGATGAATTTAAGAGGTGTTTGGAATATGATACAATATAATGGAGTGTTTTATTTTTTTTTAATCATGAGATTTTCTCAGTTATCTGGACTTTACCATTAGCAGTTGGGATTGACAGAGATTGTTCCTGGTCTTTTTGTGACAGGTCTAGAACAGCACCATATACTGAAGCTGAGATTAAGGTATTACTTGTGATTACTATCATCTCTTTGAAATCTATGTTCGGTGACCAGATTTGACGATTGATAGTTTTATAATTTGTCTCCCATTATGTCATTTGCATCTTATCTGCGTTTTCTATTTGTGTATCGGCCATTTCTTCATGTTTTGAAATCTGTAAGCTGACTTGAGCTCCTGATGAAACTTCTTACTTGAAAACTTGGAAAATGTTAGGGGCTGAATATAGTGGATCATGTATACAATACTCAATTCCACTTGGTTGCTTTGGCCTGCCCTATGTTTTAGTGTTTCAATTCAAGAGCTTCATCTTATAACTGGGTTTATTGTGTTCTTCTGGGATTCCTGCAATTCTAAATGTATTTCTTTTATACATGCAGACAGCATTCAGAACCAAGGCAAAGGAGTTTCACCCAGATCAGAACCGAGATAATAAAGGCTGGCTTTTGTTTTTGATTACTAACTATGATCTTGTACTGTGATGCCACAGCTTTGAAGTGGAACTTAAAGTTGTTTTTTGTGATTTGTTGCAGAGGCTTCCGAGGCAAAGTTCAAAGAGGTGATGATATCCTACGAGGCCATTAAGCAAGAAAGGAAGAAAGAATAAATTTTAAACTGCCTGACACTGGTAGGTGAACAGCGTAGACTCAATGCAAAATGTTCCTACATATGTACACTTGGGGAAAATGAATCTAACAACAACTTAATTTTGTTGTGAGAATTTGATATTATATTTATAGGAGGTTGTGTGGAGAGGTAAGTAAATAGTTGTCTTTTTCAGGGGCTAGATATTAACAAGGACAGCAATTCATGTGTTGTGCACAACCTTTTGTATGTAATTCCTGAAATTATCTACCTTATCAATTGATTTTGACCACAAACCTATATATTTATATTTATTATTATTAATAAATGTTTTTTTATCTTTAATATTTATTTATATTTATTAATAAATCAAATATTTAATTAATGAATTTAGAGTAGTGATTTTATGGTCAATTAATCGCTTCAAAGCATTGTTTCTAAATATTTATGTCAATATTCTATTACGACGGGATATTAATTAGAGCTGTTAAGACCGATATATATTATGTTAATTTCTTTATGAATGAAGCAACTGCTTTTATAAATTGAGGTGCGAGAGATACTTGAAATTACTATACAGGTGTTTATCAGATGATATGTAACTGAACTAATCCGCAAGAGAATTCTATATGCAGAAATCACTTATGTTTTTTAAAAAGGCTAACGTGATGGCAAGTGATTTTTAAATTTGAGATCACTAAGTTATTTTATATAAAAAGTGTTATGTTTTAATCCTGACCATATATTCTAATCAAGGATAACAAACGGGTTAATATAGAGTAATATAAACTATATGAATATATTTAAGTAATCGAGAAAATATTCATCACCCTAGATAAATTAGAAAAAAGTGTTTAATTTTCTTTCAAATAGTATTGATTGTGAAATCTTTGAATTGATTGTGAAATTATTGACCAAGATGAAATGAGATTTAAAAAAAAAATCTAGTTTTTATTCAAAGAATCAATGACTATAGTATTGAAAACTAAAATGATTTAACAAATCAAATTTTTTTTAATGAATGGATAATAATTATACTGAAAAATTAATTATTGAAAGGTTAGCTCAAATCACTTATGATTTTGTTAATATTTAATGATTTTTTTAATATTTAGAAGATAATAAATTGTTAGTAATAATTATTGAATTGAAAATAAATTAAATTATTTTATTTTATTTTATTTAGAATTATAATTTATAATTATAGCGAAAGTGAATGCTAAGCTTGATATTGGACCTGAAGTCCTCCAAATAGGCGATTGATTCCCCCCTTGTATCGCTGGGAATTGATGAAGCTGGCAATCCATCTAGAGACCTTTGCTGCAGCAACAAATATAAAAAGCCGCCAATACTACCGATAGGGAATATGCCAAAGCAGTATTTTCTCCAGTTGAGAAATCTGCTATTGTTGTACGCACAAGAATTAGGCATGGCATCATAGGATAACAAAGATAGCTTCAAGTCTGCATACTCTTTCAAGCTTTCCTTCCATCAAGAAGTGAAGCAGACAATGAAGGGCTTTTACTCAACAAGGGGGATGGATCAACGCCAGATAATTCAGAAACGAGCCAGCAGAATAGGACTCCAAAATCACAGGTATCCTGTGCCAACTTCGTAGTAAATATGAGATGCTCTTTTTATAGTATTTTATTTGATTTGCTTTGCTTTCAGGATTGCCTCTCTAACAACGCGTGCAATCTTTTTCATTGTATTTATGTAGCCTTTCACAATGATGTTAGAACATTCCTGTTAGCACTTTTAGTTATGAAACGGTATCCATTTTTAGTTATGAAACGGTATCCACAAAGAAGTGA
>Ga0325401_1001207_pt1 | contig 21387 bp, 12 predicted proteins | sample PopdelMetagenome_FD_205666 | JGI IMG/M metagenome (GOLD analysis project Ga0325401, IMG submission 205666) | Populus deltoides microbial communities from Bellville, Georgia, United States - Xylem-PdKOR-R2 | ecosystem: Host-associated > Plants > Phyllosphere > Stem > Wood/Secondary xylem | place... | reverse complement strand
GCTTCTCATGGTGTACATTTCAGTCCTAGTTAAACTGGTTAGAGAAGAACATTCGGGTATTCATTGTTTGTAGAGCAACAAGCAAACAGGTATTATGGTGGTAGCTTTGTACACAGATGATGTTAAGTTTATCTTTGACTTTAAACTGCAAAAAGTCACAATAATTTAATCCTAACAGTTCTTCTGATTACCTAATTTTTTATCTGTTTTCCTATGTATTATTGATGGATCAGATGAGGAAATTATGATGTTAGTATTCTAAATGAAGCCCCTTAGTCTGGCATAATTCACGTGCTTTACGTGCTTTTGTGTATGCAGAGCATCCATTGTTGTAAAATTTTATATTTCAAATTGTTCCTCCTTTTTCATGAAGAAAATTGCTTTGTGTTGTGACTCTTTCTTTTACAGCCTCGGGACTGTGTAATTCAAAATGACATGTACACTTCAAAGAGCTCATGTCCGAAGTATGTTAGCTTGCCAGCATATGTTTCGTTGGGTAAGTTTCCTATGCTATCATGAGAACAGATTCTATTACCATAACAATCCTTATCTCCTTGCATTACGGTCAAGTTGTGTGATGGCACAAGTTTTTAGCAGCTTGCTTGCCTCTAACTAATCAGTGGTTTACTGCGATGCTGATTTGAATAACCAAAAACTGGTGGTTGGAGAATAACTAGTGGATTGTTCACATGGGGGTGGGATTTTTTGCTGATTATACTGACTTATGGCATAGGTTTCCTGTAGGACCCACAAGATGGACAAGGGTGTGAGATTGATTTTTATTCTTGCTTTTTTCTTACTGATGCTTTTCTGTAACTAAACCCATGGCCATTGTTTTTTTTCTTTTCTTTCTAAGGTTTCAGAAACTCTTGTTTCTAGAAGTTTTTTGCTGGGTGTCATAGCAATAGTTTTACCAGGGTGATGATGATGCCACTCCATCAATTCATAGTGGCACTTCACAAATTGTGAAATAAATGTATTTGAATGTTAGCTAAAGTGAAGTGCTGTTATGAATTGATGGAGTGCCATTATCAATTCCCATTTTACAAATGCTAGTGTTTTTAATTATATAACACAATGTCCTTGTGGCAACATCATTCATTTTTTGAGAGATGGAATTTTGGCGTTTTTGTTTCTCAAAAATCACAGCTCTAGACCACTCCCAAGACTTAGGTTTCTGTATCTAATATCACTGTGCCACTGAACTTATCCTTGTTTTGCTTGCACTTCTCTTTTTGGATTTCTGGTATAGTTGTGGGATGTTTAGTCGGTAGTATTGTCATTTCTGGTCTTCAGGACTTGTCTTGTGTGTTAGACTGTTCTGTATGTTATTAAAGTGGGAACACAATTTCAGCCAATCACTTGCACCATATCAATTTAGCAGTCTTGTTAGAAAATATGTTCTGGAAACTAGATTTCAGGCAGGGCAGTGGGAAGGAAAAGAGGGAAACCATGGCTTGAGTTGAATGGTAAAACCGTAAAAGTGGTATTGTTGGTTCTAGCGTTCATTTGCTGTAATGAGACAGTTGTGGATTAGGAATTATTAAAGCAGCATTCCATTGGTCAAGGAACTCTAAGAACAGAAACTGTGAAAGATGGATGATAAACTAAAAAGAATTTTGACTCATCATTTATATTGGAAAAAAACGAGTTTGTAAGATTCTACAAATCACCTTTCCTTTAAGGTTCATTATTTTCGTGTGCGTTAGTGCCTGAATGCATGCTCTAGAAATGCGAGCTTATTACAACTAATTTTACTAATGTTGGTATTCAAGCCCCCATAAATGATGGAATTTGCCTCTAGATTAATGCACAGTTCTAGGCCTACTTTTGTTTTGTTCCGCATTTTAGGTCTACCTTCACAAGATGGATGGCAATGCGTTTCCATTTTCCTTTTTATCCTTTTCTCTCTGCGCACCTTTATTCATTCAAGTACAATGTGATTTGTGTGTATCCGACTCGCATTTACATCACTGAATATTGTTCTAAAGAATGTTTTACCAGATTCTGGCCAACTTTTGTGTCCGTTTCTTTATCTGTAGGGCTTGACGGAGCTGGAACAGAAGTCTCGTGGGTGCCTGATAATGAAGGTGATGAGGCTCTTTGAGATATGTAGACATTCGTGCTGTATGTGATTCACAGTATGAGAAACTGGTGTGAAAGTGATTTACGTGTCATTGTTTGAGTGTGAACAATTGCTGTTTATCGTACCTGACGTGTAGATTAAAATAAAGTATTGCTGAAATCTGATCCACTTAATAGCCTTGGCAAGAAATGTTTGGAAAATCATATTCAAGGTGCCGCCACATGCATATGGGACCCGCAGTTTCTTGCATGTTGTCAGTGGATAATGCTTGCTGCAAGAAGCTCGATGTGATCGGCTTTCAGGTCGTATTGTGAGCTTTTCAGACTACAACCCTTGAGATGATCTGCACGCCACCCAAGTTCTACTTGTAATTCGTTTGTTTTTAGTAAATTTGAGTTCGGAGCATTCGAGCTTGCTTGCCATGCGAAAAAGGCTCCTGCAGTCGCCAAAAAGTTCGGTTGATTGGTCCAAGTTTAGGTTATTCGAAACCCACCGCTTGAGGAAGCACAGCCTCATTTCTCCTCCTATCTACACAGAATCGCAAACAAAAGTTAATTTTTGAGAAATATATGATCGATTTTAAATCCGATAACCTCACTTTTCAAACCCTTCTTCCAAACACATTTCCTATTTTAATCAAACGATAGATTCAAGAGTGTGATGTTTGTGTTTTTTAAACCTGATATTTGCAAATATGAATAATTGCTTTTAAGCTTACAACAATGGCTATATATTACGATAATAAACATCTTACAGACGAGAAGAAATAAGTAATTAAAAAATAGTTATAATTCGGTTATTTTTTGGCGAATTAATCAGGAGTCGAAGTTTCAGTCCTGCAATCCCAATTTCCGAGCCATGGTTCATCTAGATTGACCATTGCATGCATGTCAAATTGGTAGGGAATGGAAGAGAAACTCCTGCAAGCTCATGTTAGTAATAAAAAAAAAAAAAAAAAGTTACAGTCTTGTCTTGCTTCCAAAAACTGATCTTATACACCTGATGGAGATTGGACCAGGTTACCCTAGAAAAGATGCAATTCTGTTGCATGACAAAAGGTTGGGTTTTGATAAAACTTTGGAGAACCTGAAATGGGTATCAAAGGGGAAGACTCTCTTCTCCAAGACATGATCACAGCAACTCAAATCAGCAAGTCCTGCAAGTGGCGACAATCAATATTCATCCATATTGCATCGATCAGTTTCAACTTTCAAGTCCTATACCTTGAAGCTCGGGTACTAGAAAAGGCAGTATAATTAAAATATCAAAAGTGTACCTTTGAATAATGATTTTTCATTCGAATAAAGGGCTTAAAATAGCCAAGAAAGCTTGAGGCTCAAACCTTGCTGCATTACTGATGGCAGATGAATGTTTTTCTGGCAAACTTTTAAACCTACAGCTTAGCGTGGCAGCAAGTCCACGCCTAATGAGATGCCCAAATGCAGTCATGATATCTCCTAGTTTATTCATCAAAAGCAGAAATGCTTGACATTCATCTGGATTTGCTCCGAGTCAATTCTTGACCCACTGGAAAGAATGTGAATCATCAGCTATCAAAGAGATGAAACCTAAAGAAAGGAGACATCTCCCCTCCTTCCCCTGCACCTCTACACAATACCCTAGGAGAAATAGCTAATAGCTAAGCCGCATAAAATTAAGCAACGTTCCTCCACTTAGCAAATGCCCACTTCATCCACGTGGAAAAGCATAACTTTGAGAGGTGTTCCGGCAGATCTGCCTGCAGAAAATCACAATCAGCAGATGGTTAGTAAAACACACTGTTGGTCTTTCATTTGTCACCTAAACTAAGAAGAAATCTTAATATATGAAATCTGTGTGGAAGATAAGAAAGAAAGACTCGTAAGAGCAATTCAAGAGGATTGGAAAAAAAACAAACAAAAATATTTGATGTGTTTTCACATTGAAGACAGTTTCGTATCTCTTAGCACCTATGTCAAAGGTTATGTAAAGATAAAGTAGAGGATAGACTTGAGATTTTAAAAAGACCACACCAGGATTTATTGCCAGGTGATTTGACAAGCTTTAGCTATATAGAAATGTCTAATGCAAAATGTATTGCTAACAAGGTCATCAAGGACAGCAGCACATCATATCATAGCATGAAAGATCACACGACAGGCATTCCTCACTTGTAGCATGAAGATTTGCAAGAACGCAATTTCAAGAGGAAAAAATTCCATACTAGTAAAATAATCTAGATTTTTCATACAGAGCATGAATAATGCGACTCACGTTAGTCCATGATGCAGAAAACCCATCTGTTGAGAGCAACCAACTCCCATCCCTAGCTTGCAAACCTGGTTTACTATTTGATGTGTCTAAATCCAGCAGACCATGGCCATAGCTGTTGTCATCATCGGAGTTCCTTTTCCTTTTCTTTTTACTTTTCTTTTTCTTCCTGCTCCTTCTTTTAGTTGATGCTCTATCATCCATTTCAGAGTCATTTTCTTCCAACAATTCATCACCATGCAGCAGCGCGAATCTATCAGATTTGCGGAAACTTATACCATTATTTGAAAATAAAGATTCCCAGGCCTCTGGACTCTGGCATTTCTCTGATAATGCATAATGAAAGGCCCATGACTGCAGCCCCAAGATCTTGATTCCTCCTGTGGTTTTCATCTTTAGGCACTCATTCAGTATAGGGACAAAGCTGTTAGTACTGCTTGAAATTGAGCAGATATGAGACACAATATCATTAATTTTTGCCTGTTCCTCCTGGGATTCTTCATCATGCAAAAGCTTTAGAAGTTGACGTCCTCGATAAATAACCGCATTCAACAGAAGCAACTGATCAATAGATTCACAACCACTGAATTTAGAGAGCACAAACTCAAGCAGGCAAGAAGAGTCCCCAAAATCATTCGGTTCCATTCTCCGATGCAAATATTTACAAAGCGATTCAAGAAAAGCACAGAACTCCTGCTCTTCAAGTGTGATAAGTAGATGCTGACACAAAACAGAGAAAGACTCCTCCATAAGAAACTCATTAATGACTTCCCATACATCTCTTGAATCCTCTTCATACATCAACCCCACAAAAAAATCTACAAAGAATTTCGTCTCGACGAAAAAAATATCACCATCTCTTAACGAGTCAGCAAACTCTCTAGAAGTCCAAAAGTCAGGCACATTTTCAAGAAAATTTTCCACCGTTCGTAGGATATCCAACTCAAGAAAGTAATGTGGCTTGGTTGCAACCACAGCAGGGGATTGCCCATGTTTACCCTTCCACTCAAGCTCCTCCCAGCATATATTTCGATGCACAAACGCGAATTGGGAAAGCGCTTTGGCACCTTTTTTATGCCTTAATCCAGTACTAGAGAAGTTGGAAAACCATTGCAATATACGGGTTTGATTTCCTGCATAAGTAAATAAAATCAAATAAAAGAAAAAAGAAAAATTTATTCACAATCAAATCAATCAATTACCTTTTAATATTCAAGAAATTAACAATTTCACTAATCAAACCCTAATTAAAAAGGCCAAACACAATTAGCGAAAACAAATGAGAGGTAAAAAAAAAAAAACTTGCCTTGAAAGAATTTCTCAAGCACATAACTTCTCTCGGCCAAAAGTGTTCCTGCTTCGTGCGGTCTCTTCTGAAAAATCAATTGCCAGAGCTGGGAAGCTAAACCTTTCTTGCTCCTCGTCCTCAATAAGCTCATAAAAACCTCTCTTTTTTGGTAAGGAGTAAGGGAGGTGATGCATGATATAGTGTTGTAAATCCATAAACGTGCTTCTGATCGAGTAATCAGTGACCAAATAACTGATTCTAGTTCCTTCAAAAGCCATATCATTCGCTTTGCACGTTCACTATCTTCCTCGCGCACGTCTTCTTTCCTCTTAGCTTCTTCTCTTAAGAACAACTGAACCATTTGAAATACCGAAATCTTTCGACGGCGACGGAATTCCGGTATGGTTTTTTATCTTCTTCTTCTCTCTATCTGCTTCTTTGCGACTCGTGTGCGGATTAAGGGGGAGAGGAGAAAACGGCTTGTCGGTTATTAGGGGAAGTAGTTGAGTGACATGTTGCTCGGTTCTTATGGTTTAACAATTCTAATTAATTCGTCCCTTGAGATTGTTAAGGTTGTGGTTTTGGTATTTTTTCTCCCTCCAATGTTCTTTTTATTTTATTTAGTATATTGTTTTTGTATTTTAAAAATATTTTAATTTTTTATATTTTAATATATTTTTAAATCAATATCAAAATAATTTTAATAAATATATTATTTTAATATATTTTCAAGAAAAAAATATTTGAAAAAATATCACTAATTCTCAAGTACTTTTTTATTAACTTAAAAATTCTTAATTTGTATAAAATAAATAAAGAGATGAAATTAGGAGGTGTGTCTAATTAACTTTTAGCTAACTGTGATGATTATGGATCAAGTATTTTTTTTTTTTAAATATTGTTTTTTAAGAAATTATTAGTTTGAAAATACCTCAACATTCTAAAGTTGAATAAACAAATAATTTGCGTATTTAATATTGTAGGGTATAATATTTTTAAAATAATTTTTATTTAAAAATATATTAAAATATTTATTTTTGAATTTTTTGGTATTAATATATCAAAATTAAAAAAAAATATTAAAAAAATATTAATTTAATAATTTTTTAAAATTAAAATTATTTTTAAAAAGTACTCAAAATAGTTATAAACACACTCCGAAACAATTATAAAAATTACATGGAATCTAATTAATTCGTTTCAGGGATAAATTATAATTAACAGTGTGTAATATTCATTATTTGTTAAATCATGTTTTATCTTCTTAACGACGCGTGGGATAAAACAAGGGTGTGAGGAGCCTCTTGTAGGTATTGTTGAGATTTAAATGTATTTTTTAAAAATTTTATTTTTTTATTTTAAATTATTTTTTTATTTAAAACTATTAATATTAAAAATAAATTTTAAAAAATAAAAAAATATATTTTCAAATAAAAAATAATTTATACCGTATTCTTAAATAAAATCTTAAACTTTTTAAATTTTTATGAAAATATTTTATATTAATATTTGTTAATATTTTATTATTATTTTAATGTATTAATATTAAAAATAAAAAAAAATATTTTTGAAAAAACGTGCATCATACTTCTAAACAAAAGACTCAAGTATCTTGTCGCTTTAAGAACAAGTCAGACAGGCACCAAGCCAAGTACCTAGCACTTTCCTTTGCTTTATCACTCCATCCGTCTTGGCTTCCTTCACTAACCCTAACCCTAACCCTAACCCTAATCCTGATCCTAGCTATTATTACTCCATCAAGCATTATCTTCCTCCACCTTCGCCCACATTCATCAGGTAAGTGATTGATCCCCAAACCCTAGTAACCGAAAAGATGCTTGCTTTTTTTCTTTTTTCAGTACTGTTTTTATCGTAGAAAACATCCGCAATGTAACTTTATCATTATATTAGTGGTATTTTTTTATTCAATAATCTGTTTTCTCAGTTTGTATTTTTGGTGATTTAAATGGATAAATTATGATTTTATTTTTTATTTTCTTCTTTTGTTTTATATTTGATGAATCAGGTTTTTCTAATGTTGACTCTCTCTCACTGGTGTTTATGGATTCCTCTCATGTTCTAAATTTGTTATTTGCCGTTGGTGTTTGGTTTACTGCCTATATTTCTGTTGCCATTCTCTCGTCCCTCCGGGTTTTTGCATCTCTCTGTTCCTGGTGAATTACCAGCACTAACTGTTTCAAAAGGGTTGCCATGGGCTACGCGCAGCTTGTTATCGGCCCTGCTGGCAGTGGCAAGGTGATTTACTACCTTCTAACTCTTTATTTATGCTGTTTGTTACCGCTAAATCCATGTTGTTTCCTGCGAATCCTTTCGGGTTTTCTCATTTGTGTGTACATGTGTGGTTGCTTGTCCTTGGCTTGTTTATGCAATTGAACTTTTTTGTTGCTTCAATTCAGTCAACATATTGCTCCAGTTTGTACCGGCACTGTGAAACCACAGGGCGTTCAATACAAATTGTGAACCTAGATCCTGCAGCTGAACAGTTTGACTATCCCGTGGCTATGGGTGAGTTGAGTTAACCTGTTACTTGATGTCTTGGAGTAAGGTAAAATGTTTGATTTTACATTTTTAGCTCGAAGTCTTGTTTGCTTGCAGATATCAGGGAACTCATTTGTTTGGATGATGTTATGGAGGAACTTGGGTTGGGTCCTAATGGTGCTCTGATGTACTGCATGGAGTATCCTTTTGCTTTGTCCAATGTTTGAGTTTCCTTTTATTCTTTTTTCCATTCATTAAACTATTTCATTCCCCTTTGTTGCACACTCTTGCTGCTTCATGTGTTTACTGGGAATGTTTACTCTTTAATGTTAAAATGCTTAAGGAATTGTGTTTATGTGTTCTCAGCATATAGTTTGAGAGTACAGGCATGGATTTTAGTGTAATTGCTTCATGTGCTATCTTCTGCATTGGTCTAAATGGTTGGAAATGGCTATGCTATTAGCATGCTGTGGTCTCCTTAAAGACCCAGTTTTTTTTTTTCTACTTTCAATTTTTGGAGTCAAATTTGAAGGGCCTTAATCTAATGATTAGAGAACTGGAAGACAATCTGGATGACTGGTTGACTGACGAGTTGGATAATTACATGGATGATGATTACCTGGTTTTTGACTGCCCAGGTATGCATACTTATCTTTCCATGTCTGTTTTAGTATGATGTCACACACCCACACTCTTATAATTGTCCATCAGGATGTTTTTTCCTGTGATAATTTAGCAAATGAACTGTCTTTTCAAGGGAATCATCAAGAATGATTCTAAAGTAGATCATGCATGTCAAATATTTGATTAGATATTTCTAGTTTTCCCAATTACCAGAGTTTTTCATGGTTTGTTAATGCATGCTTTAAGAGAGAATGTGTCAGGGCCTGTTATACTTTATCATTTGTTTATTTTCTTGACAACAATATCTATGATTACTTCTTATAAAACGTGAATGTTTTATAGGCCAAATAGAACTTTTTTCACATGTGCCAGTGCTCCGAAACTTTGTGGAGCATTTGAAGAGTAAAAATTTCAATGTTTGTGTTGTATACTTGCTTGATTCACAGGTATGTTAAAGTTGTCCTTTATTGCCTTTCTTTTACAAGCACCAACCTTAAAATTTGACTAATCACTACACTCTCACTTAGTTTGTAATTATATTTTTATCAGTTTATCACTGATGTGACCAAGTTCATAAGTGGGTGTATGGCATCTCTTTCTGCTATGGTACAACTTGAATTGCCTCATGTTAATATCCTCTCCAAGATGGACCTTGTAACCAACAAAAGGGATATAGGAAAGTGAGTTCATTAATTCTCCACGACTTTGTTAAAAGTGCTATTATGTCAATCTGAATATGCTGATCTTTTCTATGTTTTTCCCCTGCTTTTTAGGTACTTGAACCCACAGGGTCAAGTTTTGTTGTCTGAATTGAATCAACGCATGGCACCTCAGTTTTTTAAGCTAAACAAAGCTTTGATTGATCTGGTGAGTTTCTAGGAACAAAAGTTGCTTCATTTTAGATGACGCAGTTTTTGCATTGGGTTACTTTGACCTTGTCTCTTTTTTTTTCTCATGGTAAATTGGGTCTCAAACAAATGAAATTTGATATCATAACTTGGAGGCTGCAGTTGTTGTTGTTTAGCATGAGGTTAAATTAATATCTGTGTCCATCGTCTGCTTGATTTGCTTTGTTACTAATTTTTACTTTTCTTTTGGTACAAGGTCGATCAATATAGCATGGTGAGTTTTGTGCCTCTTGACTTGAGGAAGGAGAGCAGGTACCCCCTCCTCTCATCTCTCTTCCATTTGTGGCATTTGAATGGTTGATGCCAAGGCTGTTGGATTTTTCTATCTGAAGTGAACTCGGGTTGATAAGATATAGTTACAATAGAACTTTCAAAATAACATCACAAAATGTCAATTCAATGGGCTAGCATTTTCAGAAAATATCATCAGATGAAATAATTGATGCCAGAAAATACGACTTACCTGGAAGTTCCAGGTGTTATATTAATTATTTTTTGGGCAAGATGTTAAGATTTCTGTAATTGGAGAGCAAATTGTTGTGTCTGATATGAAACCCTTTTTCAAGTTTTCACCGCTCTTAACATGCTGGAGTTGCAACCTTGCTTGGTTTATAGCATGTTGCTGCTGGCAAAGATACCTGGACCTCTACCATGTTCTCCATTTTAACTTTGTTTTCGACTGCTGTCTCGTCATTGTTAAGATAATTGTGTTTTTATTGTGCAGCATTCAATATATACTGTCCCAGATTGACAACTGCATTCAGTACGGAGAAGATGCAGATGTGAAGGTTAAAGATTTTGATCCAGAAGATATTGATGATTAGCTTCAACGCTTGAGGATGTCTTCGATCATGTTACTCGAGGTACTGGCTTTGACGCAGTCATTCCTGGAAAAACTGTGTAGATAGATTCGGTAAAGATGGGCAAGTTGAGTGCCTTGTGTTCCTTTAGTTTTGAGGTTGCCAAAGTTATAGGTTGCTTTTAACGAGACGAGTTCTATCAATCTAAACATTTACCATGGACTTGAAAAAGCCATGCATTTTATTCGTTGAAATGTATGCTGCCCCATTGCAGCCATCTCCAATGGAAGATAAAGGTACAGGTTTTTCTTTTCTTAGGATCAACAATGCTTTCCACGCGGTAGTTTTTCTTTCCTGCAATTTGGGATGGAAAATTCGGGTGCTGGGCTGTGTCAAGAATCCTCTAGTCTAAATGCAAGGCCCTCTGTGCATGGAATAAACGAATCCAAATCCTTTCATTTAACATGATCAAACGTTTACTGTTATAAATTTGCATCCCACTTCTCAAGTTGACTGCTCCACAGTTCCAACCTCCACACAGATGCATTATGATTCCCCATTGCAGCCATCTCCAATTGTCCAGGTCTCCAACCCCGTAAACTGTCGGGCAGTGTTTTAACTCGCTATCATATGGCCGCGTTTCAACAGGCAGCTTGTATGCGCCGATGAGCATGTCATGGCGGTTGAAAGATCACTACCACGAGAACCCAAGGGGTTGCATGTTAGAGAATACACGATTGGGCAAACCACTTGCTCGCAGCCAATTAATTTTAGCACTTTTTTAGGAAACAACTAGCACAAAAACACCTCACCGTTAGAAGAAAAAAAAATAAAAAATAAACATATTGATATTTTATTGATTCACTAAAAATCTAAAAAGACATGGTCTTTTCTCTGTGGACACCGTTCATGTTTTTACATTTTATAGTAGATATACTATTCAATTTTTATTTTTTTTCCAATTATTTGGCCTAAATTAAAGGATAATTGTATCAAATTTTTTGATTAAAGATAAAATTGAAAAACAGGACAGAATAGAAAAGGCACCACAAATAGATGATGGTTTCAAAGTTTACACAAAAAATTTAATTTAGTCCTCAAACTTTACTAATTTTACGTATTTAGTCCCCAATGTTTTTTCAATTCAATCTTGGTTTTAAAGTTTATTTTTGTTATTTTTTAGTCCCTGATTTGAGAGAGAGAAAAAAGATAAAGGTTATCAAATTCCTGCAGTAGAGAGAAAAAAACAATGTTGACATGAATTTTCACCACCAAAATAGTTGATCTTGATGTCAAATTATTCTATTTGATGAAGGGGGTTCCACTTAGATGTTTTTGTGCTTTGAAATCGCTTAAAAAAACTAGATTCGAGCTCGATAAGATTTTTTATTTCGGGTTGATTTTAGTTTTTTGTGTGGTTTTTTTTTTTCTAAGGCTATTTACAGGTTTTTCAAGGTGTTTAAGCTCTTTTCTAGGCGTTTTGAGGTTAAAAACGGGTTTTTATGTCAAAAAAAATATAGAACCTGTTTTTTCGACAACCATAATAGCCAAAAACTAAGGAATACCAGATGGTCTATTTTTTTTTTCAAAAAATAATAGGACAGATGACATGTTGCTTGGCTAAATTACATTAAAAAAAAATAAGACCCACACTGAGCCCTTCTTAGATGGGCCAAGTGATGGCTTAGCTAGCCAGCCTAATAGTGTTTATTTTTTTTTACATCTTTTGTTTGTTTTTTTTTTAAATAACATATGTATTTTTTAAAATATTTTTTTAATTTATATTAGAATTAATACCCCTTCTCTCTATAATTTTATTATTTATATTTAGCATTTTTTAAATAGTGGATGTTTTTTCATTATTTTATTTGTATTTAGTTTTTAAAGAGATTATTCTACTTCATCTATAATTAGTTTATGTTTTATACAATTAAAATTTATTTTTAATAATAATTTCTTTCATTTTTTTCTGCCACCATAGTTGCCAAAAACTAAGGAATACCAGATAACCTGTTTTTTTTTCAAAAAATAATGGGACAGATAACCTGTTGCTTGGCTAAATTACATTAGAAAAAAATAAGACCCGCATGCGAGCCCTTCTTAGATGGGCCAAGTGCTGGCTTAACTAGCCAGGCCTAATAGTGTTTATCTTTTTTTTATATCTTTTGTTTGCTTTTTTTTAAAAAAAATAACTTATATATTTTTTAAAATAATTTTTTAATTTATATTAGAATTAATACCTCTTCTCTCTATGATTTTATTATTTGTATTTAGCATTTTTTAAATAGTTGATGTTTTTTCATTATTTCGTTTGTATTTAATTTTTAAAGAGATTATTCTACTTCATCTATAATTAGTTTAAGTTTTATACAATTAAAATTTATTTTTAATAATAATTTCTTTCATTTTTTTTGGCCATCATAGTAGCCAAAAACTAAGGAATACCAAACGACCTGTTTTTTTTTTTAAAAAAAAATAATGGGACAGATAACCTATTGCTTGGTTAAATTACATTAGAAAAAAATCAGGCCCGCACGTAAGCCCTTCTTAGATGGGCCAAGTGCTAGCTTAGCTAGCTAGGCCTAATAGTGTTTATCTTTTTTTATATTTTTTGTTTGCTTTTTTTTTTAAAATAACATATGTATTTTTTAAAATAACTTTTTATTTTATATTAGAATTAATACCCCTTCTTTGTATGATTTTATTGTTTGTATTTAGTATTTTTTAAATAGTGGTTGTTTTTTCATTATTTTGTTTGTATTTAGTTTTTAAAGAGATTAATTCTACCTCATCTATAATTAGTTTATGTTTTATACAATTAAAATTTATTTTTAATAATAATTTCTTTTATTTTTGGATGGTATTTCTAATAAGTACAACCTTGCGAGATTTTTTTTCCCTTTGATTTTATTCAATCAATTTTATGTGTGTATCTATTTTTGCTATTATTTGATTAAATAACAAATTAATTTTAATAAAAAAAATCTTCAATAATGAATTTTTATTTATTTATTGACACGAATAATTCTCAATTTATTCTAATTAGATGCATGCATAAGATTTTCAATTTATACTTTTATATTTTTTTTATGTAAGAAAAATATTGAAAAAACCTACATGTTCAATTTTTTTTTTTTTGGAACCAAAATATTTAGCCCACAACGAAATGTAGGTCAAATAACTGGTAAAAGACTAAAAGGCTTGGGGGAAATATTGTTCCCTCACGCACTATAGATTCACACTTATGGCATTGTGGGTTCACTATGCCCTTGAGTTTTTTTTCCCATTTTTTTTTAATTTTGCCCTATAAGAGTTTAATTTGAGACTAATTTAGCTAAAATTATTAAGGAATGAAAAAAATTGAAAGATAGAAAACTAAAATGAAACACGTGGAGAAGATTGATGGTGTTTCAGATTTTTTTGTGATATGTTCAACTTAGTCCTTATTCTTTACAAATTATAACAACTAGGTCCCTCTAGTTTTTAGAGTCTAAAAAAAATCATTTTTTGTTCAAAAATTTATTTTTCTTATTTTTTTTAGTCCCTATTTTGAGAGGGAAGAGAGAAAAGTGTTGGATTCTAGCAATTGAGAGAGATAATTATTGTTGATACTCATTCTGACCATCAAAATAATCTACCTTTATGTCAAATGTTATATTTAATTAGGAGAGTTCAAACTAGGTGTTTTTTTTTCTTGTCTTTAAATTGCCTAAAAAAATTAAATGCCCAAACACATGGGCCCTTACTAAATGGGCTAGACACGCTGGCCTGACTTATTAAGCCCAACAACGCCTGACATTTTCCTCTCTTTTTTCAAAATTTATTTTTTTAATTGATGTCTTTTTTACATGTATATTTTTGAATTATTTTTTGAATTTATATCTATATTAATACTCCTTCTCTCTTTTATTTTGTTTATTTAACCTATTTTAAATAACAATGATTTTTTATTTTATTTTGTATGCATTCAATTTTTGAAGAGATTGTTCTAATTCTTCTATAATTTCTTTATGTTTTATATAAATGGATTTAGTTTTTACAAATAAAAAATATTTATTTTTGATAATATTTCTAATGTGTAACCTTACATAATATTGTTTTTCTTTTATTTTATTTAATCAATTTCATGTATGTCTATTTCTATTAGTGTTTGATTAGATAAAAATATTAATTTTGGTAAACAAAGCTATTAAACACAATCAAGTCAAAGGCCCGTGTTGCGAGGTCAAATATCTTAATTTATATATGGCTCTTAATTTTTCTATTTTTTATATTTATTTATCATTAATTTTTTTTTTACATTTATTAACACAAATGATTTTCAATTTATTTGATTATATACATTCTTGAATTTTTTGATTTACATTTAGAATTTTTTTTTATATACAAAAACACATTAGAAAAAATATCCAACTCGTTGCGAGTAATGAGCGAAATAGCTATTATAAATAAACTAAAAGGTGCGAGGAAAACATTGTTTCCCACACTCATTAGCATTGTGGATTACAATAATAATCCACTTTTTTTTTTCATTTTAACCCTTTTTTCCCTTTAGTTATTGATTTTTTTTTAAAATTTAGTCCTTATATGATATGTTTATGAGGGTTTAAAGTTGATAATTTATTTTAATTTGCATTTTATATGGTTATTCCAGTATCAGAAAAATATCTCAACATCGCGGTATAATCTATTTTAAAAAAAATTAGTTAAATAAAAAAAATTAAAAAAACCTAGGTTAATAAACTTCGTGGAGTCAATGACCTCGTTTGCGAATTTAGCAGGGTATTTCTTTTTTTTCTAATTGAACTCGATCATGTGATTGTCTATTTTTATTTTTATCATGTAGTTAAAAAAAATAGTTTTAGAAAAAAAAATTATTATTAAAATTTAGAAAGTCCATGGGTTGTTGATGAAATTTTTTTTTCTTTTTTATAAATTTATTTTTTGATTTCATTATTTTATATTGGATTGATTGAGAATTAAGTTTCATAATTTGTTTTATTTTGCTTTCTATAAGGTTATCATAGTTTTTTTAAAAAGTCTCGGTATGGTTTGATGCTCTATTTTGTGATTGTCTATTTGTGTTATCATGTAGTTAATAAATGATAGTTTTTTTTTTTAAAAAAAAAACAAGTTATTAATCACAATGAAATCCATTAGCTGCTATGGTTTTTTTTTAATTTCTCGTCTTTTAATTTTTCTAATTGTTTTTTTTATTTCACTCTTGTTCAATATTGGATTGGTTCAGAAATAGAATTCATGATTTATTTTTTTCTACTTTTTATAGGATTATCACAATTTCAAATAAATGTTTTTTTAGGGTTAATGCTTGATTTTGAAAGTATCTAATGTTATCATAAAATTAAACAAAAATAATTTACAAAAACAACAAAGTTATTAAACCTACTGAAGTTCATAACCCAGATCACAGGGTGACCTAGATCAATGCAATCTGGCATCGTCTCAATATATAAAAGAGTTGTTGTCTTAAAGTTCTTTTAAAAACCATATCATATTTTTACCTGTCATCTAAGTTGTTTTTAAACTAATTAAATTAAGTAATTTATTTTAGATCAACTTTTACACGGTTTAATTCAAAACTCAACAAGAAATTGATAAATTTCAAAATCAATCTACTTCATTATATTTAATGATATTATCAAAAAAAAAAAATCTCCTATCTCCTAATATATTTCTTTTAAATTTAGAAGAGGAATAATTCCTACAAAGGCGACCAATATCCTAGTTACAACTAAAAGATGTTTGCAGCACCACACAAATTTTTGAAGCCATATGGGAAGTTCTTCCTAGTTAACAACTGGCATGCACGATATGATATTTCCCGAGTATTCCAACTCGCTTATCATCTACCTCTGAACTTTATCTCTAATTCACTTATCTTACCTCTATGTAATTTAAACAACTCTACAGAGGTAGCAGATAATTTCCAAGTGCGTCCAATGTACAAAACCAAGAGCCTTTTGCACCCTCTCTCAAAGCTTGCAACCCGAGATCACACAGATTGACATGCAGCTTCTCCAATTTATGGCAACTGATCCCAATATATTGCCGTCCTGCAATCCTGACCCCATGACGCAGCCAAATTTCATTCTTCGAGCAACGGGCATCCCTTTGCTATTGCTGCAATGGACTTCATCTCCTTCAGTTCTGCACAGCCAAAGGTTAAGAATTTTAAGCCAAGTGGCAAAACCTGCACCTATTGCTGCACGGCGCCTCCACTTACACACCATTTCATACAAGAAACATTCAAATACTCAACTCCACCTCCACCTCCACCTCCACTTACAATCCCGATAATGCCTTTTGGCTCAAGCTTACAAGAATCAGCATCTATATGAGTTGAAGTTGGGGAAAACCCTCCAAGCCCAGAACCATTTACTCCGCTGCAATGAGATACATTAAACTGCCTCCAGCTGACAGCAAGATTGATACGAGTTCTCCCGGAGTCAGAAACAAGTGAGCAGTACGAGAGATGGATGTGCTTCAAGGCTGAACACCCATTAGCTAAAGTTGTAACCAAGCATCGGTAATTTAGGATTGATATTAGACTAATAACCTCTAAGGAGGAGCAACTAGCGGCAACCAGTGAGAGTTCATTGTCAGTGATTCCAAAACGGCAGTCCAGGTTAAGAGAAAGAAACTTCAAAGCATAGGATTGCAAAAAGCTTAGGCATGAATCAGGCATCTCAGAGCAACCAGATGAGGACAAATACTGTAAATGCTGAAGCGGGTTAGCAGCCAGTGAAGTTGGAAGGAGCTAGTAACAAGCCTACTCTGAGATAAAGAAGAAAACGTTGGGGAAGGCCAACAAACAATGAAATTGTAAGGACCTCCGGTGTGTATTTTGAATATTAAACCGGTAATGACAAGTCAAACCAAATGATCCACGATCAGAACAAAGTATTAAATCAGTAATGACAAGTCAAACCAAATGATTCACAATCAGAACTACAGCCAAGCAACTGAAAAACAATAGACAGGCAATCATTGGGCAGGTGCATGATGGGGGTAAGAAGACAATTAAAAGGTTCTTCCATGATGACTTTGTTAGCACCCTTCTGAAGGCTGTAGAGCTCGGATCTTTATGGTAAATTTTTTATAAGCTGAGCTTGATGAGTTGGGAGAGTCAAAACCACATAGAGCGGGCGAATCTCCATATCCATAGCCTACGTGAACCCCACATTTACGACAAAGAAGTTTACTTTTTGAATGATAATGACCCCAAGACACAGGAAGACAGTTTACCACATCAACCTGTGTGAATCGACTAAGATCAACAGAAAGGAAGGAGATATAACCTTTCTTTATAGATTTCTGATATCCAGAACCTATTTTGGAGGTGATTCGATTGGAAGATGTTAAATTCAAGGGGTATCCACAAGAGCCACAGCTGCAAAGGAGAAAAACTATCAATAAATGCACCGTAAGAGAAACATAAAATCACAATATTCACTACATAAACAAACACCAAACTGATGAAGAGGAGGAGAAGGCTAGGATAGATAAGAAAGCTCATTTGCTAAGCTGTTTATATCTCAAGCAATTAGGCTCAGATTTTTAACATTCTACACCATTTTGGCTTTTTGGATGGAACAGGATTTGTACAAAAAGAGAAGATATAACACTTAAGAGAGCAAATTTGCAGGGCTAGAGGCTTGAAAAGGATAAAAGACTGCAGAGATACAAAAGAACATCGGTGGACAAAAAGTTATGAGTCCTGGCAGTCTGGAATATCGGCAACTACAAATGGCTAAGAGAGATGATGGTGGGGATCAGTGGAAGCACCGTTGAAAGGAATTTCACGACTGGAAAAATAACAAGAAACAAGTTATGACCCCAAGCAGATTGAACAGTGAAGGAATTCAACAGAGAAAGAATACATGTTTGACTCTCAAATGCATTTTAGTTGGCATATTTTTGTCACAATTTTCTTGACATGTCTGATAACCGAAGTGCTGAGTTTATCCATCAAAATTTTAAGAATGACATGTAGAGTGTCAGAAAAGAGGTCTGCTGGGGATTGAGGGGCAAGGCCTAGAATGGTGGTAGAAAAGCTATTGGATAGAGAAAAAGTCATGCCAGATCCAACCCTTAAAAACGAGTCTGCTAGATATCATTAACATTGAATCAAAGAAATTAATAAGTATTCCAAAAATTGTCAAGTGAAAGGGAAAAAAAGGACAGCTAAGCATGACTAAATTGAATAGCTGCTGCCTTCTTGACCAGTAACTAAACTAATATTGATGCTCTTGAAGAATGACAAGGAGGGTTTGTGCTTTTAGGATATGAAATAACAAAAGAGATGCAAGGGATTAAAACAGCAATTTAACTGAGCGAGTCCCTCAAACAACATGAAAATTGGGCAAGATAATTCACCACTGCACAGCTTCTTTAAACAATATTTCTTGACTAACATTCCTCAAACTATACAAAAGAACACGCAATTTATTGGGGATTAGCCCAAACAAAGATCCCAACACAAAGCCCCAACTTGGTCCACACGCCATATGACTAAGAAAGAACCACCGTATTGTTGTATTGTTACCATTAACAAAATTTACCTTTGCAGCTCAAACAGAAGCTTAATTCTTGCAGATTGCCTTGTTTTACGCCTAGAAAACCGACAGACAATTCTCGGATCAACGTTGTTATTTCGCTAATCATCTAATGCAAACCCAAACAACCCAAGACCTTAATTTTTCAAAAGAGTTGTATTAACAAAAATGCCAAGCAAGTCAATAAATAAATCCAATAATTTGCCTTCACTTCCTTCACCGACCAATAATCGAAAAACAGAATCAATGAAACATACAGATAGAACATATGTTTTACTCCCCTTTAGCAGGATCTGGTTGATTGAAAGGACCACCCCCAGTAAATTCTTGTCATTTCAACATTTTTTATGAACAAAATGTTGGTGATTATTCTTTGTACTGTTCAGCGGTCAAATCAAATCAATTCTTTTGATTAATGACAAGCACATAAAACACACTGAAATTTCATTTTAAAAAAAAGTCAACAAAAACATGAACCATGATTGATAATAGAGGCGAAGAGCGGAGAGGGGAAAATGGAAGGAAGTGGAGGATTTAGTTACCTGTACGAGATGTCAGATTGAGACATATCCTCGTTTTGATGATCAGAATTTTATCATTCCTGGAATCCCATTTTGATTATCTGACAACTTGAGGAGGAGCAGCAGCAGCGTTGGCAGTTGTGGTAATGGATTTTTTATCGTTGTTGTTCAGTAAGTTAAGATTCATGGGATGGATGGAGAGGTTTTGATCCAAGGAATCTGAAGCTCCTCTCCTCTCCTCTGTGTCTTTTGTTGCAAACACTCTCGACTTTTGGCGTTGGTGACTGGTTAGCTGCTCAGAAGATTCAACTCTGGGACAATAAATTAAAAAAAAAAAAAAGAGGGACATTTTGTATTTCCGAGGAGGTAAAGGTTATCATTCCAAAATGGTTGAAATCACAAAGGCTAGGCTTGATAACAGGGTGGGCTAGCAAATAAATTTTAAAAATATTAAATTGATTTTATTTTAATAAAAAAAATCTTTAAAATATTCAATGAATTTTTTATTAGAATTTTACCTCGAGTTTATCATATTATAGATGAACCCAAGTTTTTAACTAAGTTAAGAGAGTGTTTGTTTTTGCTGTAGTTGTTGTGGTTGCAGTTGGAAAAAAATGATTTTAAAAAAAGTATTTTTTCTGTGGTTTGTGTATATATTTTGTGTGTTTGGTTAAAAGTGTGGTGTGATTTTATTGTGGTAAAAACATGTTTGGTTAAAACTGTGGTTGCGGTTGATATAGTACCTAAAATGACTAAAAAGGACATAAATGAAATAATTCTTTGTGTTAAGAGGAAATACAACATTTTGTCCAAATACATACCGGCAAAAAAATAAATTGTTATTTCTTATTACAAAATAAACATCATTGTCCCATCAAACTATTTGCAATGCCATCACGAATATAATCCATACGCGACGCCCTTTGGTGCCCTCGTGGTTGTGATTGTGTAACGACATCGGGAAAAGTATCAGGAGGAACAAAATCTGGATGACTATCAAACTTGTTGAATGCAACATCTTGGCTCGACTTCTGCCGAATGTAGTTATGTAGCGCCATTGATGCGACAACAATTTTAACTTGTGATTCATAAGGAAACTCAGGCATGTTTTGCAAGATTCGCCATCTTTTCTTTCAAACTCCAAATGTACGTTCGATTACACATCGTAAGGATGAATGGACTCGGTTGAATAGTTCCTCCCGACTTCGCGGTTGTCCTCGTCGATGAAATTCTGGAAGATGATATCTCTCCCCTCTATATGGACCCAAGTAACCGTACTCATTCGGATATCCCGAATCAACGAGATAATACTTCCCTGCATAAAATTAATTATTGTTTAACGCTTACTTCTTATTTCATATAAAAGAAAATTAGACCAACTAATCAACAACCCTATGTTTGGCGGATGAATACCTTCCGGTGGCCTCGGAAATTGTATGTTTGTATTTCCGATCGCCTCATAAAATATTCTTGTATCATGTGCACTACCTTCCCACCCAGCCCAAACAAATGTAAATTGCATGTCAAAGCTACATGCTGCCATTATATTTTGCGTCGGTACACCTTTTCTACCAATAAATGGGATTTGATTTTCTTGTGATACACATGCACGTACATGTGTTCCATCAATCGCTCCAATGCAATTCTACAAAAACAAAAAATTTGTTGCCGAATATTTTTAATTCTACTTAAATCTTTGCTTGTAACCTTTTGAAATATAATAACAACTTGTAAAAAGTATTTTTTTTACCTTGAAATGGGGCATGTATCTCGGATTCATTGCAATTTCCAGTGGTGTTGCTGTGAATTCTGGATCTACTGGTCTGATTAAATCA
>Ga0325401_1001206_pt1 | contig 21387 bp, 11 predicted proteins | sample PopdelMetagenome_FD_205666 | JGI IMG/M metagenome (GOLD analysis project Ga0325401, IMG submission 205666) | Populus deltoides microbial communities from Bellville, Georgia, United States - Xylem-PdKOR-R2 | ecosystem: Host-associated > Plants > Phyllosphere > Stem > Wood/Secondary xylem | place... | reverse complement strand
CCCTAAGGCTTGGTGAAACACAGCAGTGGCCATTCTGAAATTCAAGATACCCCAAGAAAGAAGCCCACAAATAATTATTAGAAATGGGTTTATAGCATTTAACAAGAAACTCCTATTTCAACACAGTGAGTTGAAAGACACAATGTACAGTAGCTTTGAAGGCATTACAGAATACCACATAGCACATTCCTTTCAAATGAAAAAACAAAACAAGCATATTAAAAGAAAACTAGCAGTAAAGAAAGCAGAAAAGACATTCAAGTCATATATAATCCAAAATAAATTAAACAACGTTAATAAAGAGGAAGAAAGAGCAAGACCAACAACAATAGTGGCATATTGCTGGGAAAATATTAAGAGAAATTCACACAGATATTAGAAGGGTCAGGTCCGATCAATATCTCTCAAAGCAAGACCAAACAGTTAGTAATATATGAAGAAGAAGAAGAAGAAGAAGAAGATGATCAACAAATTACCTTTCAAGAAGGAAGCCAGAAACCAAAATGGAAAAAAAAAATTGTGTAAACAGTAACAAAATATAATAGAAAAAATGGGAGCAGGTGACCTATATATAATAGAATAGAGGGACTGAATCGAAGAAGAAAACAAGAAGGAAGGGGAGAGTTTAGTAACTCGCGAGAAAAAGTTGACGGAGAAGATTACAACAACTGCTTTTAGTTACATGCGTCTCAATTTCAATTTTTGTTTTTTTTAAAAAAAAACTCACAGCTTTTTTATTCAATTTATAAACTATTACAATTTTTATTTTTAAAATAAAATATTAAACTATAGAATTTAATTTAATTATATTATTTAGAATATATATAAAAATAAATTGAATTAATAATCTTGAATGTTTTACCTTTAAATCATTTTTGCAGTGACAATTTTTTTCTTTTTTGTTAACAGGACCTTATATTTATTATTTTTTAACTACTATCCTTGTAATATTTTTAGTTAATTTTCTAATCTAGCCCTAGTCACCTCCCACAAAATATTTTGAATGATTTAATATTTGTGGATAACATAAAGGGGAGTTACAAATTTCAGCAGCAAGATTGGGACATCCCTTTTAAAGTACTGAACATGGTTCCTTTTGATATGGATAAACAAAAAGGCTCTCAACTCCAAATTAGTGTTAATTATTAACTGATATAGTTGGCTTGCGATAATGGGTGATTGTAGACAGTTAAGTGTAGGTTTATCACAATTAGATGATAATCTGCCCTAAATAGATTACATTGATGGCTTAACAGATGCATTTATGGATTAGTGGGATATATTTAGGTCCAAGAAAAAGTCTGGTTGTGCCAGACCAGAATAATGACTCAAAAGGACTATAATTTTTTATCTGACTATTAGATCTTTATATTTTCAAAATCTCGCCTCGGAACCCTAATTTTAGCATTTTTTTGTGATTTTCCTTGTTATTTTCGAATTTCATGCTTCTTTCCTTTGTAATTTCATATTTTTATTTTGTTTCCTAGTTCAGGTAGGGTTTCTAGTTTATTTAAGGCTTTGTAAACCTCCTGAAGAATTATTATTAGAGAGAAAATAAAACCTGTGAACTTAAAATCTAATTAAAGAGTAGGGCATCTGCTTGGTGGTAGCAGTTGAAGAAGACAAGGAAGAGACAAGGGAAAGCTAGAATAAATGATTATGACAAGATTAAGAAGAAGATGAGAGAACATTTTTTTTTCCTTTTAGCTACTCATAGACTTTATATTAGAGGCTCTACATGTTGAAACAAGGAGGTAAATCTAGCACTGACTGCACTGATGAATTTTACCAACTAGTTTTAAGGAATGATCTAGTAGAAACAAAGGAGTAGCTAGTGGCATGGTACCTTAGTGGTCTTTGATATTGAGGACGTTGCCTTGTTTATTTCTCTATGGGTCAAAAATACTTTAATAGTGCTTGGTGTGATATGTCTCGATAGATGCCTATCATATTTTGTTAGGGAGGTCATGACAGTTTGATAGGAGTGTGGTTCCTGACGGAATGAAGAACACTTATACCCTTAGTATTAAAGGGAAGAGTATAGTTTAGGCACCTAAGAGGGAGACAATATAGATGAAGGCTGATAGTGGGAAGAATTTGTTATTCTTATCACAGTTTATGATAGAAATAAGGAGTGACCGAGTGGTGTTTGCTTTAATACCTAGAAGTATAGCCATGAAGGAGAAGGAAGAAGAGAATGACTAGAAGGGGCACAAAGTATGTTAGTAGAATTTTCAGATTTAATGTAGAATGAGTTACCCCAAGGTTTACCTCTCATGAGAGAGATACAACACCAGATTGACTTGATGTCGGGTTCTAGCTTGCCAAACAAAGCAGCTTACAAACTTAGCCCTAAAAAAGCCGAAGAGTTGAAGAGACAAGTTTTAGAGTTGCTAGAGAAAGAGTATATCAAAGAAAGTATGAGTCTTTGTTCCATGCCAACCATTTTGGTTCCCAAAAAGGATAGGTCATGGCGTATGTATGTGGACATTAGGGCCATAAACCGAATCACAATAAAATACAAGTACCTCATACCGCGTCTAGATGACATGTTAGATTAGTTGGCAGGGTCTAAGGTGTTTTCCAAGATTAATCTTAAGAGTGGTTATCATCAGATGAAGATCAGACTGAGGGATGAATGGAAGACAACCTTCAAAACGCACCATAGGTTATAAGAGTGGTTATCACCATGAGGTTCATGCATCATGTATTGAGGTCATTAATGGGTAGATTTATCATCATCTATTTCAATGGCATTCTCATTTATAATTCCACTCTAAAGTCTCATTTGGAGCACCTACGAGATGTTTTTGATACTTATATGAAGGAACAGTTGTATGTCAACTGAAAGAAATGTAAGTTCTTTACTGATACTATTGCTTTTCTAAGCTTTATTGTATCTATTAATGGTGTTCAGGCTGATCAAAAGTAAAATCTCTGTAATTGTTAAATGGCCGACACCAAAAAACATCCATGATGTGCAGAGTTTTCATGGCCTTGCATGTTTTTATAGAAGATCCATCAGAAACTTCAATTCCCTTATTGCACCAATTATAGAATGCCTAAAGGCATGTATATTTCAGTGGACAAATGAAACTGAAACAAGTTTTCAGTTAGTGAAGTAGAAGATGATCAAAGCTCTAATTTTAGCATTACCGAACTTTAAGAAACTGTTCGATGTAAATTGTAATGCTTCTGAAGTAGGCATTGGAGGAGTTTTTTAGCCAGGGTGGGCGCTCCATCACCTTCTTTAATGAGAAATTATCCAGCTCAAAAAGAACTATTCCACATATGATATGGAGTTTTATGCTATTTTTAAGCTTTAAAACATTAGAGGCACTACCTTGTAAAAAAAGGAGTTTATTTTAATTACTAACCATAAGGCTCTAAAGTACATAAATAAGCAATAAAATTTGAGTCGTCAGCATATGAAGTGGGTGTCCTTTTTAAAAGAGTTTACTTTTTCATTGAGGCACCAATTAGCCAGTTTAAATAAGGTGGATGACGCTCTTAGTTGACGTGTGACTTTACTCAATACCATACGCACTTATGTGCTAAGATTTCATACTTTCTGTGAGTTGTATTCAGGTGATGCCTCATTTAGTCAGATTTATGTTGAGTTAATAGGAGGTGGTAAACGAGAAAACTATATGCTTTTAAATGATTATCTTTTTCATGGTTTGTAGCTTTGTGTTCCAGTTTGCTCTTTGTGAAAACATATCATTCGTGAATTGCATTATAATGTGCATTTTATATGGGATAAAATGTTGGCTCTAATATCCACAGATTATTACTAGCCTAAATTACTAAGACATGTTTCTAACTTTGTTAAGAAGTATGTTATTTATCAAAGGTCCAAGGGGGCCTTATCAAATACTGGGTTATACACCTCGTTACCAATTCTTGATGCTTCATTGCTAGATATGAGTATGAGATTGTCTATGGACAAAATCCTTTTGAAGTATTTGAGTTAATTTTTATACCTCGCATTGAAAGCTTGAGCATCCAAGCTACTGACATGGCAAATTATTTGCATGGCATTCATAAACAGGTCAAACAAACAATCAATGACAACAATGTTATGTATAAGGCCCTGATTGATACTCATTATAAGAGAGTGGTGTTTGAAATTGGTGATTAGGTGTGGGCAATACTTGTACGCGACATGTTTCTAAAGGGTGAGTATAACAAGCTAAAGGAAAAGAAGATAAGTCATTGTAAGGTGTTGCAGATTATAAATGATAATGCCTACAAAATTTGTCTTCCTCATCATCTAAAGATTTCTGATGTCTTCAATGTCCACCACTTGAGTTCTTATTTGGAGGAACATAACACGAGGACGAGCTCTCTCCAACCTAGGGAGAATGATGTAGTTGGGCTTGCGATAACCGGTGATTCTAGGCAGCCAAGTGTAGATCTATCATAACTAGATGAGGATCTGGTCCAGATAGATTATGTAAATGACCTAACATATGCATTTATGGACCAGTGGGATAGATTTAGGTCTAAGAGGAGGTCTAGTCATGCTAGACGAGAATAACGACTCAAAAGGGCCATAACATTTTATCCGACCATTGGATCACACTCAAAATTTTACAGGAGTTGTTGGAGGTTGTTTTCTTTAAAGTAGCGATAAAATCGTTTCTTCGACCATCGGATCTCACCCCAGGGCCTTGATTTTAGCAATTTTTGTGATTTTCTTTTTTATTTTTTTGATTTCATGCTTTTTTCTTTTGTAATTTCATATTTTTATTTTGTTTCCTAGTTAATGTAGGGTTTCTGGTCTATTTAAGGCTTTGTAAACCTCCTAGAAGATTATTATTAGAGAAAAAATAAAACATGCGAACTTGGAGTTCACATCTGCAACCCTTTTCGCTCATTAAATTTCATGTGTTATTTCTTTGTTTGTTATTGTCTTTAACTTTTGCCTGTATCACATACACAAGTCATCCAGTATGTTACTAAGATCAAAGATGCTTATAGAAAAGAATTGGCAGCTATAATTTTCCTCTGAAGGAACTAAATATGTATTTTTGGTCTCCACCCAAAAAACATTAAGTTAAATTAAACATTGATAGTGCTAACAAGGATAACCCGAGACTTATTAGAGCGAGTGGTTAGATTTGAGATTGCATAAGGCATTTTATGGTGGCTTCACAGCAAGAGTTGAGCACTATAATGCCATCCAAACTAGGTTGTGGGCATTTAAAATAAGGCTAGAGATAGCTTGAAATAGGTTGGGTTAAATTAAACATTGAAGGTGTTAGAATAGAAGGTGAGGTTAGGAAAAAAAGGGGGGGGGGAAGATATTGAAGGGGTTTATAAAAAATAGGGTTTGTTTTGTTAATGGTATTTTTAGAATATTATTTTTAATATGAATTCTAAAAGGAATTATCGTAGTAAATTATAAGAGTCTCCTTTTAATTTGTTTTTGGCCATTTTTAAACTATTGAATTTTGTTTAGAATTCAAATCAATACCCTCTTAAGAGTTCCAAACTAAAGAATTGATTTAACCCTTGGAATTAAATTCAATTTCAAGAGTTTCAAACAATTTGTCAACTGGAAAAATTAAATTAAATAAAAATAGAAGAGAAATAAATTTGCTAACTTTTTTTTTTATTCATAGAACAAATTGTTAGCTTGTTTTATTTCCTTCGCCTTTCTAGTTTCTATTTTCTCCTCTAGTTGGCAATATTATAATTATAACTATATATAAAAAAAATGGTGTAGTAATTCATTATGCAAAAAGCACTACGGTTCCTCACAAAACATTGTGAACATGTTGTTCACAATGTTTTTTTTTCCATCCATTTTTTATTTGGCCCTCGTAGGATTAAATTGTAAGCCAATTTAGATCACTTCATTACAGGAGGGTGAGATTGAAAGACATGGGCTTTTTTAAATATTGGGGGTGAAATATCTATTGTGCTTTTAAAAACAAAACCAAGAAAACATGTTATTGGATCTAATTTAGTAATTTCAATAATTTCATGATAGTCCATTTATCATTCCAAGATTTTAAAAGAAATTATATTTTTTTATAATACATAGTGAAATGATCCTTATACCTTTAGATCCAATATTTTTTAAAGCTTACATTCAGAGTCATTTTCATCTTTTTCATTTTTAATGAACAATAAAATGACTTGCATGCCCTTGGAAGTGGATTTTCTATAGCTTATGTTCAGGGATATTTTTGTATTTGCACTCAGGCTTTTTTGTATTATTAGGTTGGTTTTAGGGAATTTGTGTAATTTAATATATACAAATATTATTAAAAAAAAACTAATAATGCATGTGTTACACATGTCAGCGCTTAAGCGACGTGTATGGAGTCGTTTAATGGACAAACACCACCTTTTGTGACAATGTTTGAATCATCTTGATGTTTCCTTTGTAGTGAGGCATCGCGTGTGGCCAAAGGTCATCTAGTTTGGCGTAGGCAACCTTCCCCCTCTTATTCTCTCTCTCCTCCTCGATTTTCACATCTACCCCTCCAAAATCTCAAAGAAGCTCTTCAATTTATGTTATTTTAATTACTATTTATTATATTTAGAATAATTTATGAAATTGGAATTCTTTATCAATTTCATCCCCCTCATTTTTTAATCTTTCAAATTTAATAATTATTCTTTTGATTGCTATTTTTCTCACTTTGGCAATGTTTAAAAAAAATCAGTTTTATTCTTCAACATTAAATTTGTTTGGAATTGAACTTCTTGATTGAACCCGAGACTAAAATTTCATGAGTTGAGAGTTTTAGAAACTAACTCATGTTTAGGAGGTTGACCCAGGTTGTTTTGGTTTTTTAAATTGATATTTTGTTGCGAGTTCATCCTTCAACATTATATTAGTTTAATTTTTTTTTCTAGTTTCGCTATTCAACATTGGATTGTTTTATAGTTGAACTTTATAGTTTTATTCAATTCGTTTTTGTTAACGATTTTTTTATCTTTTATTAGCATGAATAATCATTTAATTAAAAAAACATTTATTATAAAAAATAAATTTATTAAACACAACTGGGTACAAGACCCGAGGTCAACTAATTTGTTTGGTTTTGAAATCAAACTTGTTTTCTTATCTTTTTCCCAAATAGAGACCGTTTTCATCACCTCAACCTTGCTGCTGAGTTCCATATTTTAACTTTAATCTATACCGCAATAGTTTACCTTCCATATAAGTTGCTGCTTGTAAGCATACATGATCCTGTAGCAGGAGCACCCACTGGAAACATAATTGATATGAACCTTGTGGCCATGGCCATGCCTGCAATTCCAGAAACATCATTGTATTCGGAAGGAGGTAAGCAAATTTCTTTAAACAACCCTTCACGAGGCTGATAAGGCCAGCAGCTCCTAACCTGTCCCACACAGAATAAAATATTGCACCAAGCAGTAGCATGCACAACTAAACAAAGCTGGCCTTTGAGCCCCCGTTGCCAATAGAGCCACCGCCTAACACGACCGCGTCCTTTGTGGAGTTTGAAACAACACGTGCTTATGTCATGAAAGATCATACACACACACACATGGAATTTAGAAAATGAGATGTGAGACTACTTCGAATAAATTGCATAGATAAACAGGTTTTTCTTTGTTTTCTCTCAACAACGACAGCGACAGCAGCAGCAGCAGCAGCAATAATAATAAATAGTTTCTTTGTCTTCTTCCCTTGACGACCATTTGGAATAAATTGCATGGATAAAGAGATTTTTTTTTACAAAGAAATGTGGATGCAGAAGAGAGTTAAAATTATCATGTTATTTTACACTATTTTTTATTTCTCAACTCAGTATAATTGTGTTGAAAAGCCCACAATCATCCAGCATCAAAAGAAGTTTTAATCACTTTTCTTACATAAGGTTTTTTCTTTTTTTTACCGGTGGACATTCAATTGGATAAGATATTGTTAGTGTATATATTATGTAGCCAATTAGTTGATAACATGTGAAATATATTTAATTTATTAAAAAAAACTTATTTATTTTTAATATTAATCAAATATTTGATTAATGAATATAAAGTAAAGATAAAGTTATTAGAACAAAAATGTTTTACAAAGAAAATTATAAAGTTTTTATATAATAATAAAATTCATATTGCATCAAAGTATTTTTTTTTTTTAAATGTTGCTTGTCAATCTCTATAAAAATTGGATATTAATTAGAGTTGTTGAGACTTATACATATTATGTTCTTTCTTTTATGAAAAGAAACAGTTGTTCTCATAAGTTGAGGTATGAAGAATACCCTAGAACTAATATGTTGGTGCTTGTTAAATGACATGTACACTGAACTAACCCCGTATAAAAATTTCATATGAAAATATCACATGTGTCTATAAAAAGGCTCACATGACGGTTGTGTAAATGACCCTTAAACTTGAGATCACAAAGTTATCTTATACATGAAATGTTATACTTTTATTATACTACATGTTATTCTAATCAAGGGTAAGAAACGAGCATATATTGAGCAAAACTTGTATTATAATTGAGAGAAGATTTATCATTCTACATAAATTAAGAAAATGTTATATTTATTCTTAAATAGTATTGATTATAAATTTTTACGCAAAGTGGAATGAGATTTGAAAAGAGTGTCAAATTTTATTTAAATAATCAATAAATGTGGTGTTGAGAACGATATAATTTGACATAATGGACATACTTCATGCTATAATATCTAAATCAAAACATTGTTGATGAAGGGATAATAATTATACTAAGAAATTAGTCACTCAAAGGTTAGTTAAATCATGTATTACTTTTTTAATATTTAGAGGATTATGACATGTTGCTGGATATTATACTTGATCTTTAAATATAAATGAATCAATTGTTGCAACAATTGATAATAAATTAATTTGATTCTATTTTATTTAAGATTATAATTTATATTTAGGCTAACTTGTTAAGGAACCTAATGGTTCACACACATAAGAACCATTTATCATAAATTAAAATGAAATGATTAATCAAGTGTAACTTGATTGTAAATAAGTTTTAGAAATTGAGAATTAAAGTGTAATTTATACAAGGAATTACAATTCTAGACCTAGAAAAATCAAGTAGAGACTTGATTGAATAAGTTTCTAAAATTACCCTGAAATGTGTGATATTATTTAGGGGCAAATTGATATTTTTTATTTATAAAGTTTTCATGTTTTCTTATAAATAAAATGTCATGGCTCTTATTTTCTATGTAGCACACGATACGAAAACTACATAAGTTACAAAAAACTAAAAAAACACAAAAGAAAAGAGATAGCACTTAAAGGCATAACGCAAAATACCTATCTTCGAGAGAATCTTACCGAACAAGCTACTTTCTTTGTTGCTTCACTTTAGGAACAATAAGGGCCAAAAAGAACATAAAGAAGTCTATGAGCGCCTATCTATTCTCTTATCCACGCATATCGATCTTTCTCTGGCTGCTCCAGGTAGTGCTCTTGGCTACTACTTGCTTGGGACATTCTCTACTTACGACTCTCAGTGGCACAGGAGTGCGCATTCGGATCCCTTCATCCCCGGAAAGCTTGGCCTACGAATAGGAAGAACCTGAGAACAAAATGAGAGGTAGCTACATTTAAAGACATAACAAGTCCTTTCTCATAAAAAGGTTTAGAAGATTTTTTAATGGTGCTTCATGTGGATTACCATTAGAGATCGGACACTTGGATGACTAGTGGTTTACGACAACTTAGTCTTGAAGCAATTATCCCAATCTGAAAAGAACATCTAATCTTCAAGTAATCTTTGTATAAACCCTAAACAACCCTAGATCTTTCTAACAAGATCTTGAAACTCCTAAAAGATTCATAATTTATTATTTTCACTACAAGTATGTGTTTGGGGGAAATCCAATAGTGGTACATGAACCATTATTAGACAATTAAGGTTGTTGATTGCATGTTTTAATTATTATTGGCATTAGTTGTGTGTACAAATTAATACAAATTTTTTGAGTTTGGTAATATCCTAATAGGATTAGGAGTTAGTTAAAATGTTTAATTATATAATGTTTAGAAATTTAGTTTTTCTAAAATAAAGAGAGTTTTCAAGATGAAGAATTTTATTTAATTGATCCTAAAATAGTTTAGGATATTAATAAGAATCTTAATATGATTAATTTTCTATTGACTTAAAAAAAAACTATTTTTCAAAGAAAATTTATATTAAATAAAATTTATTATGTTTAGGAAATTATTAAATTAGATTTGATTTAATATTTCTATGTGTTAGAAATATTATTTTAAAATTTCACATAAAGCCATTAATTAGAATTGAACCATGCAATGTATTTATTTATACATATTAATGTCTTATTATGCATGATGGATGATTATGGACATTAAAAGACCAATGTGAATGTGTTTTTAATGGTTGGATGATTGTAATTTTAAATATAACTTGTGTGTCTTGTCTTTTCTCTATTTTTCTTCTGGGTTGTAAAATTGTTTTCTTATCTAACCCCTCTCGAATGTAACTCAAAGTTTCTTATATAATTATGTAAATGTTATGTAATTTAGAAATGTAGAAATTTCAATATGAAAATCTATTTTGTAATCCAAAATAAATAAAGAGCGACAAAAAAGGCTATAATCACGGTGCTTGTAGAGGACTTATAAAGTTTTGCAATAACTATCTAAGTTTTAATCACATAATTCCCTTTGATGGCTCGAGAGAATTAGTTTAGATATGTCCATAATCATCCAACTAGAATAGCATACTAAGGGTGTATGTTTATATATAATTATTATGTATGATATATCACTAATGTCATGGAATGAGACTCAATTAAAATAATAAATTCCTCATTAATATATTAAGTATACATTGAGAACTAAAAAACAATTTGCTTCAATTTTTTTTTTTTTTGTGTTTTTAGATCATTGTAATGTGCTCCTGTTAAAAATAATTTTTTAAAAATAAAAAAAATATTATTTTAATGCATTTCCAAGTGAAAAACACTTTGAAAAACAATCGCTGCTACAATCTCAAATGGGCTCTTATTTAATATGACCCTAAATAACTAAATAAATTAAATTATATAGATAACATAGCTTATATGACTCCTAGAATAGTTAGGTGACAACTCATTGTCTAACTACTGCCTCTAATTTTATATGATCATAAGTAACTCATACAAATCATATAAGATAGTTATGTAGGATCCAATTTTATAGCATTAAATATATTCAATTAACGGTAACTTTAAGTAGCTCAACAAGTTATCCATGAATAGAACTCTGGTTCTCTGCATATAAAATCACAAGGCAACAAATCATGGGGAATTTTTTTTTCATTATTTTAGAAAATTTATGTGCATTTTTTAGAACTTATAATAAGTTCGTAAAATCCTTAAGGATTTGACCAATTTTTGCATTAACCCTAAAAATTTTAATTCTTGAAAATTAATTGTTAACATTATGGTATAAATGTTTGACCTATTAGTAGTCTGATTTCAAGTATTAGGATTTTACTAGAAAATTTTTAGAATTATTTTGGATATTCACCAATTTTAATTAGAAGTATTTTTCACCATAATATATGAGTTATGGAAAACACTTTTGCCTTCTAAGATAAGTGAATCTTATCAAGGCACCTACTTTATTTGGACATACAAGCCTATAATAAATTTGAAATGTTAGATTTATTCATAAGTGTAAATCTTCATTCTGAATTATAGACGGACTAGCGATTAGGAACCCATTAACACCTTTAACCATATGCAGACTATATAATGCAGCTTATCTCTGGTAAAGTGTGCTATGAGTGCTCATATATTCTTTAGCCACAACTAATCTTTTATCCTAAAATTTCAGATAAAACCAGTTCACCCAGATCTCCTAATAATTTTAAATTAAATAACTAGATGATGACTTTTTAATCTCAATAACGCAACTCCACACGCTACGCAACTCCACACGCATACTTGTGATACAACTTATAAATGGATGAAACTTAAAGTTGTGATGCCACTAAGGGACACCCAGTAAAAGCAGGAACGATGGAATTATTAGAGATTGGCAAGGTCATTTTTGTTGAAAAGAAAAGGAAATTCTTGTTCTTTATCAATATAAAAAAGGATGGAGTCGCTACCTAATATTTTGATCACTAGGAACCCTAACTGGTCTTAGAGTCTAGATAAAAGGGACTTATTGTGTATAAGAAGGACGTATCGCTCCTATTACATCTTAACTAAGGTAAGTTGCACTGTTTATTTGTCTTATACAAACTGAAGTGTTGTTATGTTTTTTAATCGTTGATATGTCTAATGGTTAAAGTTGGTACACCCCAGTAGAGTGGATCATAACTTTAAGGGTCAAACCTAGTCATTCTGGAGTCAAAACATAAAAATAAAAGAAATTACCTTTTTATTTAATATCAGGAATACGTCTTATGTATAAGTTCATAATCTTGTATATTAAAAGAAACAAAATAATTTTTTGGTGTTTCTAAAATGTAGACCAAGTTCTCATGACATTAATAAACTAGTTATTAAATCCAAAAATACATGCAAAGATATCAACAAAACTATTTTGATTTAATTTAAGGATGTTAAATCATGCCACATATATATATATATATATGGATGCAAAAGGATATGAAATGTGATGTTCAGATGCATAATATAATTCGAACCAATCAGAGAATAGAATCTGTATTTTATGTAGCTCAATGAAATTATAAAATTGTTTTTGTATTTCACTTCTATGTTCGAGAAAGTTTTGAAAAAACCAAATTCGTTTTGTAGAGTTACAGGCCGAATAGAAATCCTTTTTGAAAAGTGTTTTGTCAATATATATATATATATATATATATATATATATATATATATATATATTGTTGATGCAAATATGAGTTTTTATTTTTATTTTTAAGAGACTTAGCCATATTTAATTTAATATATTGTATTTTTTAAAGAAATTTGTTTTTTGTTTTTTGTGGAAGGAAATTATTTTATTTAATACTGAAAAAGTGTCTCGCATGTAGGTCACAATTTTTTTGAGAGACTTAGTAAAAAATCCACATGAATCTTATTCATTTCACGAGCTTTGTCCAAATTTATGCTAATTCAAATAAATCAATATAAATTCATGAATCACTATTTAATGTTTCAATAAACTTAACCATAAATCATAAAACAACTTTTAATATTCAATTAGAAAACATAACCCTAAAATAAACTCACAATTCAACACAAATTATCAAATAAAAAACACACATAAATTAAAATCAAATAATGTCCAAAATTATACACAATAATAAGCATTTTATCCTAAATTTCACAACATTATAGTAATTTGTTCAAAAGATATTTTGAGGTTATGAATCGACCTTTCAAGTGTTTAACATGTCCAAGGACTACTAGAATCAAGGTTGGAGGTCTGCTGGAACAGTGGCAATGCATGAATCATGCACCACCGCCACTATCGAGTCATGGATTCACATGTTGTTGTCGCTAGAAGAGCACCACCCACAAGATCTCAAGCGCCTCTCCTTCCTCCTTCTATTTACACTAGTTGTGTAACAAATAGCAACTAGGAACAAAAGAAACAAGCACAACAAGTTTCAGTTTTTTTCTTCCATTCTCTCTCATATTTGTTGAGACCATAGTTTTGTTGCAATTGGAGGTGTTGGTCATCATGGAAGGAGGTGAAATAGGGTTGTCATGGCGTTATGAAGAGGATGATTGCATAGTTGCTAGAGGATTAGTTGTTGGAACTGTCGTGGGTATATTGTTGACTGATAGGATGAAAAGGAGTTTTAGTGTTGAAAAAAATCAATCGATCTCCTACTCTATCGGGAAAAGTTGAAGATTATGAGAGTGGTGCTCTTTGGGTTAGACAAATCGTGAGCTATCTTTTAGATCTTATAGTGAGCGGGGAAGAAATTATTAGCTAAATAGTTGTTTGTCCAGGTGTTGTGGTTTGTTGTGTGTATTATTAATGTTGAGTGTAAGGTTGAGAAAGGGGAAATGAGTACCATTTTTGTTTTCTAGGTGAGGGTGGTGGCCTCGTTTAAAAAAATGGGTTAGGGTTTTTGTATTGTATGGGTATGTGAGTTGGTAGGTAGAAAAGTGTTTTTGTATATGTGTGATTTTTTCTCTAACTAATTCTCTCTTTTTTATTTTTGGGAAAATGCTCTCTCCCTTTTGCTTTTGCTTATGAGATTCTTTCACTATTTATTTTGTCTCTTCCTAATTGCTTAGTTCCCAAGCAACTCAATATCATTTTAGTCCCTCATTTTATTTCTTCGCACTCTTTGTCCTCTTGTCCATATTCTTTTATTTTATTTATTTTTTTTAAAAAAGGCAATGTCAATGTGGACTCGATTAGAAAATAAATAGTGATTTTGAAATGAATCCATTAAAAAATGAACGTGTTGAAAGTAAAGTTTTAAATTTTAATTTTTTTTATAAAAAAGACACTGAAAATATAGAAAATGATTCAAATACATCAAAAATATTTTTTTATTTTATGTTGTTTTTCGTTATTTTTTGGATTTTGTTTTTAAAAATGTTTAAAAAATAAGATAAAAAATCAGGTTATTACACCAGTTATTATTTTTATTTTATATATTTTATTTTATTTATCTTCAAGGTTAATTCTACTTGTTAGGTACATATGATTTTATTGTTATAAATAAAAAAAATATAAATACAACTTATATATCTAAAACTTGAGATGAAAAAAAATTAAAGATAAATTAAATAATCTCTTTGAAATATAATGAAATTATAGAAAATATAAATTTATATTTTAAAAAGATTTAAGTTAAAAAAATTAAAAAATAAAACAGTGGGTATTAATTAAAAAAAATTTAAAAAGAATAGGTTGGGGCTCAACTAGGCCTCATAAGTCAAACTCGGGTGTCTTCCTTTTTTTTTTAAAGAGATTGTTTTTGTTTTTGTTTTTGTTTTTTTAATAGAAGACACATTATTTGGCATGGCATACGCGATGTTATCCGTGTATAAGTCACTTGTAGTAGTAAAACAAATCAGGATCTAAGTATTGGGATCTCAAAAACATCCTAGAAATCGCACTAATATATTTTTAAGTTTAAAACTCACTCTAATCACTTTAAAACCTAAAATCAAATTGGATAAGAAAAACTAATTATCTGATCCTAATCTAGTTTTCCGACATGTTTAAAAAGAGATACCACCTAAACTAAATTATTCTCTTTAAGACGAATCAATTAACACTAAATTTGGTCACTTTGATGGTTAGGTTGTGATCAGTAGAATACTTTCTCTCTCTTTCTTTAAATGGCTGAAGCGTAAGAAAATGAAGATTTGGACTGAAACTAAAAACAATATAAAATAACATGGACTAAACTTGTATATTTCAAAACTTCATGAGCAATATCTAATTTTTTATAGTTTTGTTTTGTAAAAATAGCCCTATCTATTTTTTTAGTTGTATTATGTTTAGTCGTTGCTCTTCAATTTAATTCTTACAATAAATTTATAACATATTTTTTAAATAGACCTTTAATTTAATATTAAAATACTCTCATACTTACATGCAAGGAAATAGAAATAAAAAAAACATTATAGCTCCTATCCCAGATAAATTTGGATTTGAGCAATGTTTTCCTCTTCCTTTTTCTTTTTTTTGTCTTAGAAGTTTTTTCTATTCAGATCTTTTTTTTTTAATTTCATCATTTTACTTTGCGTTGAGTAAGAATTAGCCTTGATGTAAAAAAAATATCTCGACATTGAATTAATGCTTGATTTATATAAAAATAATTGATTTTATTGCTTGTTAAAAATAGTAAATGTGGGGAACAAAATTGTCATTAAGGCAAAAATGCTAGTTTTCTTTATTGTTCATTAGGTGACTTTTTTTAAATTGTTGTCTCTAGAGTTTTTTTTTTTTGTCCCTTTAGTTTAAAACTTTTATCTTTGGATCCAAGATTTTATTTTATTTACATTTCAATCTTTAAGTTTGAGATAAGAGAAAGAGTTGTTGGAAAATGGCAAAGGAGAGAGAAAATAATTGGTTACCTGGATTATATGAATAATAAAGCCAAATTTGATGTCAATGTATTCCTCTTAATAGAAAGAGTGTCGTTGAGGTGTTTTTAATATTTTATATTGCCAAAAAAGTATATCAAAATTGATAAAGATTTTCTTAAAAAAACCATTTTAGGAGATTTTTTAGTTGAGAAATTAGTTTACTAAGATTCTAAGAGTGTTTATTATTATTATTGTTATTATTTATGTGAAATTAAGTTAAAAATTGATTTTTTAGGTCCAAGAAACCCTAGCAAAAATTTTCAGCCACCTTTTGTAGCTAAAATCTAGAAAAGCAAATAACGTGTCGTTTGCAATAACAGATGATGCATCATTTTCCATAGTAGACAAAACTATGTTTGCTTTATTTTACAAAAATCAAAGGGAGAATGACATTTCGTCCGTCCATAAGAAAACAAAATCAGAGAAAAGGCTAAACTAATGGGCCTAGCCTTACAGGTCCACACATGCCAAAACTTTGTTTTATTTTGCCAGGTACGCAGTCATCCATCTCTTCAGCCTAGGTGCTTGTCTTTTTTATATATATGAATTTTGATTGAAAAGCACTATAAAAGAAAGGCTCAATATGATATTTGAATCACAACTCAATTTCTCCATGGTTCTTAAAAAATATTATAGGTTTTTATGGAAAGTTAATATTTTTTCCAATTATAATATACCTAATATGCAAATAAATAAATAAATAAATGTTCATGAAAATTAAATGAAAATAAAATATTAATCCTTTAAATTTTTTGATGGATTTTTTACATGATTTTATCACATTTAAAAAATATTATTATTATTTTCCTTCAATGAATTAAAAAATATTGAGAAATTATATATATAGTTTTGAGATCATGATAGGTTTTATTTAAAATCAATGCTTACCATGAAAACATATTTTCACAAAAACAGTAAAGAGATATTTTAATAAGAAAATGAAGTTTAGATTAAAGAAATGTATTGCTTCATGATAATTTTATTCATTGTCTTTTCTGCAAATGACTATTTTTATATTTTTTTAATTAAATAAAAAATAGATTAAAAAAAAAGGTTATTAAACCCGATCAGAGCAATGACCTAGGTTATGGATTGGGCAGATTAACCCAATTTGATCCAAGTGAATCTAAAACATCATCATTCCCATTTTGTTTATAAAAAAATTAAACTGATGTCATTTTATATTTTTAAAAAAATCCTATTGAGTTTTGGTTGGTTTGACTGAGTCACTTGTGCGCTTGCCATTTCAATTGGCTCATACTATGTCACCATGGACCATTCAAGCTTAATTGAGTTTAATAACATTGTCTAAAATTTATCCATGACCGGGCACAAACAAATGACTAGTTAAGACCTATAACTATGGAAACAAAATTTACAAGGATGTGATTAAAAATAAATTAAATATGATGACCAAGATTTAAGGAAGAAAAAACTTTAGATAACAAGGAAGGGAAAATCGACTATAAATATTGATATAGCTCCTATCAACAATAAAATGCCTCTCTCCTTTAGTTTTTGTTACTAGTTAGTTATTTGCGTGTTGGCATGAAGAAATTTTTGACAATGTTATTAAACTCAATCAAGATTCATAGGTCCACATAGTGACCCATCAACCTAGCCAAAACCCAGTTTGATTTTAAAAAATGATGTCGATTTAATTTTTTTTATAAGAAAATAATGAAACGATTGAGTTTTTTTATTAACTTAAGTCAAATCGAATGAACCTGCTCAACTCGTGACCTAGGTTATTACCCTTGCTAATTTTAAAAACCTTGCTTTCTAGAATTCATTTCTTTATATAATTAAATGATTATAAAAATAGATATTTATTGGCAAGACAACATATAAAATTATCGAGGAAAAATATATTTTTTTCATCAAATTTTTCTTTTATAATTCATGTAATTTGTTTTTGAGGAAAACAATAGTTTTTTCTTAGCAGCATGGTTCATTGAATAAAAAACAACAATACTCAAGAAATAAAATTTAAGAAAAACTATAACAATTTTAAATAAAAAGGAAAAGACATGTTTTTAATAAAAAAACTAAATTTTCTTATTTATGCCTTTTTTTTCTTTTTATGTAAATATTTTTTTAGAAGCATTGTTTTTCCAAAAAAAAATCATTATGATCGTGAAAGCAAGCTTTAATTAGAAAAATAAAAATCATAAATCGATAATTTCTTTGCAACTATATGAAAAAAAAATAAGAATAAAAAATAAAAAATATATATATAATATTAAAAATTAAGAAAATATATGTTTTTCTCTCATTTATTATTAAAGATAAGATTATTTGAAAAATTCTACATATTATACTAGTACATAATTATCTATAAAACAAACAATACTATCATCATAAAAAAGCTCTAATCTTTTAAAAAACAATGACATATATATATATATATATATATATATATATATATATATATATATATATATATATTTCTTCAATCTAAAATTCATTTTCTTATTAATGAATCTCTTAATATTTTTTTTAACAAAAACATGTTTTTAAATTGTAAGCAGTATTTTTTAAAACAAAAAACTATCATGATGTTAATAGTAAGATTTTTTAACAATATTAAAAAAATATCTCAATATTTTATATTTTATTTAAGGAAAATAAAAATTAATAAATGTGATAAAATTATATTAGAAATGTATTAATATTTAAAAAACAACTATTAAAAAATCATGTACATAAAAATTAAAAGAATTTTGTTAAAATCCCTATAAAACTTATAATATTATTTATGAACCATATAAAAAATAAATAATAATTGAAATATCATGATAAACATTTTTTTTATAGTGCATTAATAAATGTGATAAAATTATATTAAAAATTTTATTAATATTTTAAAAATAATTAAAAACAATCATGTACATAAAAATTAAAAGAATTTTGTTATAATCCCCATAACACTTATAATATTATTTATGAACCATATAAAATATGAATAATAATTGAAATATCATGTTAAGCATTTTTAATTGTTGTGCATTTCAATCAAAATCTAAAAATAATAAATTGAAAAAAAACCAAACAAAAGAGTTAGGCACCTAAGCCAAAGAGATGGGAGAAGGCCCAACAAGTGTGGGTTTGCAAAGCTAGCCCACGGGCCTAGCTATTTTCTTTTATTTTTGTGTTAGTACTTTCTTTTTTTTTTTAAAACAAAGTAGATGATGCATTGTTTGTTGTGGCAAACAATAGGTTATTTGCTTGTTAAATTCTAACAATTGGAGAGGTGGTTGAAAAACTAGGCTAGGATATTTTTAATTTAACAAACTATTTGTCAACCTAGTAAATATTTTTATAACCTCAATAAATTAATTTGTCAACTCAAAATACCCCTAATCGGTCTAAAAATATAAAATTAAAAAAAATATTTCTCAACTCATATCTATGTTTTCCAGAAAAATAAAAACTTAAAAACACCTTAATAAAAAGTTATCTTGTCAAATAAAACCCATTAATTACTTTTATTTATTTATTGAAGTGTGGTCAACCAACAACTTTATGTTTCTTTCATCTTTTTCCAACAAGACTTTCTCTTTTCTTAAACTAAAGATTGAAAATTAAACAAAATGAAGTTTGAAACCAAAATTATAACTCAAAAAACTAAAAGGATTGTAAAAGAATAAAAAGGAAAGTATATAAACCAAAACCTTTTTTTTTCTCTCAAATTAAAGATTTGCCACACGACTTTCTTTTGTTTTTCAGCTTAATCCTTTATCTTTTAATTGTATCTTTTTATTATAAATTAAAAAAATAATTAGGGTAGTAAATTCACTGTACACCTAGACACACTTCACTGTAAACGAGAATAATGAATTAACTCTATTGTCCTTCAAAAAAAAAAACCCCATTAGATAGTTATTAGGAGCAATACTATAATTTTATAAAAACTAATTAGTCATTATCATATTAATTACTAGAATACTCTTAAATCAAAATAAATGCAACTGAAATTTAGGGGTTGATTCCTCTTTTTGCATTAAAATGCACAATAAATTTACTTTGCTACCATTTGAGTCAGATTTTTAAAATCTCAGAATACAGGTTGATTCTTCCTTTTCTCATGGCTTTTTGGTAGTAATCAGGTCATGTCAGGGATAATTTTGTACTTTTTATAAGATTAAATAACATTTTTTAAGAAAAATTATTGGTATGTGCATAGCACTTACCAGCTTGTTAAGTCATTTAAAGTGCTTCTAGCAATGCGTGTGATGATGTAAGGTGGTGAAAATTAACCATCCATAACAATATTATGAAGCTCATGACATCTTCTTCCTAATGAGGTGGCACATACAATGATTTTATACATTAACTTAGATTCAAGAATCTTTTTATTTTTTATTTTTTCTCTTTTCTCTTTTCTCTTCAAAAAAAACAAGTTGCATAGTAAAAAAGTCTTATGTGATTTCTTTTGTTGACTTTTTTATTCCAATTTTGCCTTTCATTAAAATCGTATTTTTGCTCTTATTTTGTTTGGGTTTTGAATTTGTTCCTTTTTATTTTTATTTTTATTTTAAATTTTTGTTTTGATTTGGTTTGGAAAGTGTTTGATTTTTTTATATTTCACTCTTAAATAAAATAATATACCCCCATTCTTCTTGTTTGTCCTTCGATCCTCTTGTTCTTTTAGCTTGTTATTTTTTGTTTTTGAGCATTTTATTAAATTGAATTATTTTTTAATTTTATCTTCTAATTTTGAGTTGGTTAAAAATTGAAAATTATAATTTTTTAACTCAAAGTTAGGAGTTTGAAAAGTTAATATAAATGATATCAGTTTTTTTTTACACTTTTTTTTATTTTATTATTTGACACTTTTTTATTCTATCTTTTATCTTGTTTCTTTAAAAATTATTACCACCTCGTGAACAGGTTGCTTGTTGGGCATGTGCACTTAGATTGATAAATTTAATTTTTTTTTTTTTATGATCACCCTTATCTTTTTAGTTCAATACATCTAATGCCATTACTTTTTTTTTTTTGTCATCATCCCTAGCCAGTGTCTATAACCCATTGTGCAGGCTGGGAACGTGATCGGTAAAATCATGTATGGAAAAACAAAACGAGCTTCCTTTGTAATTGTAATGTAATAATAATAATAATTATAATATAATAATAAATTCCAACCGAGTCCATTAACAAGGATAAATTAACAGCCCTGTGGACATCAAGAAACAAAACAATCATACTATAATAATAGAATCATAGAGAGAGATCAGTCAACTAGACACATACATTAGAGCAACTCCAAATGAAACTCTAATCTTCGTACTCCTGGTATAACCTGAGAAGCTCAGTGCAGCCAGACATGGGCTGTGCTGCCATGAAACCCATA
>Ga0325401_1001204_pt1 | contig 21400 bp, 18 predicted proteins | sample PopdelMetagenome_FD_205666 | JGI IMG/M metagenome (GOLD analysis project Ga0325401, IMG submission 205666) | Populus deltoides microbial communities from Bellville, Georgia, United States - Xylem-PdKOR-R2 | ecosystem: Host-associated > Plants > Phyllosphere > Stem > Wood/Secondary xylem | place... | reverse complement strand
GTGGCAGCCGCCGAGCTGGGAGGAGATCGTCCGCGACCACAGCGCCCGCGTCTTCCGCCTCGCCTACCGCCTCACCGGCAACGCGCACGACGCCGAGGACCTGACCCAGGACGTGTTCGTCCGGGTCTTCCGCTCCCTGCACCGCTTCCAGCCCGGCACCTTCGAGGGCTGGCTGCACCGCATCACCACGAACCTCTTCCTGGACGGTGCCCGGCGCCGGCAGAAGATCCGTTTCGACGGGCTCGCCGAGGGCAGCGACGACCGCATGGCCAGCTCCTGGCCGAACCCCTCGCAGCAGCTCGACGACGCCGACCTCGACCACGACGTGGCGGCCGCGCTCGCCGCGCTCGCGCCGACCTTCCGCGCCGCCGTCGTGCTGTGCGACATCGAGGGCCTCACCTACGAGGAGATCAGCGACGTCCTCGACCTCAAGATCGGCACGGTCCGCAGCCGGATCCACCGCGGCCGCGCCCAGCTGCGCGAGGCCCTGGCGCACCGGCGCCCCACGCTGGAGCACACCCGCTACCTCGGCGTCGACGCCGAGCCGGGCCAGCGCGTCGTGACCGACGAGGAGGTCACCTCCGGGCGGGCTGCGGCGGGCGCCTGGTGATGCGCACGTGAGCAGCTCCTGCGACGACCTCGCCGAGCTGCGCTCCGGTCTCGTCGACGGCGCCCTGTCCGCCGAGGACCGGGAGCGGGTCGCCGGCCACCTGCTCGGCTGCGCCGCCTGCCGCGCCGACGTGGCTGAGCTGCGGGCCGTCCGTGACCTGCTGGGCCGCAGCGGCGCCCGTACGGCGGCCCCCTCGCCGCTGTCCGACCGGCTCGTGAGCATCGCCGGGGACGCGTCCGCACGGCCCTGGACCAAGGCCTTCGACCGCGGCGGCTCCCTCGCCCTGCCCTCCGAGCGGCACCGGGCCCGCGTCCGCGCGCTGCTCGGGGTCATCGCGGTCGGCGCCGTCGCGACGGCGCTCGGCCTGACCGGCTGGTTCGCGGCGCCGACCAGCAGCCTGGGGGCCGTGGCCGACCCGGCCGACGAGGCGCAGGCCGAGTTCGGCGCCGCGGCGGCCGAGCTGTCGGTCACCGGGGCCTCGCTCAGCGCCCTCATGCTGCTCGACTCGCTGCCCGAGGCCACCCAGGACGCGTCCGGGGTCACCCGACCCGAGCGGAAGGGGACCAGCCGCGAGGGCGAGCGCGACGCGGTCGCCCTGCTCGAGCGCGCCCTCGGCGCCGGCGAGACCACGACCGTCGACGGCGACCAGGCGGTCATCGCCCGTCTCGACAAGCGCGTCGTCGCCGCCAAGGTGGCCGTCGACACCCGCAGCCGCCAGGGCACCCTGGTCAGCGTCTACGACCCCGACGGGTCGGTGCTGGCGAGCTCGGTCGCCCCGCCGCAGGTCGCGGCCACCGGGGCCCCGTCCCCGGTCGACCTGATCTCCCGGGCGTACGCGCTGTCCGCCCAGCGCGGGGTCGAGGTGGCTCACCGCCCGGCGACCGTCGTCGCCGCGGAGGACGGCGAGGGCCACGTCGTCAAGCGGTGGTGGATCGACGACGCCACCGGCGTGCTGCTGTGGCAGGAGAGCTACGACGACGAGGGCCTGAGCACCGCCGCCGGCTTCACCGAGGTCTCCGTGACCCCGTACGCGGCCGTCGCGACGGTGCGGACGGGTGCGCGGTCGATCACCGCCGCGTCGGCCGAGGCGAGCGCCGCGCGGCTGAGCAGCTCCGGGTGGGACTGCAGCGACGAGCTGGCCGGCCTCGACCTGCTCCAGGTCAGCACGGACACCCCGACGGACCCGCGGTCGATGCACGCGGTCTACGGCGACGGCGCGCGCACGGTGAGCGTCCTGCAGCGCCACGGCCGCCTGAGCGGCGCGCCCGGCGGGGCGACCTGGGACGCGGGCATGGGGGTCTGGCGCCACGCCGGTGCGGTGCGCTGGGCGACGTGGCAGTCCGGCGACACCGTCTACACCGTCACCACCGACGGCTCGCCCAAGCTCCTGAGCCGGGCGGTCTCCGCCTTCCCGCACGAGGGTGCGGTCGAGACGACTACCCTGGGCCGCGTGCGCGAGGGCTGGTCGAGGATCTTCGCCGATCTGACGGCCTGAGATGGCCGACGGTCCGGCCCCGGACCGGGCGAGCGCGCCCCGCGTCCCGGACACCCGCGCGACGCCCTGGTTCCCACCGCAGCCGCCGCCCGCCGCCGAGCAGGCGCCCGCCGCGTACCACTGGCCTTTCGGCGAGCCCGTCAGCGCCCCCGAGCCGGCCCGGTCGCCCCGTCGCCGTGCGGGGGGCACCGCCGGGGTGATTGCCCTGGCCGCGGTGACCGCGCTGCTCGTCGGCGGCGGTGCCGGCTTCGGCGCGGCCCGGCTCTCCGAGCGCCCGTCCTCGACGTCCGTCAGCGACCCCGCGCCCTCGGAACCGGCACCCGCACCGGTACCGTCCGGCGAGACCACCACCACCGTGGAGGTCGCGCGCCGCGCGCTGCCGGGCACGGTGATGATCGAGGTGCGCGGGTCGGGCGAGCAGGGCACGGGCTCCGGCTTCGTGCTCGACCGCGAGGGGCACATCATGACGAACAACCACGTGGTCGCCGGCGCGGCCGACGGCGCCCGGCTGCGCGTGGTCTTCTCCGACGGCCGCCGCACGAGCGCCACGCTGGTCGGCCGCAGCCCGTCCTACGACCTCGCCGTGATCAAGGTCGACGCCGACGAGCGCCTCCGCCCGCTCGAGACCGGCGACTCCTCATCAGCGCGGGTCGGGGCGACCGTGGTCGCCGTCGGCTCGCCGCTGGGGCTGCCCGGCACGGTCACGCAGGGGATCGTGTCCGCGGTCGACCGGCCGGTCACGGTGAACGAGTCGGGCAGCGCAGACGCGCCGACGGCGTACATCGACGGCATCCAGACCGACGCGCCGATCAACCCGGGCAACTCCGGCGGTCCGCTCGTCGACGCCTCGGCCCGCGTCGTCGGCGTCAACTCCGCGATCCTCACGCTGGGCTCCGGCCAGGGCCAGGCGGGCAACATCGGCATCGGCTTCGCCATCCCGATCAACCAGGCCCGCACCATCGGCGACCTCCTCGTGAAGGACGGCAGGGCGACCTACCCCGTCGTCGGCGTGCAGCTGCGCGAGACCTCGCGCGGCGTGGAGCTGTCGAGCGTCGAGGCCGGCGGCGCCGCGCGCAAGGCGGGCCTGCGCGCCGGCGACCTGGTCTCCAGCGTCGACGAGCGGCGCGTGACGACCCGCGAGGAGCTGGTCGTCGCGGTCCGCACCCACCGCCCCGGCGAGGTCGTGCGCTTCGGCTACACGCGCGACGGGGCCAAGACCGAGACCGACGTGACGCTCGGTGGGAAGGTGGGCTGACGTGACCCCACTGCTGCTCGACATCAACGGCCCGGAGTTCGCGCTGCTCCTGGTCCTCGCGGTCATCCTCTTCGGCCCGGAACGGCTGCCCGACCTGGCCCGCAAGGCCGCGCGCCTGGTGAGCTTCCTGCGCGCCACCGCCAACAACGCCCAGCAGCAGCTGACCAAGGAGCTCGGCCCCGAGTTCCAGAACCTCGACTTCCGCGACCTCAACCCGCGCTCGTTCATCCAGAAGAACCTGCTCGACAACTCCGTCGTCGCCGACGTCAAGGCCGAGATCGCCGGGGTGGGGGAGACGCTCTCGGAGTCGCAGGACTCGCTCCGCAAGTCCATCGACGGCGCCAAGGACGTGAGCCCGGGCGGCCCCGCGGACGCCATGGCCGCCGCCACCCCCGCGCGGACGCCGTACGACTCGGAGGCGACCTAGTCCGACGGGGGCGGGCCGCCGCCGCGGCCCTGACCCGCGACGCGGTTCGCACCCGGCGCAACGCGGGCGTCCGGCTGGGCCAGCGCTCAGCGGTGCCGAGCGGTCGTGAAGCCCGTGAAGCCGGTCTGGAAGCCGCTGAAGGCCGGCCGGTTGCCGTTGACGGCGATCCAGTCGCCGTGCGGGCGCAGGCGCGCGAGCCCGGGCCCGACGTTCTCGAGGGTGATGCCTCCGTGGAGCAGGGTGCGGGTGGTGGCCTGCAGGGCCTCGTCCGCCGTGGCGTCGGGGCCGAGGGTGTCGGCGCCCGTGGCCAGGACCGAGCGCGCGTCGAAGAGCCAGTCGACCGCACCGCCCGAGAACCCCGGCGCCGGCGTCGTCACGTACGGGGAGTCCGGACCGGTCCCCTCCGAGAAGAGCGACGCGTAGCCGGTGAGCAGGAGCACGCACCCGCGCGGCGGGATGCGCCCGTGCCGGCGCTCCCAGTCGCGCAGGTCGTCGCGACCGACGAGGAAGTCGGGGCCGTCCGTCGCGATGCGGCGGCGGATGTCGACGACCGCGAGCGGCATGAGGGTGAAGTCCTCGTCGAGCTGGTCGAGGCGCTTGCCGCCGATGATGAAGTGCACCGGGGCGGAGACGTGGCTGGCGGTGTGGGTGCCCAGGCTGGTGATGCGCTCCAGGAGGTAGCCGCCGTCGTCGTGGGCCGGCGTCCGGGTGTCGTCCGCGACCTCCCACGTGAAGGCGGGGTCGCCCGGGTAGAGCGGCACGCCGTCGCGCAGCGACAGGGTGAGGGGCACGCGGTCGGCGGTCCGCGGGTCGACCTGCTGGTAGCCGGGCGGGATGCTCCGCGGGGCCCGCGGGCCCTGATCGGGCGCGGCGTCGGCCCGGACCGAGGTGAGGGCTGCGCTGCCGGCGGCCGTGAGGCCGGCGGCGATCACGGCGCGGCGGCTCACGGCCGGGCGTGCGGTCGGTCGGGTGGTGGTCACGGGCGCTCCGTCCGGCGGCGGGTCCAGGGGCGGCGCCGGTGCGCCGGGTGCCCGCACCCCCGTCATAGCCCACCGAAGGACTCCGGGGGAAGAGGGGAGCCACCACGTCTCGGACCCCGCCGGTCTCTCGGCCCGGCGGGCTCGCGCGGGTCAGACGGGCGAGAGGCCCAGCTGGCGACCGAGGAGGTTGCGGCCGCGGGCGGCGATGCCGTCGGCGAGGTCGAGGAGGGCCTTCGCGGCCGTCGTCTCGGGCGCGTCGACGACGATCGGGGAGCCCTCGTCGCCACCGGCCCGCAGGCGCGGGTCCAGAGGGATCTCGGCGAGCACCGGGACGCGGTAGCCGAGACGGCTGGTGAGGGCGTCGGAGACGGTCTCCCCGCCGCCGGAGCCGAAGACGTCGTGCCGCTCCAGCTCGCCGCAGTGCGCGCAGGTGGTCTCGAGGTAGGCCATGTTCTCCACGACGCCGATGACGCGCTGGTTCATCATCGAGGCCATCGTCCCGGCGCGCTCGGCGACCTCGGCCGCCGCCTGCTGCGGGGTGGTGACGACGAGGACCTCGGCGTTCGGCAGCTTCTGGCCCAGCGAGATGGCGACGTCGCCGGTGCCGGGCGGCAGGTCCAGGAGCAGGTAGTCGAGGTCGCCCCAGTAGACGTCGGAGAGCATCTGCGTGAGGGCGCGGTCGAGGATCGGCCCGCGCCAGGCGACGACCTGGTCGCGGCGCGGCTTGAGCATGCCGATGGAGATGACCTTCAGCCCCTGCGTCGGGACGGGCATGATCATGTCCTCGACCGCGGTGGGCTTCGCGTCGCCCACGCCGAGCATCGCCGGCACCGAGTGCCCGTAGATGTCGGCGTCGAGGAGTCCGACCATGTGCCCGCGGCGCGCGAGCGCGAGGGCCAGGTTGACCGTGACCGAGGACTTGCCGACGCCGCCCTTGCCGGACGCCACCGCGATGACCTTGGTCAGCGAACCCGGTTGGGCGAAGGGGATCTCCCGCTCCGGCGTCCCGCCCTTGAGGACGTCGCGCAGGGCCGTGCGCTGCTCGTCGCTCATGACCCCGAGGTCGACCTCGACCCCGCTGATGCCCTCGACGGCGGAGACCGCCGCGGTGACGTCGCGGGTCAGGGTGTCCTTCATGGGGCAGCCGGAGACGGTGAGCAGGACGCGTACGCGCGCGCGGCCCTCGGCGTCGACGTCGAGGGCGTCGACCATCCCGAGCTCGGTGATGGGCCGGCGGATCTCGGGGTCGTTCACGCCGTGGAGGGCGGCGCGGACGCGAGGGACGAGCGGGTGCTCGCGGGTGTCGTCAGTCTGGTCGAGCGTCGTCGAGGTCATGATGACCCAAGGGTAGGTCGCTCCGGGTGAGGCGCTCGCGCGCTCAGCGGGAGCGGGCGCCCCGGTCGCGCCGGCCGTTCTCCGAGCCCGCGTCGCGCCGGGAGCCGGGGGACGCGGCCACGGGCTGCTCGGCGCGCTCGCCGCGGTCGCGACGCTCGCCGCGCTCCGCCCCGCTCGGGGTGCCGAGCACGTCGAGCTCGTCCTCCTCCTCGCGGTCGAGCTCGTCGATGATCGCTCGGAGCTCGCCGCGGAGCTGGCCGCGCAGGAAGTCGCGGGTGGCCAGCTCGCCGACCGACATCCGCAGCCCGGCGATCTCGCGGGCCAGGAAGTCCATGTCGGCACGGCTCTGCGCGGTCTGCTCGCGGTCGGCCTCGAGCGCCACGCGGTCGCGGGCCTCCTGCCGGTTCTGCGCGAGCAGGATGAGCGGGGCCGCGTACGAGGCCTGGAGCGACAGCACGAGGGTCAGGAAGATGAAGGGGTACTCGTCGAAGCGTGGTCGCGGGGGGCCGTAGGGGACGTTCCACAGGACCCACACGACGATGACGACCGTCATCCCGCCGAGGAAGCGGGCCGTGCCCATGAAGCGGGCGAAGCCCTCCGCGAACTTGCCGAAGGCGTCGCGGTCCCAGCGCACGCGGGGGACGACCCACCGGGTGCGACGGCCCGGGGTGTTCAGCCGCTGCTGGTCGCGGGCCGGCCCGGCGTCGCGCTCGTCGCGCTCAGCCCTGGCCACGGCTCACCGCCTCGTCGAGCGGGCGGACGGGCGGGATCTGGCCGATGCCGGTGGCCTCCTCGATCGGCGCGTCGAGCTGGTTGCCCCGCCAGTCGGCGGGCAGCGCGTGGTCGAGGACGTCGTCGACGGTGATCGCGCCGATGAGGCGGTGCGCGGAGTCGACCACGGGGGCGTTGACCAGGTTGTACGTGGCGAAGTAGCGGCTGACCGCGTGCAGGCCGGCGTCGACGCTGACCGGCTCGATGTCGGTGTCCACCAGCGCGGACACCAGCGTCGAGGGTGGCTCGCGCAGCAGCCGCTGGAAGTGCACGGCGCCGATGTAGCGGCCGGTCGGCGTCTCCAGCGGTGCGCGGCACACGTACGCCATGCAGGCCAGCGCCGGGGTCAGGGTGGGCTCGCGGATGCGGGCCAGGGCGTCGGCGACCGTCGCGTCGGGCGGCAGGACCACCGGCTCCGGCGTCATCATGCCGCCCGCGGTGAACTCGCTGTAGCTGAGCAGCCGGCGCACGTCGCGGGCCTCGTCGGGCTCCATGCGCTGCAGGAGCCGCTCGGCCATGTCGTCGCTCAGCTCGTTGATCAGGTCCGCCGCGTCGTCGGGGTCCATCTCCTCGAGCACGTCCGCCGCGCGGTCGGTGTCGAGCGAGCTGATCAGCGCGACCTGCTCGTCCTCGGGCAGCTCCTCGATCGCGTCGGCGAGCTTGGTGTCGTCGAGGGCGGAGGCGACCTCGACCCGGCGCTCGGGCGACATCTCGTGCAGCTCGCGCGCGACGTCGGCGGCCTTCATGTCCTCCAGGTGGGCCAGCATCTGCTCGGTGCCCTGGCCGATCGTCGTGCCGGGCAGGCGGATGTCGCGCCAGTCGACGATCGTCACCGCGCCGGGGCGGCCGAAGCGCCGGACCGGGCCGGTCGCCCGCAGCGCCACCTTCGACAGCTCCCAGTCCTGGGAGCGCACCGGCTGCATGGCGACGTCGAAGATCACGGCCTTGCCGCTGTGGTCCAGGCGGTCGACGGTCAGGTCGAAGAGGTCGTCGGTCACCAGCGTCTCGGAGTCGCGCCGCTCGAAGCGGCGGGTGTTCACGACCCCGGTGATCACCACCTGCACCGCGTCGATGCTCGACGTGCGCACCATCGGGATGAAGATCCGGTGCCGGGCGAAGAGCTCGACCACCAGGCCCTTCACCCGCGGTGCGAGCAGGCCCGCCCGTCGCTGCACGACGACGTCGCGCAGCCGTCCCACCTGGTCGCCCGACAGGTCGAGGACCGGCAGGCCACGGATGCGTGAGACGAAGATCGTGCTCGAGGTCGGGGACGCCACGCCTGCGATTATCGTCCCCGGCGCAGGGTCCGCCGTCCACGGCACGTGCGAGGCTGGACACGCTCCGTCGCAGCGCCGTCCGGCGCACTTGATGATCATGAGAGGGGCCCGACCTTGTCCGACGATCATGGTGGCGTCGCGCGCGTCGGCTACCAGGACCTGTGCGTCGACGTCACCGACCTCGAGGCCGGCGCCGCCTTCCTCGGCCCGCTGCTCGGGCTCGAGGTGCAGAGGCGGCGCGACGCGGTGCTGCTCCTCGGTGACGACGAACCGCGCCACGCCGTCTGGCTGAACCTCGTGAGCGAGCCGCGCACGGTCAAGAACCGCGTGCACCTGGACGTGGACGTGGCGGCCGTCGAGGACGTGACCGCGGCGGGCGCGCGGGTGCTCGACGCCTCGCAGCCCTGGACCGTGCTGACGCAGGCCCAGGCCGGCGAGCTGTGCGCCTTCGTCCGGCCGCCCGAGCGGCTGCGGCCCTACCGGCTCTACGAGCTCGTCGTCGACTGCGACGACCCGCGCGGTCTGGGCACGTGGTGGGCGGAGCGGTTCGGGGTAGAGCTGCAGGACGATGGGGAGGTGGTCTGGCTGCCCGGCGGTCCCGACGGCGTCCCCGCGGCCGGCAGCGGCCTGCCGTGGGAGCTGGTCTTCGCCGGCGTCCCCGAGCGCAAGCGGGTCAAGAACCGGGTGCACTTCGACGTCGTCGGGACGGCCTCCGAGCTCCTCGACGCCGGCGCCACGCTGCTGCGCGCCCGCGACGACGAGATCTCCTGGGACGTGCTCGCCGATCCCGAGGGCAACGAGTTCTGCGTCTTCGCCCCGGAGGACGCCGAGGAGGGCTGACCCCGGGCAGGCCTCGTGGTCGGGCGCCCGACCACGAACTCTCGACCGTGACTTCAGAGGCGCGTGCGACCGATGTGCAGAGCGGGGCGGGACGGCTTACCGTTCTCGCGCTCGGGGACCCTGAAACGTGCGGAGGCCTGCATGCCCATGTCCACGACCGAGCCCCGGGGCCACGCGCTCCGACGAGCGACGCTGGCCGCCGGCCTGGCCCTCGCGCTGGGCGCCGGACCCGTCCTCGCCCAGCCCGCGTCCGCCGCCCCGGTCGCGGACGGCCCGGTAGCCGGCACGGCCACGACGCGGTCGGTCCAGACCCCGGCGGCCGAGGCGCAGGCGGCCGCGGCGAAGGCCGCGACGCTCTCGAGCACCCTGTCGTCGATCCTGAACGACTCGCGCAGCAAGACCGAGACCGACGTCTCCGTGCTCGACGCGAAGACCGGGGCGGTGGTCTACGCCCGGCGCGCGACCAGCGCGGGCATGCCCGCCTCCAACAACAAGATCCTCACCGCGGTCGCGGCGATGCACGAGCTCGGCCCGGACTACCGCTTCACCACCGACGTCGTCCGCCGCGGCACGGTGACCGGCGGCGTGCTGAAGGGCGACCTGTACCTCATCGGCAAGGGCGACCCCACGAGCCGGCAGTCCGACTACGCCGCGCTGGCCAAGGCCGTGAAGGCCGCCGGGATCACCTCGGTCACCGGCAAGGTCGTGGCCGACGGCAGCTTCTTCGACAGCCAGCGCTACAACCCCGGCTGGTACACCTCGTACGCCTCGGAGTACTACGCGGCGCAGACCGCCGCCCTCACCGTCGCCCCGAACTCCGACCTCGACAGCGGCACCGTCCTCGTCAGCGTCAAGGGCGGCTCCCGGGGCAAGCGGCCGACGCTGACCACCACCCCGGCCGCGGCGAAGAAGTACGTCCGCCTCGTCAACTCGGCCACCACGACGGGCTCGACGAGCCTGTCGCTCAGCCGCAAGGCCGGCGGCAACACGATCACCGTGCGTGGCCAGGTGCGCAGCGGCGGCAGCTGGTCGGGCCTGGTCACCGTGGACAAGCCCGAGCTGTACGCGGCCGCGGTGTTCCGGGCCGAGCTCGACAAGCAGAAGGTCAAGGTCAAGGGCGGCACGTCGCTCGGCACCACGCCGGCGTCGGGGCGGACCCGCGTGGCGCGTGACCGCTCGATCACGCTCACCCAGCTGCTCGTGCCGTTCCTCAAGCTCTCCAACAACATGCACGCCGAGGCGCTCACCAAGACGATGGGCGCCCGCAGCGGCAAGCCCGGCAGCTGGTCGGCGGGCACGGCGCGCACGGTCGCGTACGTGAAGAGCCTCGGCGTGCCGACGGCCGGGCTCAGCCTGACCGACGGGTCCGGCGTCAGCCGCAAGGACCGGGTCAGCCCGCTCACCCTGGCCAGCGTCCTGGTCGAGGTGCGTGACGAGCCGTGGTGGCCGCAGTTCGACGCAGGGCTGCCGGTCGCCGGGGTGAACACCCACCTGGGCGGGGGCACGCTGCGCCACCGGATGACCGGGACGCGGGCGGCGGGCAACGCGCACGCCAAGACCGGGTCGCTGACCGGGGTCACCGCCCTCAGCGGCTACGTGACCGGGCGCGACGGGCGGCGCTACGCCTTCTCGCTGATCAGCAACTACGCCGGCGCGACGCCCCGGCCGGTCGAGAACGAGGTCGTCGTCGCCCTGGCGAACTGGCGCGGCTGAGCCGACCCCCTGTGGACCCCCGCGAGGACGCGTACGCCGGGTGCCCGCCGCACAGCGGGCGCCCGGTGGTCGGACAGGAGACGCACAGGCGACCCCGATAGCATCGAGGCCAGTCTCCAGGAGGTCGCATGTCGTTCGCCCGTCCGCAGCCCAGCTCGCTCTTCGAGCTCCAGTTCCCGCAGTCGGTGGGCATCTACAACACCTATGACGACGCGCAGCGTGCCGTCGACTACCTCGCCGACGAGAAGTTCGAGGTGCAGAACCTCGCCATCGTCGGCACCGACCTCAAGTCGGTCGAGCGGGTGCTGGGACGCCGCAACTGGGGCACCGTGATCACCGGCGGGATCCAGTCCGGCCTCTCGACCGGTCTGCTCGTGGCCCTCGTGCTGCTGATCTTCACCCCGGCGGGCGTGAACTTCCTCGCGCTCTTCGCCGTCGCGCTCGGCATCGGCATCCTGCTGGGCATCGGCTTCGCCGCGCTCGGCTACGCCCTGAGCCGCGGCCGCCGTGACTTCACCTCGATCAGCCAGACGGTGGCGACCAAGTACGAGGTGCTCTGCGAGCACAAGGTCGCCGTCCAGGCCCGCGAGATGCTGCAGAGCCTCCCGGGCGCCCGCGCCGCGCAGTTCGAGTGACCCCCGAGCGGTAGGTTGCAGCGACTTTCCGACCGGACAACGCGCCGCAACCTACCGCTCGGCGGTGCTAGAGCCAGCGGTTGCGCTTGAAGCCGATGTAGAGCGCGACCATGACCACGGCGATCAGGCCGAGGACGCCGTAGTAGCCGTAGTGCCACTCGAGCTCCGGCATGTACTTGAAGTTCATCCCGTAGATGCCGGCGATCATGGTCGGCACCGCGACGATCGCCACCCACGCCGAGATCTTGCGCATGTCCTCGTTGTCGGCGACGGACGCGCGGGCCAGGCCAGCCTGCAGGATCGAGCTCAGCACCTCGTCGAAGGACGCGACCGCCTCGCGCACCTGGGTGTGGTGGTCGGCGAGCTCGCGGAAGTACGCCCGGGCCTGCGGCGGGACGACCGGCAGCTCACGGGTCGCCAGGCGCAGCAGGGGAGCGCCGAGCGGCAGCACGCAGCGCTTGAACTCGATCAGCTCGCGCTTGAGCTGGTAGACGCGGTCCACCTCGTGCGACCCGCCGCGGGCGAAGACCGCGCTCTCGACCTCGTCCACGTCGGTCTCGATCTCGTCGACCACCGCGAGGTAGTCGTCGATGATCTTGTCGGTCACCGCGTACAGGACCTCCCACGGACCACGGGCGAGGCGCTCCGGGTCGCCCTCCAGCGCCCGCCGCAGCGCGCTCAGCTGGGCGTGCTCGCCGCGTCGCACCGTGATCACGAAGTGGTCGCCGAGGAAGATCATCACCTGGCCGGTGGTGACCACCTCGGAGTTCTCCGTCATCTCCTCGTGGTCGACGTACGCGACCGTGGAGATCACCATGAAGAGGTCGTCGCCGAACGTCTCCAGCTTGGAGCGGTCGTGGCCGTGGACCGCGTCCTCGATCGCCAGCGGGTGCAGCGCGAACTCCGACGAGAGCGCCTCGAGGTCGGCGTCCCCGGGGTCCTTGAGCCCCAGCCAGACAAACCCCTCCCCGGCCTGCGCCTGCCGGGCGGCCTCGGCCATGCTCTCGGCCGGCCTGCGCACGCCGTCGACGTACCAGGCCCAGGCCACGACGGAGCTCACGTCGTCGTCGATCGGGGTGACCGCCGTGCTGCCCGCCCGCCGACCGAGGACGGACAGCGGGAGCGCGGGGACCGTCGGCAGGTGGCGCCGGTGGGGGGTCGTCGTCATGGCGTCTCTACTCCTCCGGCGTCACCGGGCGTCCCGGCCCGACCAGATGCCGGCCATCCACGCCTCGACGTCGTCCGCCGTACGGGGGAGCCCGGCGGAGAGGTTCTCGTTGCCGTCGGCGGTGATGAGGATGTCGTCCTCGATGCGCACGCCGATGCCCCGCAGCTCCTCGGGCACGAGCTGGTCGTCGGCCTTGAGGTAGATGCCGGGCTCGACCGTGATCACCATGCCGGGGGCCAGCGTGCCCTCCCGGTAGTTCTCGCGGCGGGCCTGGGAGCAGTCGTGCACGTCGATGCCGAGGTGGTGCGAGGTGCCGTGCGGCATCCAGCGCCGGTGCTGGCCGCCCTCCTCGGAGAGCGCCTCCTCCAGCGGCACGGGCAGCAGGCCCCACGCGTCGAGGTGCTCGGCGACGACGCGGATCGACGCGCGGTGCACGTCGGAGAAGGTCGCGCCCGGCTTGGCCGCGGCGATCCCGGCCTCCTGCGCGGCCAGGACGGCCTCGTACACGCGCCGCTGCGCCGCGCTGAACTCACCGTTGACCGGCAGCGTCCGGGTCACGTCGGCGGTGTAGAGGGAGTCGAGCTCCACCCCGGCGTCGAGCAGCAGCAGGTCGCCCTCGCGCAGCTCGCCGTCGTTGCGGATCCAGTGCAGGGTGCAGGCGTGGTCGCCCGAGGCGGCGATGGTGTCGTAGCCGATCGCGTTGCCCACGTGGCGCGCGTGCAGGCCGAAGACGCCCTCGACCCAGCGCTCGCCGCGACCGGCGGCGACGGCCCGCGGCAGGTCGGCGACGACGGCCTCGAAGCCCTCGGCCGTCCGTGCGCAGGCCTCGCGCATCTGCTCGGCCTCGAAGTCGTCCTTGACCAGGCGCAGCTCGCTGAGCGCGGTCATCAGCTCGGCATCGCGCGCGGACTCCGTGGTGGGGTCCTCGGTCGCCTGCGACGCCTCGCCCGCCGTCGCCGCCGGGGCGACCTCGGCGAGCACGGCGCGCACGTCGGCGGCGAGGTCGGCGCGGTTGGCCCGGACGGCGATGGTGTCGGCGTCCTTGCGCAGGTGGTCCGCGAGGTCCTCGATCGGCGCCGTCGGCAGCCCGGTCAGCGCCGACATCTCCTCGAGCGAGAAGCGCACGCCCACCCACATCTCGCCGTAGCGCGCGTCGGCGTAGAACTCCGAGGAGTCCCGCGGCGCACGCGGCTTGAAGTAGAGCGTCGGCTCGTGGCCGCCGCCGGCCGCGGGGTCGGTGGGCTCGAGGACGAGGACGGCGTCCGGCTCGCGGTCGGTGCCCAGCCCGGTGAGGTGGGCGAAGGCGGAGTGCGGGCGGAAGCGGTAGTCGGTGTCGTTGGAGCGGACCTCCAGCCCGCCGGCGCCGATCACCAGGCGCTCGCCCGGGAAGAGCGCGCTCAGCGCCTCCCGGCGGGCGGCGGTCCAGGCGGTCGCGGGCAGCGGCTCGGGGCGCTCGGTGGGGTAGGGCGCCCAGCCCTGCGCGACGAAGGCCTTGAACGCCTCGGAGAACGGCACGCCCCGGTTGCTGGGGGGCGGCTCCTCGCTCGTCGTGACGACCCCGGCGTCGGTCTGAGCCCCGGCCTGGTCCTCGGTCTGAGCCTCGGTCTGATCTGAGCTCGCAGGCACGTCCCTGCCCTCCCTCTCGTCCGTCCCCTGGTCCGTCGGGCATTGTCGCACCGCCCAGCAACGCCAGGATGAACCCTCGGCGCCGTCGCGAGGTGCCCGCCCGTACGCCGTGGTCGGTGTCGGCGCCCGAGCGCGAGCGCCCGATAGGTTGACCGCCATGACCCGGCTCTACCTCGTCCGGCACGGCGAGACCGAGTGGAGCCGCGACGGGCGGCACACGTCGGTGACCGACCTCCCGCTCACCGACCACGGTCGCGACCAGGCCCTGAGGCTCTTCGGCCACCTCGACCCGAGCGCGTTCGACCTGGTCCTCACCAGCCCCCGGCACCGGGCCCGCGTCACCGCGGAGCTGGCCGGCTTCGTCGGCCCGCACACCCCCGAGGTGGACGACGACCTCGTCGAGTGGGCGTACGGCGACTACGAGGGCCTGACCAGCGCGCAGATCCACGAGCAGGACCCGGGCTGGACGATCTTCACCGCCCCGACCCCCGGCGGCGAGATCGCCGACGACGTCCGTACGCGGCTGACGCGCGTGGTCGAGCGGGTGCGGGGCAGCGGGGCCGAGCAGGCGGTGGTGTTCAGCCACGGGCACGCGCTGCGCGCCCTCACGCTGTGCTGGCTCGGCCTCGACCTGACGGTGGGGGACCGCTTCCCCCTCGACACCAGCACCGTCTCGATCCTCGGCGAGGCGAAGGGCGGGCCCGCCCTGCACCAGTGGAACGCCCGGCCGGCCTGAGCCCGCACCCAGGTGCCGGACACGGTCGCACCCGCCCTCAGTAGGCTGGCCCACCGGTCACCCGTGGTGTCCGATGCGATCGTGCGGCGCCCGTACGGCGCCGCGCCGAGAGGGTGAGGACGATCAGAGCCGACGTCACTGCGCAGCTGAGGCTGCTCGACCTGCAGGCGGTCGACTCCGCGATCGCCCGGCTCGGCGAGCAGCGGCGCACGCTGCCCGAGCAGCAGGCGCTCGACCGCCTGACCGCCGAGTCGGCGGCCGTCACCGAGGACCTGGTGGGCGCCCAGACGCGCGTCTCCGACCTCGAGCTCGACACCGAGCGCGCGGAGGCCGACCTCGAGCCGGTCCGCCAGCGCCTCGCCCGCAACGAGAAGCGCATCGCCGACGGGACCGTCGACGCCAAGTCGCTCGGCTCGATGGTCGAGGAGGTGGCCCACCTGCGACGCCGGATCGGCGACCTCGAGGACGTCGAGCTCGAGGTCATGGAGGCGATGGAGCAGGCCCAGTCGGAGCGTGACGCGATCCAGGCGCGCGTCGACGCCCTGGCCGCGGACATCGCCGAGGCCACCGCGGCGCGCGACGCCGCCGTGGCCAAGCTGGTCAACGAGGCCGGCTACCAGCGCACCGAGCGCGACCGCCTGGCGCCGGAGGTGCCGGCCGACCTGCTCGCCCTCTACACGCGGATCGCCGCGAGCAAGGGCGGGGTCGGGGCCGCCGAGCTGCGGCAGCGCCGCTGCACCGGCTGCCAGCTCGAGGTCAACGCCAACGAGCTGCGGGAGTACGCCGCCACCCCGCCCGACCAGGTGCTGCGGTGCGAGGAGTGCGGCCGCATCCTCGTGCGCACGGCGGAGTCGGGGCTGTGAGCCGCTCGACCGCCTCCCGCGGCGTCCTGTCCGGCCGAGCCCTGCTCGAGGGCTGAGGCGTGCCCAGCCCCAGGATGCGCCTGCCCCGCCGGGTGCTCGACGCGCCCGAGTCGATCGGCGTCACCCGCGGACTCGACCACATCCGGGCCGAGCTGCAGGTGCCCGGCGACTTCCCGGCCGAGGTGCTGGCCGCGGCCGAGCGGGCGGCGGCCGCGCCCCGGCTGCCCGAGCTCGACCGGACCGACCTCGAGCTGGTGACCATCGACCCGCCCGGGTCGAAGGACCTCGACCAGGCCCTGCACATCGCCGCGCGCGACGACGGCGGCTGGACCGTCTCGTACGCGATCGCCGACGTCGCCGCCTTCGTCAGCCCGGGCGACCCGGTCGACGTGGAGGCGCACCGGCGCGGCGAGACCTTCTACGGTCCCGACCAGCGCACCCCGCTGCACCCGCCCGTCCTCTCGGAGGGCGCCGCGAGCCTGCTGCCCGGCCAGGTGCGTCCCGCCCTGCTGTGGACGATCCAGCTCGACGCGCAGGGCCGCACGACCGACGCCGACGTCGTGCGGGCCAAGGTCCGCAGCCGTGAGCAGCTGACCTACGAGCAGGCCCAAAACGACGTCGACCACCCCGGCCCCGGCGGCACACGGCCCACGCTGGCCCTGCTCGCCCAGGTCGGTCCGCTGCGCGAGCAGCGCGAGCGCGAGCGCGGCGGGGTCAGCCTCGACATCCCCGAGCAGGAGGTCGTGCCGGCCGAGGGTGGCGGCTTCGGCCTCACCTACCGCGCGCTGCTGCCGGTCGAGGGCTGGAACGCCCAAATCTCCCTGCTCACCGGCATGGCCGCGGCGCACCTGATGCTCTACGCCCGCGTCGGCATCGTGCGGACCATGCCGCCCGCGGCCGGCTCGGCCCTGCGCCGCCTGCACGCCGTCGCCCGGGCCCTCGGCATCCGCTGGCCGGCCGAGCTCGACTACCCCGAGTTCGTCCGGACGCTCGACGCGTCGCGCCCGCAGGACGCGGCCATGATCAACGCCTGCACGGTGCTCTTCCGCGGCGCCGGCTACGCGGCCTTCGACGGCAGCACGCCGGAGGACCCCGAGCACGCCGCGCTGGCCAGCGACTACAGCCACGTCACCGCGCCGCTGCGCCGCCTCGTCGACCGCTACGCCGGCGAGGTCTGCCTCGCGCTGTGCGCCGACCAGCCCGTGCCCGGCTGGGTGCGCGAGGCGCTGCCCGCGCTGCCGGGCGAGATGGCCCGTGCCGACCAGGCCGCCCACCGCTACGAGCGCGCGGTCGTCGACTGGGTCGAGGCGTGCGTCCTCCAGCCGCGGGTGGGCGAGGTCTTCACCGGCACCGTCGTCGAGGTCGAGCCGGAGAAGCACCGCGGCACCGTCGTGATCCAGGACCCGGCCGTCGAGACCCGCGTCGAGGGTGACGGGCTCCCGCTGGGCCACGAGGTCCAGGTCCGGCTGGTCTCCGCCGACCCCGAGCAGGGGAAGGTCACCTTCGAGAGGGCCTGAGCCTCACGCGGGGACGCGGGCGAGGAGGGCCTCCAGCGAACCGTCACCGATCCGGTGGCCCGGGTCGGCGAGGTTCAGCAGGACGACGCGGCGCCCGCGCAGGGCGCCGGCCTCGCTCCAGTCGGCAGGTTCCTGGGTCTCGTCCGTACGCCGGTCGACCAGGCCCTGCCCGCCGGCGGTCGCGGGCTCGCGCACGCCTGACGTGCTGATGCCGTCCGTGGCGCCGCTGCAGGCCCGGACCCCGACCACGTACGTGCGCCAGAAGCGCTGGGCCTGCGCCTCGTCGCCGAACTCGAGCGCGAGCCCGACGCCGGGGTCGCCGGCGCTGCTCTCGTAGCCGCCCTCGAGGGCCACGACCGGGTCGGGGTAGTCGTCGCGCGTGACGTCGGCGCACCCGACGGCCATCGCTCCCTGCGCGGCGTAGCGGGGGTCGAGCGCCTGCACCCACGTCCCGTTGCCGGGCTGGCCGATCTCGTCGTTGCCCGGCGGCTCGACCGTGCGCCAGCCGTCGGGCACCGGCAGCGAACCTGCCGACAGCGGTCCGGCGGTCGAGGGCGCGGGACCGGACGGTTCCGGGGGCGGCGGCAGGGTGTTGGTCGTCGTCGGCTCCGCCGGACCGGGTGTGACGCCCGACGCCGTCGGGCTGGACGTCGCCGGGCCGGACCCGGTCGGGCTCACCGGGGCCTCGGGTCCGGGCGACGAGCAGGCCCCGAGCAGCAGCGCCGCGGTGGCGCCGACGGTGCCGAGCGTGGCGAGGCGTCCGCGCGAGCTCACCCGCGGTACTCGAAGTGCTGGTAGTCGCGGCCGGGGTTCCACCGCCCGCCCCAGAAGAACTTGTCCCCGGCCAATGACTTGGTGAGCGCCGAGCCCGAGCCGAGCATCCCCTTCTTGAGCGGGCTGCGGTCGCGGTACTTCTTGCCGTCGCTCGGCCACCACTTCCCGCGGGCGTCGCGGTAGGGGTTCTGCACGGTGTTGACGTCGAGGGCGGTGCCGTAGGAGTGCGGGCTCATCTTGTACGGGTTGCCGACGACCTTGCGGCAGTTGAAGCCGCTGGTGTTGTTGGCCGCCATCTGCTTGGGGTCGTTGCCGCCGTAGGTGTTGGGGTTGTTCATCTTGGCGATCGGGAAGCGCTTGTCGAGCGCCTTGCCGAAGCCGCGGATGATCTCCTGGCGCAGGTCGGTGCGGATGATGATCACGCCGCGGTGCATGCGGCCGTCGTAGCCCAGGTAGTTCAGGTGGATGGTCGACAGCTTCGACGCACCCACCGGGCAGCCCTTGCGGTAGGTCTTGGCCACGTCGGCGCTCGTGGTGTCGTCGACCTCCGCGTCGAGCACCGCGATGCGGGTGAAGGGCATCCCCGGGCTCCGCTCCCAGCGCGGCCGGTTCGTCGCGCGGTACGACGCGCGCAGCCCGTACTTCTTGAGCCGGCCCTTGCCGGTCGAGACCGAGGTCAGGTACGAGCCGTCGGACGCAGTCGTGGTGTTCACCGAGTTCGACCACCTCGTGCCGTCGTGCACGTCGAGGTGGACCGTCACCCCGCCACGGGCCGGGACGATCGCGCCGCGGACGGTGAGGGACTTGAGCGAGTCGACCTTGCTCGCCGCCGAGACCGTGACGCGCGAGTCCTGCACCTCCACGCCGACCTCGGCGCTGACGACGTCGGCCCCCTCGGTGCCGGCCGCGCGGGCGCGGAAGGTCGCGGTCCCCGCGGCCTCGACCGGCAGGCTCACCGCGTACGCGCCGGCGGTCACGGCGGTGGTGGCCACCGCGGTCCAGCCGCTCGCGTCACGCCGTTCGACGCGGACCTGGGAGCCGTCCGCGAGCGCCGCCGACCCGGAGAGGGCGAACGAGCCGAGGTCCTCGTAGAAGGCGTCGGCCACGGGTCCGCCGCGTGGTGCCACGGCCAGCGTGAGGACCGCCGCGGGGTCGTCCGCCGCGGCGGCACGGCTGTCCAGGGTGCGCGGGCTGCTCGGGACGCTCGGGGTGCTCGGCGCGGACGGCCGGTCCTGAGGCGCCGGCGACTCCACGGGCGCCGGGGAGGGCGCGGGCGTCGCCGAGGGTCCGGGTGCGGGGGAGGGCGTCTCGGCCCCGGCCTGGCCGACGAGACCCCACGACAGCAGGCCCGCGAGGAGGCCGCAGGCCAGGGCTCGGGCGGGTCGGGCTCGGACCATCGGAACTCCTCGGCGTCCGCTGAGGTTCTCTCAGCCTGGGCCGGATACTAATCGGCCCGGGCCGCCCTGTCTGCGCTCCGCGACCTCAGACCTGCTCCTGCGGGCACCACCAGGTCGTCCGGCCGCCCACCGTGGCCCGCGTCATCTCGGCCCCGCAGCGCGGGCAGTGCGCGCCCGCGCGCCGGAACTCGATCACCTCGCCGGTGTGCACGCCGCCGTTCCGGATGGCCGCCTTCGTCGCGGCGTGCAGGGCCTCGTGCAGCCGCACCAGCTCGTCGGGGCGGAGCTGGTCGACCGGTCGCCTCGGCGACAGGTGGGCCTGCCACAGCGTCTCGTCGGCGAGCAGGTTGCCGACGCCGGCCACCACCGACTGGTCGAGGAGCTTGGCCTTGAGCGGCGCCGTGCCGCGTCCGACGCGCTCGGCGAGCTCGGCGGCCCCCACCGTCTCGGCGTCGGGCCCGAGCCGGTCGAGGTCCGGGTCGAGCCGGACGCGGCCGAGCCGGCGCTTGTCGAAGAGCCGGAGGGTGCCGCCGTCGGCGTACGTGATCGTGAAGCGGTCCCAGACCGGGTTGCGGTCCGGCTCCTCGCCGCCGGTGCCGTAGCGCCCGCCCTGCCAGTCCCCGCCCTCGGTCAGCGTGCCGTCGGGTCCGGTGACGAGGATCCGCCCGCTCATGCCGAGGTGGATGCCGAGCGTGGGGCCCGGGGTGTCGTCGCCGTCGACGCCGGAGGTGTCGCACCACATGCTCTTGCCGCGCCGGTGCGCCGCGGTCAGCGACCGGCCGACCAGCGCGGCGGCGATCTCGCCGGGCGGGTGCGGGCGGCACTCGTAGGTGTCGGTGTCGTCGACCGCGACGATCCGGCGGTGCAGCGCGGCCGCCTCGATCGTCGACCGGGCGCTCTCGACCTCGGGCAGCTCGGGCACGGCGCCCAGTCTGGCGGGCTCGCCGAGGACCTGCGCACGAGCGTCCACCTCGGCCCGCAGGGCGCTGCCGCGGCGGCGATTACGCTCGCGGGATGCCTGGTCCGCCCTTCCCGTCCGTCTCCGACGACGCGGTGGTGTGGCGCGTCGACGACGCCGACGGGCGGTCGGGGTCGGTCCGGCTGTGGACCGACTTCGACCTCGGCAGCACCGACTTCTCCCGGGTCGAGGGCGGGTGGGAGCTCGAGGTCGCGCGCGACCGGCTGCCGCCCGTCGACCGCCTCGAGTACCTGCTGGAGGAGACCGGCGACGGCCGCACGGTGATGCGCACCGACCCCGCGAACCCGCACCAGGTGGGCGGGGCGTTCGGCGACCACTCGGTCGTCCTGCTCGGCTACCGCGAACCCGCGTGGCTGCGCCTGCAGGCCGAGGAGGGCAGCCGGGCGGACCTCGCCGTGGAGACCGCGGTCGGCCCGGTCCACGTCCAGCTGTGGTCCCCGGCCGGCAGCGACCCGGACGAACCGCTGCCGCTCCTGCTCTCCCACGACGGCCCCGAGATGGACCACCTCGGCGAGCTGACCCGGTTCGTCGGGGTGATGACCGCGCTGCACGAGGTGCAGGGCAGCGGGGGGATCCCGCCGGTCCGCGTCGGGCTGCTCGCCCCCGGACCCCGCGACGAGCGCTACGCGGCGGACGACGCGTACGCGGACGCGCTCTGCGGGACCGTCGTGCCGGCCCTCCTCGCCCAGACGCCCACCGTCGGGCGCCCCGTCCTCATGGGGCAGAGCCTCGGCGCCGTCGCCGCCCTGCACGCGGAGTGGCGCCACCCGGGCACGTTCGGCGGGCTGCTGCTGCAGTCGGGCTCCTTCTTCACCCCCGACCTCGACGGCCACGAGGACCACCACGGCGGGTGGGGGAGCATCACCGGCTTCGTCGCCGAGGTCCACGCCGCGACGAGGGCGCCGATCGCGCTCCCCGTCGGCGTCGTGCACGGCACCGCGGAGGAGAACGCCGCCAACAACCGCCTCCTCGCCGAGTCCCTGCGCGGCCTCGGGCTCGACG